>Ga0208821_1000085_pt1 | contig 75906 bp, 62 predicted proteins | sample June2015DPH_20_5_FD_184720 | JGI IMG/M metagenome (GOLD analysis project Ga0208821, IMG submission 184720) | Peatland microbial communities from SPRUCE experiment site at the Marcell Experimental Forest, Minnesota, USA - June2015DPH_20_40... | ecosystem: Environmental > Terrestrial > Soil >...
CTAGTGGCCTGTACCAACTGATTGTGTACTGATGTGGCGCGATGGATCGGCATATTTCCACTTCACGGTACGGGGCGATTTGTTGTACTGACGGATGTATCGCAAGAGCTTTCTCTTCAGATCAGAGACGGAAGTGAATACGCCTCGCGCAATGACGTCGCGCTCGATCTTGCCGAACCACAGCTCGATTTGATTCAGCCACGAAGAGTAGGTCGGTGTGAAGTGTAAGTGAACTTTGGGATGCACCGCCAGGAAGTCCGTGACCGGCCTGCTTTTGTGAGCAGAGAGGTTGTCGGCGATCACATGGATCTCTTTGCCGCGGGGCTGATCGATCACAATGTCGGTGAGGAACGCGACGAACTCGGCCGAGGTGTGCCGCGCAGCCGTTTTACCGAGTACCTCGCCAGTCTTGGTGTTGAAGGCGGCATACAGCGACAAGGTGCCGTGACGAAAGTACTCAAAGCCGTGCCGTTCTGCGCGTCCCGGGGACAGCGGCAGAACCGGATCCTTGCGATCCAGGGCCTGGATGGCGGTCTTTTCATCCACGCTGAACACCGCGGCATGCGCCGGCGGGTTCAGATACAACCCAATAATGTCGGCCGCCTTGGTCTCAAAATCCGGATCGTTTGAGGCCATGTAGCGCTCCATACGATGCGGCTGGAGTCCGTGCTTACGCCACACCCGTGCCACCATCATGTGGCTGACGCCCAGATGTGCTCCGAGTTTGCGTGTGCTCCAGTGGGTTGCCCCGCCCCTCGGCGCACGCCGGGTCGCCTCCAAAATCCGTGCTTCCAGTTCCGGGGTGAGCACGGTGGCGACTTGCCCTAAATGCCGACTGTAAAGTCCCGCGATGCGTTGCTCGGTAAATCGTTTGCTCCAGCTGGCCACAAAACCCCGGCTGCAGTCGATGCGCTCGGACACTTCATCCCAGGTATGGCCCTCGGCCAGCAGCAAGATCAGCCGCGCCCGTCGGGCATCTTCCGCCCGACCCGTCCGGCTATGGGCTCGCCGAGTCAGTTCCCTAAGCTCCGCATTCGTCAACGTGATCGCGTCTCTCATGGACGCGATTATAGTCTATAAATGGCTGTTACAGTCAACTAGTTTTGCTGCTTCTCCACCCGCTCCTCCGGTCAGCACGATTGACGAAATGTCCGCTTCCTGCGCGGCTTTCAGAGCTTCCAGCACATTAGGCGAATTTCCACTCTTGCTGATTCCGATCGCTATGTCCTCTACTCGGCCCAGCGCCCTCCGCAAACTGATACCTAAAAGCGCCTGCGGTCTGCCTTACGTGTTCGCGCTCGGCCGCCGGAAAATTTCCTGCTTGCTCAGGGCGCATCCAGCATTCGAATCACCCGCGCGTATGCCTGTTCGGGCCAATGCCTGTGCCGGTAGCCGACAACAGGCGCGCCGAGCACCCGCATCAGGTTTACGAGTCTCAGCTTCCAACCCATTTCGGGAAAGTAGTGTCGACAGAAGCGGCATCTGTGTAGAAAGAATCGCCAGCGGCTTGGAGGAGAAATGGCGAATTCGTTGTCTACCAGCGCGAACTCCCAATTCATAAAATGCTTGCGCAATGCCTTGCCGGGTACATGTGGATTATGACGCAGGTTCCAGTCTGCTATGTAAGTCAGCGATTGCTTGGCGGCTTGGATCCGTTCACGGGGATCGAGCTTGAAGGGCAGGCGGCTGAGGACCTCATTCATTGCGGTCTTTTGGGTAAGCGTTTCTGGTGGGGCGACACGATCCACAACCGATAGCATCACGTAAAAATATTCGGCGATGCTTAGCGCCCCTGCTGCGGTGCGGGTGCGGGCATTTTCGCGGTGTGACCGATAGTAATTCAAGGGCTCAGCAAGATAAGCGATTTTGCCTTCGACAGCCATTGCAGCAAAGACCTTGTAATCGCCACAAAGGCGCAATCCCTCGTCCGCGCGGCCCACCCTCTCGTAAACGTCCTTGCGAAAGAGTACGGAGCTCGCGTTCGGAATTGGCGCGGCAAGCACAAAGAACCGCTGGCATTCCTCAAGGCCATCCACGACGAAGTTGGCCGCCCAATGGTTTGCGTCCAGGCTAACCAAGTACAAATCCGCAAAGCCAAAACGTTGATCATTTTCCCCAATGCTCCAAGAGCGGCAATACGCGAATGTTACCGCCGTCTGCTCATCAAGGATCGGAACCATCCGAGCCAGGAAGCGAAAATCAGCGTAATCGTCGGACTCGGCGATCCAAATGTACCGCCCACGCGCCATCTGCACGCCCTTGTTCCACTGCTTGAACGGGGTCCCGGAATTCTTCGCGTTGAATTCGACCCTCACTTTGGGATTGTCCCTATAGGACGCAAGAATCTCGCGGCTATGGTCCGTCGAGCAGTCATCAAGCAGGATCAGCTCAAAGTCCGAATACGTCTGCGCAAGAATGCTATCAACGCGCCGCCGCAAATAGCGCGCGTGGTTGTAGTTCGGCACGATGACGCTAACCGTTGGTGTTGGTCCTGGTGGCATGATCTTGTTAGCGGACTGCGGCTGCAATCAAACATGTTGGAAGGGCCCTACGATGCACGGCGTTCAAATCGCTGCCGAATCAATCGCAGCTCCTTTGCCATCTTTAGCCGTCCTGTTAGGTATATCTCTTTAGATCGAGATTTGAGCAATCTGCCGATATCGCGACAAATCCCTTTCACAGATTCGTGCTCTCGCTTTTGTTGCTGCCACTGCCGCCGATAGAGAAGGCCGTGCTTGCTCGCAACGAACGCCTCGATCTGCGATTCGAATTCGCGGGTGCGAGTGATCATCGATCGTTCGGCCTGTCTATAGTCGAAAAACACCTCTCGCATGTAGGCAAATTCCCAGCCATGCTCCAACGCGCCAAGCCAAAAATCCCAATCTTCATACCCTTGGACGGGCATTGTACCATCGTAGCCGCGATTCTGTTCCCAAACAGAACGACGGTAGAGGGCGGAGGCGTGGATGTAATTCCACCTCAGCAAGCGATCCGGGTCAAACGACCCGGTAGTCCAGCGATCGTTGCGCGTCCCAAAACATTCCGCATCCCCATAGACGACGCCAACTTGCGGATTCGATTCCAGGATTCGAATCCCACGGTCAATCCATCCCGGGCGTAAACGGTCGTCGGCATCCAGGGGAAGGATATATTCCCCTCTTGAAATCGCGATCCCGGCGTTCCGCGCCGCCGCTAGCCCTTTGGTTTCTTGGCGTATTACCTTAATCCCCCGCGCGGACAGCGCATCGATTTCTTTGCGCGTTCGCTCATCGGTGGAGCCGTCGTCGACGACAATTAACTCAATATCGTCCCGCTCGATGGCGGTCGCGCTGCAGACGGCCTCGGGCAGAAATTCGCCATGATTGAAGCAGGGGATTACGACGGAAACCTGACAGGGCTTGGTCATTCTTTTAGCTCGAGCAACCGGCGATGTGTAACCTTCCAACTTGAAAAGTGTTCTTTATCGGCCGAGAGCCGTCGCGTTGGTCTTCGCGATCCATTCGCGGATGCGGCCTAAGTTCTTTTGTCCATACCAATCCCTTGCGCTGCAGAAAAAACGTGGAGGTAGCCGGGACGCGTTAGATTTTCGGGGCCTCGTTCCAAAGGGTTCGCTTCCGCTCACGTTTAGATTATCCCGTAACTGCCATATCCTCGCAATGGCCGGCGGGAGAACGTCCGCATGAAATTAAGCGTGGCAATGATCACGTATAACCACGAACGCTTCGTCGGGCAGGCGATAAGCGGAGCGCGATGCTCCGCCACCGTTGTCGGCCGTGCTGATGTACAGGATCTTCACGGCATTTAAGATGACGGTTTGAGAAGTCCCGGTCAACCCTTGAGCGCCCCTGCAATGCGCGTAAATGCCCTCTTCAGCGGCCGGCCCGCGACGATGGGCCGCACCAGAACCGCGCGTCCCGCGGAGACCAATGCTCTCCCGAGCCGCCCCTGCCGATAGTGGATGCCCGCCGCCTTTAGCCACGCATTGGCCAGCACCGACCGGTCAAAACTTTGGGCGTCAGGCAATTGCAAAAGCCCCTCAATCACTTGCAGCGCCGTCTCTGGGTCTGCCGCCCCCAAGAGGTCCATCCAATATGCATAAGTGTCGACGAGAGCCACGCGGATTTCCGCCGCCGTCACTCCAAGAGAGTCCAGCAGTTGTGGCGTTATTTCATCCACCTCTGACAGCGGGTCGGGCCTGCCGTTTCTTCTTTGTTCTGCAGCAGCGCTGGCGGCCAGCACGCATAATGTCTGATGCTCTAATTTGCGGACAGACAGTTGATTCCTGTGAATCCGATATCGCACCAAAACGTTATGTAGGTTGGCGAGCCTGCTCCGCTCACTCATCCTCAGCCACAGATCATAATCCTCAGAAGGGACAAAGATACTGCGATAGCCTCCCAAGGCGAGCACAATGTCTTTTCTCAGGATGACTGACGAATGGCATATTGGGTTATAGCGAAGGATTGCTGATCGTAGTTGTGAATCCTCAAGCGGATGCCGAATGATATCGATTGCGGCGCCGGAATCGGTAATTAATTCAAAAGCACCGCCCAAAACGCCGACTTCCGGGTTTCTTTCCATGAACGCGACTTGTTCTTCGAGTCGCCCGGGCATCGCCAGATCATCGGCATCGATGTTGGCAACATACTTCCCATTGGCTAGGCTGATCGCGAGATTGAGCGATGCGGCGCGTCCTTTCTTTCCGTTGCGCAAAACTCGAATTCTGCCATCACGGAGAACGTATTTCGAAAGAATATCAGCCGTCGCGTCTGTTGAACCATCATCAACGATGACGAATTCAAAGTCACGGAAGCTCTGATTAAGTACGCTATCAATTGCTTCTGATAGGAACGCTTCGCCATTGAAAACGCTCATCACGACGGAGACCGTGGGAGAACTCATGGCCGCTCCATCTCCCAAATCGAGCCGGCGGCTGTAGGATAGTGCCTATATCCCGGCGGTTCATGCTGGGCGATCTCTGCGAGGCGGTCCCTGTGTTTCACAGTCTTATCCATCGACCTGGAACGATATCTCGCGGGTCGTCCTTGGACGCCGGTCCAAACCAACTCTTTGGCGCAGTTACGATGCCACCCTTTATATCGGCGCCGAGCCACCCACCCCACCAGCTATACGAACTATTTGCCATAATCGCGTGGCCACACAGGCGCATCAGGTAGAGCTCGGCGTCTTCGCGCCCGAGGTGATGCTCGACTGTCCGGTCGAAGTTTCCGGCAATCGTCGTGTGATAGGGCAGCTTGAAATTCGCTTCGCACCACTCCGGATCATCCGAGAAAATAAAGAATACCGGGTCGGGCACCTTGGCTGCTATAAGCGCAGCAGCCTCGCGGTAGTAGTCCATCGGCAGGACCACGTGACAGGGATTCCCCAAATAATCGGTGCGTCGCACGGTGACGAACACCGATCGTTCGCCGGCGTCCAGGATCGCCCGCTCGGTCGCGATCGACCGTGCAGGGAGCGGCTCGCGGGGCAGCAAGCGCGCCCGCAGTTCGTCGCGCAGTCCGAAAAAATACTTCTCACACTGCCAATAACCGACGAGCGAGCATTTTCGCGGCGCGTTCTCAAACAGCTCAGGTTTGTACGAAAACTCCTCTTCGCGGATGATCTGGCCCCACAGGCTGTGGACCACTCGTGCGTCCACGCCTTTGAACAGCCCCAGTGAGTACATCCGGGGCTGGTTTGGCGTTGCCGTTTCGTACCATGAGACGTCGATCTTGAGGTCCACTCCCAGTCGTCGCGCCAGCGCCAGACCCGTCGCGTACTGGAAAATCTGATTCGCGCAACCACCCATCAGATAACTCGTCACCCCCGGCGCAGCCAGTTTTTCCCTCAATTTTTCCCTGCTGACGCCGTAAAAATACTGCCACCTGTGTAGCAGCGGCCGGCATAGCGATCGAACCGGGGCGGGCAAGACATGCGTCCACCTCGGTCGGTCCTGACCGCATGCTGCGGCATTCGTATTGCCTTTGGGCGCCATCCGTGCTCCGTTAGATCGTGAACTCATCTTTCGTCATTTTGTGTAACGGAAGCATCCGCACGAATACTTGCGTCCCTCCAACAAACAGGGATCGGCATTCTCAAAAAATTGTCCTTCGTTGGTTATCAACGTGAACTCCAGAAGAGAAAGGTCCGGGAACAAGTCCATCACTTGCGAATAAGAGTACAACCTGTGAGCATTAAAGCACACCCGCGGTGGGTCTTCCATCGGGACTACCATCAGGAGCTGCCCGCCCGGAGCCAGTACACGTGCCAGTTCCGCTGCCGCCTTGCGGTCCCCGCTTGCATCAAGCGCGTCTCCATATCGCCCCAGCCCAATGTGCTCTAAAACATGCATACAAGAGATGGATTGCAATGTGCCGGTCCAGGATGGCGGCAGACTGGTTAAGTCGGTGCTGTCTTCTTCGATGTCGCGGAACGGCAGTCGTGATTCTCTAATGTCGCAAAAAGTCATCGACATAAAAGCGGACGCGATCCCGACAAAATATAGAGAATCACCAAAGCTCACGTGAACCTTGGGCTTGGTTTTTGCCAGCACCCGCGCTGCCCAGGAGGTATGCAGAACGTAGTGCGGATCAAACCCTGTCTCAGGAGTGTCGTCGTTCAGGCAAGGAAACCAATCCGTTTGCTTCGGTTCAAACCGGCCATCCAAGCAGCTTTGTCCTTTAAACTGACTGAATTGCTCGGTGAATGCTTGCGTCGTGTGGCAACCTTCATTGATACGCGCCGGTGGAATGAACGCACGCTTAAACCTGAGGACTGCCCGATGCATCCAGCGCGGAACATATATCGGCACTAGCAAACGCACGAGGCTCATTTCCGGCTCCTGCTAATCACCGGGATGGCCTCGAACTGTATGCTGCAGAGCTTGGGCGCACTGTGAACTCCGACGGTAAGTTTAGCAAACCGCTCCATTCATCGCGCGGGTGTTGAAAGGATTGAGTGACGACATGGAATTCTGGAGCTAAATCCCCCATGTCTATTAGCTCCTCGCGGTCCCAGAAGCTCACCATCCACGTGTAAATGCCCGGCTTTAAGGGAAGCATGGGGAAGTGATAGACGAGGTCATGGACGCCAAGCTCGAGGTCTAGCTCGAATGCAGCCCAGCCCCACAACAATTGGCGTTCCGCGTTGTAAAGTGTGATGCCGTGAATACCGTGCTTAATGGGCTCGAGGAGCTTGAGCATGAACCGCACGGTGACTGGGCCTATGATATCGAGCGAGTGCGGTGAGGTGTTTTCTGGGCTAATGATTTCCCAGCCGGTGAAATGTCCTCGCGCATGGTCCCCTGTCCGGGAGCCAACGGGAGCGCCCTCGCTTTTGCTCATGGCAGCCTCGTAGGCGTTGACAACCGCTTCCGGAGAGCCGTCCTGCCGGACGGAGGCGGCCTCAATCCAGATCACGCGATGGCAAAGGCGGCGAATCTGATTAAGTTGATGGCTGACGAGGACTACTGTGCGACCGGCGCGGGCGACGTCGCCCATTTTGCCCAGGCATTTTTTCTGGAAGTTGATGTCGCCGACAGCAAGGACTTCATCGACGAGGAGGATTTCCGGCTCGAGATGGGCGGCGACGGCGAAGGCCAAGCGGACGTACATGCCGGAGGAGTAGTGCTTGACGGGAGTGTCAATGAATTTTTCAAGCTCGGCGAAGGCGACGATTTCGTCGAATTTGCGGTTGATTTCGCGCTTGCTCATGCCGAGGATAGCGCCGGAGAGGAAGGTGTTTTCGCGGCCGGAGAGCTCGCCGTGGAAGCCGGTGCCGACTTCGAGGAGGCTACCAACGCGTCCATGAATCTCCGCCCATCCGGTGGTCGGTTTTGTAATGCGCGAGAGGATTTTCAGGAGGGTAGTCTTGCCGGCGCCGTTGCGGCCGATGAGGCCGAGGACTTCGCCTTCACGGACTTCGAGGGAGACGTCTTCCAAGGCCCAGAAGGTTTCATCTTTGGGGCGACGAAAGACGGACAGAGGTGATTTCAGCATGCGGCTGAGCTGGTCGCGGAGGAGCGTGCTCTGCTGAAGAGCGCCGCGATGGTACCTCTTGCCGAGACCTTCGCCGTGAATGACGACTGTGCTCATTGATCGTTGGCCGCAACGGCTGAAGCCGAACGGGCACGGCATGCCGTGCCCCTGCAAAGGCAAAGAACCAAGGCGGAGCTAGACGCGGTCGGCAACGGTGCCCTCCATGCGCTGAAAGAAGAAGAGGCCGCCGAGGAGGACGACCATGACCGCGGAAGCGGAGGCGAGCATCAGCGGTCCGGGGGCGACGCCATGGCCCGTTAGGGCCCATCGGAAGCCGTCAATGACGCCGGCCATGGGATTGAGGCCGTAGAGCCACCGCCAGCGCTGTGGGACGAGCGAGCTGGGATAGACGACGGGGGAGGCGAACATCCAAAACTGGACCAGGAAGGGTACGACATAGCGGACGTCGCGATAGAGAGCGTTAAGCGCGGACATCCAGAGGCCGACGCCGAGGGCGGTGAGCACGGCGAGAAGCAACAGTACGGGCAGCCAAAGCACGGCGAGCGTGGGCTTAATGCCGTAGATGGTGGTGACCACGAGGAGGACGGCGAAGCCGATGGCGAAGTCCACCAGGCCAGAAACGACGGCGGAAATTGGGAGGACGAGGCGTGGGAAATAAACTTTAGTGATGACGCGCTGATTGTCTACGACGACGCTGGTGCAGTTCTGGAGCGCGGTGGAGAAGTAGGCCCAGGGAACGAGCGCGGCGAAATAGAAAACGGGATAAGGGAGGCCATTGGAGGGGAGCTTGGCGAGACGACCGAAGAAAAGAGTGAAGACGCCCATGGTCAGGAGCGGCTGGAGCACGACCCAGAGGACGCCGATGACGGTCTGCTTGTAGCGTACCTTGACGTCTCGCCAGACGAAGAAATAAAGCAACTCGCGATAGGCCCAGAGTTCGCCCAGGTGGAGGTTGAACAAGCCGCGAGGAGGTTCAATACGCATGATCACGGAGCCGTGGGGCAGCTTAGCGGCTGGCGCCGCAACGGATGGATTGGAAGTCACCGTGGCCATGAAATGCTTTGCATCAGAAGCGCGATGCGATCCTCTTATCAGATTAACAGAAATGGGCACAGGGGACGGAACCGTGCGAGTTCGCTGGGCGGCAGGATTTCTAGTTTAGCCGTGATTTCAGGGTTGCGCACTCTCCTTAAGTTGCTCCCTATCCCGTTGTTCAATCTGCCGCATCAGATCGCTGCGCCGGAAGAAATAGGAGCGGAGGTGGGAAGCCAGTTCGCCGGGCACAACGCAAAACTGGTTGTACGAGGCTTGGCGAAACGAGATGGCCCCGCGCGCCGGGATGAGGTGCGTTCCCCACTGATAAATAAGCCCCAGATTCCAGAGCACGAAGCAGGCCAAGACCGCAGAGGAAAGTCCCAGTGCAACCCGCAACTGGGAGAACTGCGCGGTTACGCGCTCTAGGAGGTAGGCCAGACCGAGAATGAAGAGCGGTGTCAAAGAGACAAAGAAGCGATTGCCGTAGGACGAGATGCCCGCCCAATCCGGATAAAAGGCAATGAAAAGATAGAAGGCCACCATGGCTGTGAAAAACGGGATTCCGACCGTGGGCATGCGAAACGTGAAGAAGAGCAATCCGAGAATGGCCAATCCTAGGAGCGGAGTCCACGACAGGAGCCCGTGATTGGAGGAGAACAGCACACAGAGAAAGACCGGAGAGTGCCACAGAAAATCACGGATCGAGACATAGCCAGTCTCGAAAGGCCTACCATACACAATCCAGCGCGAGACAAATGTGGGGATCATCACCACAATCACCACGAACCCAAAGAGGAGGTGCCGGGTCAAGAGTTCCAGAAAACTAGGCGAGGACGCGTGCCCGGAGCGGAGAATGTGTACGTACTGCCTCACGGCCTCGACAGCCAACACACTGACGACCATCAGATTGGCGTAATAAACGTCCAGCATCAGTCCTGCGATCGCGCCCAAAAGCAGCCATTGTGCCAGGCCCCGGTGTTCTCGCGTGGCATCCCAATACCAGAGAAACAGAGCAACCATGAAAGCGGAGTGGGCATGCGACCAGGACGGATTGAAGTACATGTAAACTGGGAGAGAACTCGCCCACCAGATCGCAATCGTTGCGACGAAGGACCACATTGGCCCCACGTATTTGCGGGCGAGACGAAAAGAGAGCAGTAAAGCAAGAAATCCGTACAGTCCCGTACCGAGGGCCATGGCGTACCGGTACGGAGCCGAGAAACCGTCGGCCGGAATTTTGGATCCTAATGCTCTCGCGAACAAAACGCCGCCATGCGCTACCAGGAGGAAGGGAGACCAGAGCATGGCCGGTCCGACGGTGAAATGGTTGTCGAGGTGGCCCGTGCGAGTGCGAAATTCCGCCTTGGGTTGGCCGTTCTCGTCAAGGCGGCCTTCCCGAAAACTGTCATTGGCCGCTTGATAATCGTGCGTGAAATCCAGATTGTGCTCGATGAGCGGGGCGCGGGCGTACGCGTAATAGCCGACGCCATCCCCTCGGACCCAGGGGTTCAGCAAGGGAAGCGTGAACAAAAAGATGACAAGCAGGATTCTTTCAAACTGGCACGACTGGGTTTGTAGTTCGGAATTCAAGTCAGTATCAATCCGCTCCGGAAAACATCGACTGCAAACTGGACCTGCCGTTGCCGCCCTGACACACAAGTGCAGCTGCAAAGCAGGCCGGGACGCCCCCATTTCAAGTGATTCTATAGGAGAGTGCGAAACCAGTCACCAAAAGATAATTATACTTCGTTAAAAACGACACTCAAGCGACGGAGCGCGTGGCCGTGGCGGCATCCGCCAGAAGCCCTTCCTTTTGCCGGAAGTAGGCAGACACCCGGTCAATGATTTCCGCCAGACTGGTCTGTGGGCGGAAACCGGTCAGGGAATGAAGTTTATCAATGCACGGCACGCGGCGCATCATATCCTCAAAGCCCGGCTCGTAGGCCTTGTCATACGGAACGAAGTGGATCGGCGAAGAACTGTTCGTGCGCTGTTTCACAATTTTCGCCAGGTTTTCGATGGACACCTCTTCGGTGTTGCCGATGTTCACGACTTCCCCGATGGCCCGCTCCAGGGGAATGAGGCGAAGAAGAGCTTCGACAGTGTCGCGCACGTCACAGAAGCAGCGCGATTGCTTGCCATCTCCGTACACCTCGATCGGGGTGTTATTCAGCGCCCGCTTCACGAAATTCGGTAGCACCATGCCGTAGCGACCGGTCTGGCGGGGGCCGACAGTGTTGAAGAAGCGCACCACGATGACCGGCTGCTTTTTCTCCTTCCAATAGGCAAGCGCCAGGAATTCGTCGAGGGCCTTGGAAGCGGCATAACTCCAGCGCCCCTTGGTGGTAGGACCGAGAACGAGGTCGGCGCCTTCATGGAAGGGCACGCGGGTGTTTTTGCCATAGACCTCGGAAGTGGAGGCAATCAAAAGGAGCTTCTTTTTCTTACAGGCAGCTTCGAGGATGAGCTGCGTGCCGTTGACATTGGTTTCGATGGTGCGGACAGGACTTTCCACGATGAGTTTCACGCCGACGGCAGCAGCGAGGTGAATGATGACATCCGCATCATCGACAAGCTCGGCGAGGAGTTGGCGGTTCTCGATGCCGTCGAGGTGGTACTCCAGGTGTTCGGAACCCTTCAGGTGCCGGATATTCTCCATGCTACCGGTAGAAAGATTGTCCAGCAGCACGACGCGTTCGCCCTGCTCGAGCAGTCTCTCTGTCAGGTGCGACCCGATAAAACCAGCGCCGCCGGTAATGAGATATCGCATGTAGCCTCCTCAAAGTTTCTCAGAATCGTCGAGGTCCGAAGAATGGACCGCGGCGCGGGCGGGGGACTCTTCGCTGAGCGGATCCAGGGCTTCCTGGGGACCATAGCCGTCAGAATAGATGTAATACCGGTAAGAATAGGAGTATCCCGTGGCGCTGACGTCGACGGCGTTGAGGACGACTCCCAGCAAATGGCTCTTAACGCCGGTAAGCAAGTCGCAAGTACGCGTAAAGGCTTCCTTGGGAGTTTCGCTGCTGCGAACGACGAGGAGCACGCCATCGGCCTGCACAGAGAGAATCACCGCATCGGTGGCGGCCATGATTGGCGGCGAGTCCATGACAATGAATTTGTATTTGGCGCGCAACTCCGCGATGGCATCCGTGAGTCTGTGCGAGGACAAGAGATCTGCGGGATTCGGCGGCAGAGGCCCGGTCGGAATCGCGGCGAGATTGGGGATCCCGGGATAAGGAACGGTGATCAGATCCAAAGAAGAGACACCGGCGAGATAAGAGCTCAACCCGGCGTACTTTCCACTCCCTAGCTTCAACAAGCGATCGATGCCCGGCTTGCGCAGGTCGGCATCGATAAGAACGGTTTTATCGCCCAGCTGGGCGAGGGTCACAGCCAGGTTGGCCGCGACCGTGGTTTTCCCCTCGCGCGGCAGCGCGCTGGTCACCAGGATGACCTGCGGAGGGCGATCCGGCTGCGATAACAGGAGAGCGGTACGCAGCGCGCGGAAACCCTCCGCTACCTGCGATTTGGGCAAGTGCTGGGCGACGAGTTCAATGCGCTTGTCGTGGCCGTTCGAGGAAGCCCCCGTGAGGAAACCTGCTCGCTTCTTGGAGGAAGCGCCATCGCCGAAGGCGGGCAGCACGGCAAGGGAAGGCAGGCGGGCCAGCGTTTCGACGTCATCGGGGGTCTTCACGGTGTTGTCGAGATACTCGCGGAGAAGCGCCAACCCGATCCCGCCGACAAGGCCGACAAGGAATGCCAATGCGATATTGCGCGCTTTGGCGGGACGTGCCGGCGTGGAGGGGATCATGGCGGGATCGACGATGCGCACATTGGAAGAGCGCAAACCCGCGGAGATGCCGGCTTCCTTGAGCTTGGTCAGGAGCCCTTCATAGAGGGCTTTGTTGGCCTCGGCTTCGCGGTTGAGGATGTTGTACTGGACCATCTTTTCCGACATGACGTTGGTATCGGCTTTTTGCTGGTCCAGGGCCTTGCTGTGAAGTTCTTCCAATTGCAGGGCGGCTCTGTAGTCGTTCTCCAGCTCGACGATGACACCCTTGCTTTCACGGGTGATCTGCTCATCCACATCCTTGATCTGAGCCTGGATGCGCTGCACTTTAGGAAAGTTCGGGCCGTATTGGTTGACGGCGTCGGTGTATTGCATGGAAAGATCAGCGCGCTTATTGTGCAATCCCTGAAGAACGCTGTTATCACGTAATTGCGGTACGGCTTCGAGTTCACCGGCCTTGGCAAATTCGTAGAGAGCTTGCTTCTTGATGCGCTCGCTTTGCGCGTCTGTGAGTTGTCTATTTAAATCGCCGAGGCGCTGCGTAGTCATGTTCTGCTTGTCGTCGACGCCCCAGATCTGATTCTGGCGCTCATACTCAATGCGGGCGTTTTCGGATCTTTCGACCTTGATCTTGAGTTCGTCGAGCTGGCCGGCAAGCCAAGTCGATGCATGCGATGTGGCTTCATAGCTTCTGCGGTAATTCTGCTCGATGTAAGTGTCCAGATGGGCATTGACCATGCGCGCGGCAAATTGCGGGTCAGTGGATTCGAAACTCACATCCATCAAGCGGGTGTTGGGAACGCGCTTGGCGCTGAGGCTGCCGAGAAAGGCACCGACTTCCGGTGGGTATTTCTGGTTGGCAAGGCTCCCGGTGGCAATGGCCTCAGATGGCCCGCTGCCGCCGAAGAATTCCGGAGTAGAGGCGAGGCCGCTGTTGCGGATAGTCTGCAGGGCCAGGGTCTCGCTGGTAAGAATCTTGGATTGCGTTTCGATGTAGTTATCCAGATCCATCATGTAGTCGTACGCATCAGCGCCCTGGAAAGGAAGAATATTGGCGTTCTCGCGATCGATTTCGATTCTGGCGGTGGCGATATACACCGAGCGCATGCGGAAGGTGGCAATGCTCACGATGGTAACGACCGCGAGCAGGAAGGAAAGGATCAGCCACTGATGCTTGCGCAGGATGAGGAGGTAGTCGTAGAGATGGGGCTCACGCGGGGAGAGATCCATGTGGGGAAAGCGGGAGGGGGAACTCAATAGTTCAACGGACCCATTCGATCCGGGGTCCCGCGGCATTATTTTTGTGTCGTCGTTCATCCCAAATCTCTCATTGATAGGCGACCCGGTAGATGGCCACAGCAGTGCCGACGGCAACTCCCAATGCCACAGCACTCAGCAGCAGTTGTTTGGTCCGGCTATCCGGAACGTAGAGAATATCGCTGGCACGCATTTGTAGGTCTTCGGATTCGCGATTAATAACTTTCTTGAGGTCGACTTCCGTTTCCGTCTGTTTGCCCTGGTCGTCCTTGCGAATGATTACGGCGTGGTCCATCTTGGCAATCTTCGTGAGACCACCGGCGAGAGAAAGCACCTTAAGGGTGGTCAGCTGTGTGCGATCGTTGGAAACAACGAATCCACCGGGACGGCTCACCGCGCCGAGAACATAGACAATGCCCGCGTGCGGAACGGTAACCACATCGCCCGCCTCGAGACCGATGTTGTTGTGGAGGTCACCCGCTTCCAGAAGCTCATTCAAGTTGATGGTAATGATGTTCGAGGAGGCCGAATTTTGTGCTGGCGTCGGAATGCCCGCGGCCGGAGGAGCCACCGTGTTCTGGGGCATCTGCGCAGCAGAAGGAAACACAGAGGAATCCGGCGCGGCGGTTTTTGGAGCTTCCTTGGCAGGAGCGGTGCCTGCAGACACATCGATTTCAGGAGGCTCGCCGGAGCCCGGAGCAGGTTTGTTTTCGGACGCCGCGGGTTCCGTGACTTCGATAAATGTTGCGGAATGCGGGCGGGAAACGATGACCGTGTCGCCGGCATCGTTGGAAACGCCGCCGGCTTGGGCCAAGACTTCGAGCAAGGTTACGCTGCTTTCCGCTTCGTAGACCATCGGGTGCTGGACGGCCCCGACGACAGTGATGGGCCGACTCTTATGCTCTTTCACCATGACACTGACTTCCGGATGACTGACTAGGCCATTGGCTTCCAGAACTTCGGCGATCTTCTGCTCCGCCTGGAGTTCAGTAAGGCCTGCGACGCGAAGCCGAATCGGTACAAGAGGAATACCAACCGTGCCCATTTGGCTTACCCGCAGTTCGCGTGTCAGCTCTGGTACATCAAACACGGAGATGTCCAGAACGTCGCCATTTCCAATAACGTATTCGTGTGGACCAGACTTCGCTCCGATGGAAAGATTGCGTATTCGATCGTTGGTCTGCTGCGGGGTTTCGAGGACAGGGGCGTCCTGCGCAAAAACACGGGGGGCGAGCATGAGCATGCCCGCCAGTATGACTGAACACACCTGCAATATGCGGTTCGCAACTCTCACTTCAATCATTAGGATGACTGACCCCCTGCGGCATTATACCGTTTGTAGGCCGGGACCTGCCTAGTGTTTTCGCATCAGACCGAGCGGCTGAATCCCCTGCAATTCGCACGGGCGGAGTGGGTTGAAGGCGGGCAGTGGCCAAATGCGCCGCCACAACAAATAGCAATGCGTTGGCTGGTATGTGCAGGTTAAAGTCTACCAAACTATGAACGAGTAGCCCACAGCAACCCACAAGACCGGACAGGTTCAAGGAGGCAGCGAAGGAGCTGCCGAGTTCCGCCAATCCCCTTAAGGAATCGAGTAACAGTACGCCCAGAAACCAAGCACAGCACAGCCCACCCAGAACGCCCGTTTCCGCCAGCGCCTCCAGATAGTCGTTGTGGCTGTGATTGACGATCTTGCCGTCATAGAGCGAATCGTAGCGGGGAAAGACCATCTGGAGCGTACCGAGCCCCGTGCCAATAAGCGGGTGGTCGAGAAAGATTTCCCAAGTGTCCGCCCGCATGGCCGCGCGTTTCCCCTCGGAGACTTCCAAGGACTGGTATCCCGTGAATCGTCCCAGGACCTGATGGACACCGATCCAGGAGACCGCTAAGACTGCGCACAAGACCACCATACCGCCCACGAGCATGTGTCTGCTGCGGACCCGCCGCACCAGCAGCAAGAGGAGGAGGATGACCATTTCTGCGGCCAGGCTGATGATGCCCCCGCGCGAAGCCGATAGGAGCAGCGCCACGATGGGCACGAGCGCGAACAACGCCACCAGGAAGAGCCGCTCCCGGCGGACCTTTCCGAGGACCAAGGGCACCAGGGCAATGGGGATCATCAACTCCGCAAAGCCAGCAAAGTGATTGCGGTTCACGTAGGGACCAAACGGAAGCCCGCCATAGCGCACGACACGAAACCAGTAGAGCTTGCCATTAGATGTGAGGTACTGGAGGATGGCGAAGATCGAGACGCAAAATCCCAACGACATCAGAAACCACACCAGACCACGCAAATGGTGGGAGCGGTAGAAGGCTTGCGTCAACAGCAACAGCAGGATCAGGTAGGCAACCAGGAGCTGCAGCTCTATGCGGGTGTGATAGAGGGACGCGGTGGTATGAAATATCATCTGCGCAAAAACCGGTAGTGCAAGAGTGGCCAGGGGCAAGAACAAAGGGGAGAGCACAACTTGTTCGGAACGTCGCCGGTATTGGCGGATGGCCCAGTACACCAGAAGCCAGGCCAAGCTGATTTCGAGGACAGCCTGGGACCATTCCTCCACACAACCATAGGCAAGAACACTGAAGGCCAGGAGAACGAAGATGGCGATGCGAAAGAGTCTCATGGCTTGCGAGGCTCCGAAGGTTGCGGCACGAGCGTGACGTCATCGACCCAGGCATTGCCTGAGATGCGCACATCCGGATTGTCACTGGGATCCCTGCGCACGCAAACCTGGACGCGGTGAATTCCCGGGCTGGCCGTCCACGGGAGCTCGATAACAGTCCAGGGAGTTGTGCCATGGATCTCACGCGAGTCCACCGGGGGAGCAGAGTCCTTGCCCAGGCCACGCAGTCGGAAGGAGATGCCCTGATTCGTGGTGAGTTTCTGCGTTTTAATCCAGCCAGAGAAGAGGTAGCGGGTGCCCGGTTCGACGATCCCCAAGGTGCAGGCGATGTCCAGATTCGGGTTTTGCTTGCCATCAAACGAAATCCGCAGCGACTGCACTCCCGAATGTTTTTGCGTAGTGTCGAAAGTCGTGCGCACTCCCTGAACAATGGGTTGACATTGCCAGGCAAAGAAATGGTTGCTGATGCCAGATTCGAAACTCGGATCCCAGATGACGGAACCTCGTGGCTGCCGGAGCGGCGGCAGATTCAGGGTGGCGATTCCCTGATCCCAGATGCGCCTTGCATCGGCGTCCTCGCCAGCGGCCAGGAGCGTATCAACAAGCCCGTAAAAATCGCCAATCTCGAGATGCGGATGCAAGGCCAGAAGATGCGCCCAGACTTCCTGGGCCACGGCCAGTTGATTGGCGCTCCTGGCTTCCTCCATGACATCAACATAAACATTCGCTTGGGCGGGCAGAACCTTCGTGAGGATATCGTCGAGGTTCGGGTCTGCCCGATAGACGCGGGAGAAGGCCGCAGCGGCACGGTGAGGATCGGCTTGCAGCGCGTGATGCAGTTCCTCAAAAGCGTGCGGCAGATCACCCGTGCGCAAAAGGTAGTTTCCATAGCGCCAGGCAACGTCCCCGGAAGCAGGGTAGCTTTCCTTGGCATGCAGGTAGGCATCGCGCGCCGCTTCCATATTCCCGTCCAACTCATACGACGTGGCGAGATCGAGCCACGCTTCGGTGTAATGGGGATCCAGAGCAATAGCGCGATGGAAAGAGTCCAAGGCGCGGTCGGGATTCGGGTCCTCGATATTAAATTCCTGGTAGTGGCCCAGGCGGAACCAGTACTCCGGATTGCGCGGCTCCAGACGCGCGGCCAATTCCAACTCCTTTGCGGTTGTTCCGTCGGCCGCATCCCCGGCAATGGCCATGCGAATGCCAAAAAAAGACACAACGATGGCGACCACTAGGGCCGCAACAACCAGGAGGCCCCGCACCAGGGAATCAGAAAGGCGAAGAATCATCTGAGGGTAACTGTGCCTAGCCGGGAAAGCAGATGCAAGGATAAATTGACGGGAAGGAAGGAGGAGCCCATTCCAAAATGGAGCAGCTCCTACTTTCCGTAAGCGCTGGGCCCGCGGTAAGTGCCAGACCACAGAACGCGTAGCCCCACGAGTCGGAGTGGCGGACGATTCCGTTCCCCGGTAGAATGCTAGCGATCGGGTTGGTCATCCATGCAAGTTTCGAAAACGCGATCTTTGCGTTTGAGCGGAAAGGCTAGCGTGATGCTTTCTTTCTCGGATCGCGTCGAAGTGCCGAAGCATGTGCTGGTGTGCTTTCTCGAAAAAGAGTGCGTGCTCCTGAATCTGGAAGCGGAAATCTATTACGGCCTGGATGAGACCGGTGCGCGCATGTGGCAACTGCTCACCACGGCGCCGAACATCGACAATGCCTATGAGGAGTTGCTGACCGAATTCGAGGTCGAGGCGGAGCTACTTCGTCAAGATCTTTCGGAACTCCTCGGGCTGCTGGTCGGTAAGGGCTTGCTCCGAATCCATTCTGTTGGTGTGGAATCGGCTCCGGCGATTTAGCGCGCTGGGGCGCTAGCCGGAACGGGTGGTGCAACGCGTGGAGCAAACGATTGGAGTTGATTTCGCCGCACGGCTGCCAGACTTCTTTCGTGGGAGAAAGAGAGAGCTCCTACATCGAAGAGCAGCCTGTGCACAGCGGATGCTCGGTTCGCACCCCCTCTTTGCCATCGGCCCCTGATTCCCTGAGAGGTGGATCGCTTGCGCAGAGGGAGGAGCTTTGTGTTCGTTCTGGCAACGATTTGATTTTCGACTCTGGTGGCAGGACAACACGCTTCGGGAATTCAAGGCATAACCCTTTGATGGCAAGGTGACGGATTGAGCGGAATTGTCGGCATTTTTCATCGGGACGGTGCGCCGATGGAGCGGGCGCTGTTGCAGTCGCTCGTGAATTTTCTCTCCTATCGTGGTCCGGATGCCCGCGGGAGCTGGATGGAGGGTTCGATTGGCCTAGGTCACGCGCTGCTGCAGACCACGCGCGAATCGAGCGGCGAGCGGCAGCCGGCAAGCCTGGACGAGCGGTACTGGATTGTTGCCGACGCGCGGCTGGATTGCCGGGCAGAATTGATTGCGGAGTTGCAACGAGCCAAGCGAGCGGTGCATGCGAAGGCGCCTGACTGCGAGCTGATTTTGCAGGCTTATGCCACCTGGGGCACGCCGTGCGTCGATCACTTGAGAGGCGATTTTTCATTTGCCGTGTGGGACGCGGGGCACAAGCAACTGTTTTGCGCACGCGATCATTTTGGCCTCAAGCCTTTCTACTACGCGCAAGTGGGAGATCTTTTTCTGTTCAGCAACACCTTGAACTGCATTCGAATGCACCCTCGTGTTTCGGGCGATTTGAATGATGCCGCGATCGGGGATTTTCTGCTGTTCGGGCTGAATTACGATAACGCGACGACGAGCTTTCGCGACATCCAGCGGCTCCCGCCAGCGCATTATCTCACTGTTTCGGTGCGGGGTGTACAGAGCAGGCGCTACTGGACGCCGCCGACGGATGGGCGGATACGTTATGGGAAGCCCGAGGAGTACGTGGAAGATTTCCAGTCGCTCCTTGAAAGGGCGGTAGCGGACCGTCTGCGCACGAACCACGTCGGGATTCTGTTAAGTGGTGGACTGGACTCATCGTCGGTGGCGGCAGTCGCCAAGGAGGTCGCGGGGAAAAGTTCTCGAGCCACGGAGATTCGGGCTTACACGTACGTTTATAATTCGCTGATCCCGGACCGGGAGGGCGATTACGCGCGCGAGGTGGGAGAGTTTCTGCGCATTCCGGTCAAGTTCATGGCCATGGATCAGGCCCAACTTTTCGAGCGCTACGACGATCCTGACCTGAGTTTGCCCGAGCCGGTCGATAATCCTTTCCTCGCCGTCATTTCTGACGCGTACCGCAGCATTTCCGCGGACTGCCGTGTTCTCCTGTCCGGGGAAGGGTCTGACAACCTGATGGACTTCCAGATGTGGCCCTATGCGGAAGACCTGCGGCGCAGAGGGGAATGGTGGCGACTTTTGACCGACGTGGCGAACTATCTATGGGTCCGGCCATTTCCATGGCGCGGCATTCGAGCCCGGGCCCTGCGACTTGCAAGGAAGGATCCCGATCAGCCCATCTATCCGGACTGGCTGGCTCCCGAATTCAGCCGTCGGGCGAATCTCCCCGACAGGTGGAAGGAACGGACCGAGCTACCAAAATCCTGGGTGGCGCATCCGATTCATCCAAGGGGACATGGATCGTTAGCGCTGCCGCAATGGACGAATATGTTTGAGCTGGAAGATCCTGGCGCGACAGGCTGTCTGGTGGAGACACGCTATCCGTTTTTGGATTTGCGGATGGTGAATTTTCTACTGGCGATTCCCCCTTTCCCCTGGTTCTTCAAGAAGACGCTCCTGCGCGAGGGAATGAGAGGACGATTGCCGGAGCGAGTGCGGACACGGCCGAAGACGCCGCTGCAAGGCGATCCTGTCTCAGCACAACTAAGACTTACCGGAGCTGATCTTCTGAAAGAGACGTCCTGGAGCACGGATTTGGATCGATACATTGGGCGTTCGGCGTTAATGGCACCACACGTTAGAATGAATCGAGAACAACTGAGTGTGAGCTTGAGGCCCTACTGCCTTAACAATTGGTTGCGGTCAGGGCCAAGATTTCGGTATAAGTTCTATGCTGAGATTTCCAATGACTAAACCAGTCAATCTGGAAGCGAAAAAGCCATATTCAAAGCCCACGTTCATCGTTTACGGGACTGTGCGGGATCTCAGGCTGCGAACTGGGACCAACCGCAGGGGAGATTGCAAGAGGTAACCTGCCCTCCAAAAGCTAATCTTCTCATCCATAGCCTAATTCTGTGCTCTCCAGCCGAGGCTTCAACCGCGATTCGCGAGCGGCGCACGCTGCGGTATCGCAACGTGGCCGGAAGCGAGCTTGCAGGGTATCTGAAAAAGTATTGCTAGATGTCGGATTCAATGGGTATGGCCTCAGGGCCCTACAGTCTTAATATTTGGTTGCAGTCTGGCCCAATAGTTCGGTATAACTTGTCTCTGTAAGCTCGTAATGGCTAAATCGGTCAAACGGGAACCGAGAAAGCTCTATTCGCAGCCCGCCCTTCCCGTGGTTCTTGGCAAGACACCCCTGCAGGAGGCAATGGCGAGACTATCGCCGGAGCGAGTGGGAACAGAGCCGAAGACCGCTCTGCAAGGAGGTCTTTCCCCCGCACGACCTAGACTTACGGGATCTGATCTTCTGAAAGAGATGTCCTGGAGCACGGATTTGGGCCGATACCCTGAACGTTTGGCGCTGATGGCAAGGCATGTTAAGATGCAGGTCAAAATGAATGGAGAACTACTAAGTATGAGTTCAGGGCCTTACTGCCTCGTTTGCGTGCAGTCGGCACGAAGAGTTGGGTATAAGTTGCATGCGGAGACCGATAATGGGTGAACCCGTAAAACGAGAACCGAAAAAACCTTATTCAAAGCCTTCGTTAACCGTTTACGGGACGGTTCGGGAGCTCACGCAAAAGCAAGGATACGCTGGCGTGAGAGATGGTGCAGTGGGTAGACTACAACCACCGAGGACGCACGTTTAGCGGTGAAGTGAGGCCTGAAAATGAGATTGATCGAGCAAACTCAAAGGCATCTGTAATCCGGCGGGGAAATTCTGATAAGCGCATGCTGAGGATGAAGCTGGACCGACTCAATTAGGATAAGTTCCCGAGGTTCTGTTCTCCTGATACCTGAAAAGAAGTGGATTGCACTCACACTGTATTTGGCCTAACAATTCGCTCCAATCTGTCTGTTCCGGGGCTGGCTCCATCGGAGGATGCCGGCAAGACTGCTGACCTCAGAATGTACCTCGGAGTTTCCCCTCATTCTGATCTTGGAATGGCCCGCCAACCGGAGGAGCTCACCTACGAGAGCTCTTACACCGATGCTTCCGGCAGCCCGGCACTGCGAATTTGGAGGTCTCCCGATGGTCTGTACTTGCGCCTGGCCTACTATGACGGAATGCAGTTCTGGTTGGAGCACGCGGGAAAAGAGATTTGGGCAATCTGGCCGGAGGGATCGACGCTCGAAGATGCAAGCTCTTATCTCCTCGGACCCATCCTAGGAGTAGTGCTGCGGTTGCGCGGGGTGACCTGTCTTCATGCGAGTGCCGTGGCTTTGGATGGTCACGCTGTGGCCTTCGTGGGAGCGGAAGGCGCGGGAAAGTCCACAACCGCCGCGGCTTTCGCGCGGGAAGGACACGGTGTACTTTCCGATGATGTCGTAGCGCTCACCGAGAATGAATCGGGATTCCTTGTAGTGCCTGCTTACCCTCATCTATGTCTCTGGCCGGATTCGGTGGCCACGCTATACGGTACTGCGGACGCACTCCCGCACTTCAGCACAGGATGGCAGAAGCATCGTCTGTCTCTAGGAGACGGCAAAACACGGTTTGAGAAACAACCGTTGCCACTGGGCGCGATCTACTTCCTGGGCGAACGACGTTCTGATTTGGCGCCGTTCGTGGAGGTGATCCGGGGGCAGGCTGCGCTCCTGTCGCTCGTAGCGGACACGTTCGCCAACAAGATCCTCGACCGCGAGTTGCGGGCGCGGGAGTTTGGAGTATTGAGCCGGCTGGTTATGACGGTTCCGGTTCGGCGAGTTTTCCCCCACAGCGAAGCGTTCCGAGTCCGTGATCTTTGCCGGGTCATCCGCGAAGATTTTGCGTCGCTAAAGGGATCGACGCGAGCCCGTGTTTAACTGTCGACACGAATGCCAAATCTGCATTCAGGTAGCACGGATTATCTGGTAGCATACAGTTGCAATTCCAGTTCAGGAGTGGTTTTTCCGTTTTGGGGCACTATGTTACCTGTGCGCGGCATGCTTGCTCTCTCTCCCAGTAATTCAAATGAGTGTATGGACCGAAGGACCGTACTCGGTTCCAAATTGGGAAGATGGAAGTGTGACTTGCTGGTGAGTCAGTCTTAGGAGCAATGTGCGGTGATGGCAGGGAGCAATTAGAGGTCCCAGGAGGATGGTTGCTATGAAGACGCAGGGCGCTTGGGGAAGTGCGGCGAAGTCCATTGGCGTGGCCACACTGGTTTGTGGTGGCTTGCTCCTGACCATTCTGGAAGGAGCGGGGAAGCACATTATTCCTGGCAAAGGCAGAAGCACGACGGCGGCAGCCAGCGAGTTCGCGAAGCCGGGAGCTGTGAGGGAAAGTCCCCGCTGGGCGGAAGCTTACGGCAAGCTGCCGCTGAGCTTTGAAGAAAACGAGGGACAAACGGCGCGCGAAGTTCGTTATGTCTCTTACGGAAGCGGTTACGAGCTTTTCCTGACACCTCAAGAGGCGGTCCTTGCACTTCGCTCCAAACAGCATTACGACCTCTCGCCACGTCACCGCACAGCATCTATTCGAGCCATGCGGAAGGCACAGAAAGCGGGACAGATCACCACAGTGCGCATGCACCTGGAAGGAGCAAATCCGCATCCGGATATCGCCGGAATGGAACACCTGCCAACCAGAGTGAATTATTTCATCGGGAATGATCCGAAGAAATGGCACACCGACGTGCCGGCCTTTGCCCGCGTGAAATATGCGGAAGTTTATCCGGGAGTGGATCTGGCTTTTTACGGCAATCAGCGGCGGCTCGAATATGACTTCATCGTCGCGCCGGGAGCCGACCCGAAGGCCATCAAACTAAGAATCGATGGCGCGCACAAGATGCGCATCAATTCGCATGGCGATTTAGTCCTGAGCGTTGCCGGTGGCGAAGTAGAGCTTCAAAAACCGCTCATCTACCAGAACGTGAGAGGCGAAAGACGCGAGATCGCCGGAAATTACATCATCGATGGCCTTCACCGTGTGACTTTCTCGGTCCCCAGCTACGACCGCAGCGCGCCGCTGATTCTTGACCCGGTCCTTGACTATGCGACTTACCTCGGCGGAACTGCAGACGATACCGGCTACGCGATTGCGGTGGATGGCTCGGGGGACTCCTTTATAGCGGGGCAGACGCTGTCCACGGACTTTCCCGCTGGAGTTAACGGAGCCGTGATTGCGGCTCCAGCGGCCAATTTAGGAGCCTCCTTCGTCGCCGAGTTGGACCCCACGGGAGCGAAGCTGCTCTACTCGACCTACTTAGCTGGTTCCACAACCAATGGTGCCGAAAGCGCCTTTGGAGTTGCGGTGGATCCTTCCGGAAAGGTTTACGTGACGGGACTTACGGCTGCGATTGACTTTCCGACGACATCGGCGAACGCCTTCAACCCCGGCCCGCTTACGGCCAATGCCAATGGCACGGTATATCTGACCAAACTCGACCCCACGGTGAGCGGAACGAGCTCCCTGATCTATTCCACGTATATCGCAGGAACTGGCGGGGAGTATGGGAATGGCGTTGTGGCGGACGCGGCGGGCAATGCGTATGTCGCCGGATTCACGGATTCAACAGATTTTCCCACCGCGAATCCATTGCAGAGTGCTCCGAGCAATGCCTTCGGAACCGCCTTTCTCACGAGAATTGACACGACCAAAGTGGGGGCGGCATCGCTAATTTTTTCCACATATTTTGGAGGAAATGGCGCCGATGAAGCCAACCTTCTAAACTATGGCGATGAAGCATGGGGAGTTGCCACCGATTCATCTCAGCATGCCTATCTGGTGGGTGCTACCAGTTCGACGGATTCTCCTGCTACGTTCATCACGAGTGCTACCGCCTATCAGCCGGCCCCTCCTGCAGGAAATACGCAATCGAGTGTATTTGTCTCCAACATCGATACGACAGCCGGATCGCTGGTTTATTCGACATATCTGGCGGGGTCGACCGCGGATCTAGGGCTTGCCATCGCGCTGGGACCCAGTAATGTCGCGTACGTGACGGGCACCGCGTTCTCGATCGACTTTCCAGTCGTCCCAAATCCCGGGGCGTTCGACACGACTGGGTCGGCGTCAGGGAAAGCTTTTGTGACCCTGGTGGATGGCACAAAATCCGGGGCGGCTTCCGTGCCGTACTCAACGTATCTGGGAGGGGGGAGCGGAAACAATGGCTATGCCATCAAGACGGATGCTTCTGGGAATGCCTACGTGGCAGGGACGACCGATTCATCAGACTTTCCGCTGACGCCGGGCCCGCTGCAAGCGACTCTGCTTAATGCGGCTGGCGACGCGTTCATCGCCAAATTGCATCCCGCCGGGGGAGGCACAAGCGACCTCCTGTATGCAACTTTCTATGGGGGAAGCGGAGATGGGGGCGACGCTGATCAGGGGTATGGCATAGCGATCGATTCCGCTAATCCTCCCAATGCTTACATTACGGGCCTAACGTTCTCAACCAATCTTCCCGTCCTCTCAGCGCTCCCGACTGGCGGAAGCCTGCAAGGACCTTCCGACGCCTACGTAGCCAAGCTGACGTTGGTACCGACCCTGACCGTGGCGCCGTCGCCGTTTAATTTTGGAATCCAGCCGGTGGGCGCGACGAGTGTTCCCCAGGCGTTCGTCGTGACGAATAACACGGCTTCCACGGCCACGTTCACCAGTATTGTTGCCACTGGGGTATCGCCAGCTGCCAACACTGATTTCGCAATCTCCTCCGACGGCTGCAGTCCCAACGGCGTCGCGGCCGGGCTGCAGTGTACGGTCAGCGTGACGTTTACTCCATCGGTGGCGGCTGCCGAGTCTGCCACCCTGGTGATCACCGCTGTGGTTACGAACGGTGGACAGGCCAGCACGCAAGTGTTTAACGTGAACCTGAGCGGCTCAGGATCGGCCACAGCGCCGGGCGTTGGGTTTTCGGTGCCCAACCTGCCCTTCACTCCGCAAATGCTGACAACCACCAGCGCGTCCATGCCCGTAACGTTGACAAACACCGGCAACGGCTCCTTGACAATCAGCTCAATCGCGGCTTCCGGGGATTTCGCCGCGACAAGCACCGGCGCCACTGCTTGCCCAATTGGCCCGGCGACGTTGCTAGCCGGTGGAACTTGCACGATCAACGTGACGTTTGCACCGACCGCGGTGGGTGCGCGGGCGGGAACGTTGACGGTCACGGACAATGCCGGCGGGAGCCCGCACACGATTCCGCTGACCGGAACCGGGTGGGATTTCCAGGTTACGGCTCCACCGACAGAAACCGGCAAAAGCCCGCTCATTTTCAATGCGACCATGACACCGCTCGGCGGGTTTAATCAAAGTGTAGGGTTTACTTGCACCGGAGCACCCGCGGGCTCAACCTGCACCATTGCAACACCGATAACCGCTGCTGACGGAAAGACCGCACAGTCGGTGCAAGTGACGCTAACGAGAACGAGCAGCGCCCTGCCTGTGCCGCTATCGCCGGTACGCACTCCGCCGATTTCAATACTGCAGATCGTGCCCCTCACTCTGGCCTTGCTGTTGCTCTTCCTGCTGCCGAAAACCAAGGGGCTTCGCGTGCGGCTAGGCTTGGCAACAGCAGTGTTGCTTCTCATCGCCTTGGCTGGCTGCGGGGGGCCAAGCACGCCTCCGCCGATTACGGGGAATCTCACGATCAAAGGAACATCCAGCGGCACAGCGGGCACTGTCAGCCACTCGGCCACAGTGGCAGTGACGCTCAATTAAAAGCCGGACATAGGATAAAGAGATCGCGCGCGTTGCTCGTGGCAGCGCGCGCGATCTTGCTTGTAGAGTACCAAACGGATTGCCTCGAATCCTCTGCACGGGTGCAAAGAAGACCAAGGAAGCAGGCTCAGGATTTGCCCCCGCGCCCGTATTTGCGTGCAAGGCGAAAGGGACGGCGCAGCGCCTCGAGGAAGCCGTGCCGGTTTTCTGTAGCGCCTTGTTCCCAATCTTCCTCGGTGGGAGAAAGAGAAAGTCTGAATAGATAGGCCGGAGCTGAGAACCCCCCGCCGCGCATGCGCAGGCGAAACGCTGCGCGTTGGAACAGGCCTGGTGGCGCATAACCCGCGGCAGGCAGCCAGCGGAGAATGGCCGCGACGAGTTTTGTCGCTACGCCATCCCGTCGCACGAGCGCGGAAACATCTTCGGGAAGATGTGCGTGCAGCACATCCGCAGCGAGGCGCAACCCTGTGTGCAGCAGATGCTCGGCTCGCACCGCCCTTGCCGATGCCGAGGCGCGCGCCCAATCGATGCCCGTTTGCCGCGAAACCAGCGCGGCGACATCCGCAATCCAGATCAGCCGCTCCCAGAGATGTTTTGCGCCGTGAATGCAGATCAGTACCAGCTCGTCTTCCACCGAAAGGGCCGGGGCATCGTAGGCATCGAGGCGCACGCGAATCTGGCGCGCGAAAAAATCTTCGATGGGGAGCCGGCGAGGGAAATAGCGCAGCGTGAAGTCGTTGTGCAGTTCAACGATCAGCTTCGCGTCGGGCTTGGAGAAAAGATACTGGCCGGGAATTTTGCCGGCGTCGATGGCGCGGAGGGGAACGGCAGCCTGGAAACCCGTGGCCTGCAACGACTCCGTGGCGCGGCGGATGTCGCGCTGACGGACGAGCAAGTCCAGATCCCCGTAGCTGCGCATCGTCGGATCACCGTAGGCCTGCATGGCCAGCACCGGTCCTTTGACGACGAGCGCGGGAATGTCTTTGGCCGCGAAGAGCTCCAAGAGGCGAAACAGTTCAGCGGTCATCCGCAGCGTGGAGAAAACCTGCGCGCGCTGGCGTTCCAGCAGCGTCTGCCGTATCTCCGCGGGGACAAGATTTTCGTCGAGCTCATGCAGACGCTTTGCGAGATGCGCAAGGACCCCGTGTTCCTCCGCAAGGACGAGCAACCGGGACCAATCCGCAGAGCAGGCCAGCTCCGCGAGCCGCCGGGCATCCGATGCGGGAGAGGCGCACTCGAGGAGCACAGCCCATTCCTCACGGAAGGAGGGCAAATCGGATAAGCCGGACAGCGGCAAGGAGTGCTCCGTGATAATCCAACTGTATTGTACGCGAAGGGACGATTTGTTTTGGCCAAGATAAGGAGTGTTAGGGGTCGTGGGGTTCTCGGGATGTGACCACAAGCCGGAAGTGAGATTACTGCGGGGATTTCAAAAGGGCAGGAGGAAAGCGGGGCTAATGACTCACGCCGTCCGTAGAGTGCAAAGCGCTCTCGGTGGTCTGGCCAAATCGCGCGCGTGGAAATCTGGGCGTAGTCACACTGGGCTAGGATTTCCGCCCGACTTGAAACCCAAGATTTTCAGGTGACATGGAAATGCCTCGCCAACGGCCCCCTAAAACTCCAACTATCTATCCCGTAGGTAGACGAGCTCGCCGGTGATCCGGCGGCAAGCCTACCCTGATTCAGGGTTGAGACCATACGTATAGAGAGGAAACGGACACACATGAACAACGAAGAGACAAGTGAAATGGCCGCGGTGGCGCTTGCGCCCTCTGAGGAAGAACCCCAGAGCCCCCCGCAAGAGGCCCGCGGCGGCGCTCAGGCCCCTTGAGGAAGGGCCTCAGAACCCCCGCAAGAGGCCGCGGCGGCGCCTAGGCCCCTTGAGGCGAACTCCGAATCCACTGGAAGGGCCTGCCTGAAATCCGGCTTTCCCGGATGCAGAGTCAGACGCCGAGCACTGGCACCACTTTCTGTGTGAGAGCGCCTCATCCAATTTCACTTCTCGGGCCTCTAGACGGGCAACCCGCCCCGGGGAGGCAGCCAGACGATCGGCCCCCAAGTCCAATTTTCTGCGAGGAAGTTTTCGATTTTTGAGTATTACATATGGGATGGATACTAAGTAATTCTGATTTTGTTGCAGGAACCTCCTTGGATTCCCGGGCTACAAAAAAGAATTCTAACTTACAGAATCCACAGTAGTTATTTCAATACGCTTAAATCGGCGGCACGAGGTGAGCGTGGCTTGATGCACGTTCAACCTAGCCGGCGTGAGGATAATTAGATGTTTCATAAGCAAAAGTTGCAGATTCAATCCGTAACCGCAGTCATTTACACCTTACTCGCAGCGATGTTTCCACCCAAGGAGGGGGAAAAGACTGACTTGCGACGCTATGCGCGTGGGGTCGCTTTGGCGATGATTGGTGCGCAAAACTTCAGTCAGTTCGACCAAATCTACGACCAGATTGACATCAGGGTTCTGTATCTGAAAGGTCCAAAGGCATTCGAAGAAGATGTTCGTGAACTGCTCCGAGAAGCAAAGAAACAGCGCTTCTAGGCTCTGTGAACGCAGTCACCCCTTGGCAGCAGGGTGAGTCCCAGCTAACGCCTCTTGCAATCGTTGGGACTCAGCCGCCTGCCGGCACTCGGGGGTCGTCACCGCTCTGTCGGGGGCGTAGTCGCGCCATGTCGGCACTGCCAAAGAAGGGGGTGGAGGGTGTCGTCAGGCCTCGGTGGCAGCCCAGACTGTTTTCTTTCCACCGATCAGGTCATACCGTTGATCGATCATTTGAGTCTCCCGGTTTCGCCCCTGCGGCCGTATTTGCGTGCTAGGCGAAAGGGGCGCCGCAGCGCCTCGAGGAAGCCGTGGCGGTCGTCTGTGGCCCCCGGTTTCCAATCTTCTTCGGTGGGAGAGAGAGAAAGTCTGAGCAGATAGGCCGGCGCGGAGAACCCTCCGCCGCGCATGCGCAGGCGAAACGCTGCGCGTTCGAACAGGCCCGGTGGCGCATAACCCGCGGCGGGCAGCCAGCGGAGAATGGCCGCGACGAGTTTTGTCGCTACGCCATCCCGTCGCACGAGCGCGGAAACAGGTTCGGGAAGATCTGTGTGCAGCACATCGGCAGCGAGGCGCAAGCCTGTGTGCAGCAGATGCTCGGCTCGCACCGCCCTTGCCGATGCCGAGGCGCGCGCCCAATCGATGCTCGTTTGCCGCGAAACCAACGCGGCGACATCCGCAATCCAGATCAGCCGCTCCCAGAGATGTTTTGCGCCGTGAATGCAGATCAGTACCAGCTCGTCTTCCACCGAAAGGGCCGGGGCATCGTAGGCATCGAGGCGCACGCGAATCTGGCGCGCGAAAAAATCTTCGATGGGGAGCCGGCGAGGGAAATAGCGCAGCGTGAAGTCGTTGTGCAGTTCAACGATCAGCTTCGCGTCGGGCTTGGAGAAAAGATACTGGCCGGGAATTTTGCCGGCGTCGATGGCGCGGAGGGGAACGGCAGCCTGGAAACCCGTGGCCTGCAACGACTCCGTGGCGCGGCGGATGTCGCGCTGACGGACGAGCAAGTCCAGATCCCCGTAGCTGCGCATCGTCGGATCACCGTAGGCCTGCATGGCCAGCACCGGTCCTTTGACGACGAGCGCGGGAATGTCTTTGGCCGCGAAGAGCTCCAAGAGGCGAAACAGTTCAGCGGTCATCCGCAGCGTGGAGAAAACCTGCGCGCGCTGGCGTTCCAGCAGCGTCTGCCGTATCTCCGCGGGAACAAGATTCTCGTCGAACTCATGCAGACGCTTTGCGAGATGCGCAAGGACCCCGTGTTCCTCCGCGAGGATGAGCAACCGGGACCAATCCGCGGAGCCGGCCAACGCTACGAGCCGCCGGGCATCGGATGCGGGAGAGGCGCACTCGAGGAGCACCGCCCATTCCCTGCGGGAGGAAGGCAAATCGGATAGGCCTGGCAGCGGCAAGGAGTGTTCCTTGGTAATCCAACTTTAGTGTACGCGATGGGACGGTCAGTGTTGGCCAAAAAAGTGAGATTACCGCGAGGGTTTCAAACGGGCAGGAGGAAAGCGGGGCGAATGACTCACGACGTCCGTAGAGTGCGAAGCGCCCACGATGGTCTGGCCAAATCGCGCGCGTGGAAATCTGGGCGTACTCACATTGGGCTGGGATCTCCGCCCGACAAAAACCCAAGAGTTCCAGATGAAATGGAAATGCCTCGCCAACGGCCCCCTAGAATTCGAACTTTCTACCCCATAGGTAGGCGAACTCGCCGGTGATCCGGCGGCAAGCCTACCCTGATTCAGGGTTGAGACCATACGTATAGCGAGGAAACGGACACATATGAACTACGAAGAGGCAAGTGAAATGGCCGCGGCGGAGCTTGGGCCCCCTGCGGACGAACCTCAGAACCCCCCGCAGGAGGTCGCGGCGCTTGGGCCCCCTGAGGAAGAACCCCAGAACCCCCTCGAAGAGGCCGCGGCGCTTGGGCCCTCTGAGGAAGGACCTCAGAACCCCCTGCAAGAGGCCGCGGCGCTTGGGCCCTCTGAGGAAGAACCCCAGAACCCCCCGCAAGAGGCCACGGCGACGCTTGGGCCCTCTGAGGAAGGACCTCAGAACCCCCTGCAAGAGGCCGCGGCGCTTGGGCCCTCTGAGGAAGAACCCCAGAACCCCCTGCAAGAGGCCGCGGCGCTTGGGCCCCCTGAGGAAGGGCCCCAGAACCCCCCCGAAGAGGCCGCGGCGCTTGGGCCCTCTGAGGAAGAACCTCAGGGTCACCCGCAAAAGACGAGTTCGCCCCGCAAGATCGCGGCGAATCGCGAAAACTCGAAACACTCCACCGGCCCGAAGACCGCAGAGGGCAAGGCCAAATCGGCGGGCAACAGCCTCACCCACGGAATCTTTGCCAAGCAGCTTCTCACCGGAGCCACGCCAGAGACGGCCGAAGAGATATCGACTCTGGTCGCTGACATCGGGGAGTTCTTCCAGCCGGTCGGAGTAATCGAAGAGTTGCTAGCCCAGAAGATCGCCGTCGAGGTCGCCCGCCGTGCCCGCATTGTGGCATTTGAGCAAAGGGAGGTTTTGCGGCAGAACATCTTTTACTCTTCCGTCCCCATCGTAGATCGCCTGCTACGCTATTCTGCGGCTGCGGATCGTGGCCTGTTCCGTGCGATCGCCGAGCTCGAGCGCCTCCAGGTCGCGCGCAAGGCCCAAGCGAGTTCCGAAGACACCGCAAGCGCAGACCCTGCTCTGCCGGCCGACGAAGACGACGAACCACCCTCGGACCATAAAGATTAGGTCAAGGTCGACCTCGATGACGACGGATCAGCGATGTACGAGTGGGGATGGCGACCGGCTGCCCTTCAGGTCAGTGCGCGGCAGGGGTGTCATTGCAGCAGCATCGTCCGAGCGCACCGCGGGACAACCAGCTGTTTTCTTGCCGGACGAGGAGAATGCAATTTGAAAAAACGAAGCCACCGAGCGGGCCCGGTCCCGAAGAAGCAAACGGGGCACCCCCCCCCGGATGGCATCGACTCAAGATGGAAGAGCTGGTTCGTGGCCGTGGGTGCTCCGGCCGGAAGTTGCGGAGTTCATTTCCCGGTCGAGGCAGAAACCACTTCGTCCGTGCGGCCGCGCCGGCGGACGTCAATGCCGAGACGCTTGATCTTCTGATTCAGGGTGGAAAGGGGGATCAGGAAGTGCTCCGAGGCCTCCGTCTGATTCCAGCCGGTACGCTCCAGCATGTCGACAATGATGCGGCGCTCCACCTCATCAATGATCTGAAAGAGAGATGGATGGGGATTGTCAGCCGCGGTTCGCGCGCCCGCTTCGCCCGGCAAAGGCGGGAGAAACTCCGAGAGCTGCAGGCGCACACCGCGGACGATCTCCTTGCTGCGAAAAGAATCGGGCAGGAGGTCCACATCGACGCGCTCCTGGGTAGAGAGAACAACGGCGCGTTCGACCACGTTTTCGAGCTCGCGGACGTTTCCCGGCCAGTCGTAATCCATGAGCAGCTTCATTGCCGCAGGAGTGAACTGCCGCAACGGTTTGGTGTTCTCTTGGCAGAAGCGGCCCATGAAATGGACCAGGAGGAGCGGAATGTCTTCACGGCGGTCGCGAAGAGGGGGCAAGTGGAGATGGATGACGTTCAGGCGGTGATACAGGTCTTCGCGGAAGCGGCCTTCCTTGACGAGGGAGAGCAGATCGACGTTGGAGGCCGCGACAATGCGGACGTCCACTTTGATCTGCTCCGTGCCGCCCAGCCTCATGAATTCGCGCTCTTGAATCACGCGCAAGAGTTTGGCCTGGGTCTCCGGGCTGACGGTGGCGATTTCGTCGAAAAAGATAGTGCCCTGATCGGCGACCTCAAAAAGCCCCTTCTTGGAAGCCACGGCGCTCGTGAAAGCCCCTTTGAGGTGCCCGAAGAGCTGCGATTCGAGCAGATCCACCGGAATGGAGCCAGTGTTGACGGGCACGAAAGCCTTGTCCACGCGTGGCGAGGCGGAGTGAATGGCCTTGGCGATGAGTTCCTTTCCGGTGCCGCTTTCGCCGCTGATCAAAATCGTGGAGCGTGAAGGACCAACCTGCGCGACCAGATCAAAGAGCGCCAGCATTTTGTCGCTCTTGCCGATGATATTGGGGAAATTGAAACGCTGTTTGAGCGCGCGCTTCAGGTGGATATTTTCATCGCGCAGACGGCGCGCCTCCACGGCCTGCGCCACCTGCACCAGAAGCTCATCGTTGGACCACGGCTTGGTGATGTAGTCCATCGCCCCGCTCTTGAACGCGGCGCGGGCCATTTCAATGGAGCCATAGGCCGTAATCAGAACGATGGGCAGATGGGGATCCTGGCGATGAATTTCCTTTAGCATGTCAATGCCGTTGCGGTCGGGAAGGCTGACATCGAGCAGCAGCAGGTCGAACGGGCGTTCTTCCAGACGGGAGAGTCCCACCTGGCCGGATTCCGCGCTGGAGACCTGGTACCCTTCCGACTTCAGGAGAAGCTCGAGGCCTTCGCGGATCTCGGATTCATCGTCAACAACAAGAATCGAACCTTTAGACATGGACCGCTTTCCTGACAGCCGGGAACTCGACGTGGAAGGAAGTACCACGGCCTGGCGTCGAGCGAACATCAATTCTACCGGCGTGTTCTTTGATGATCCCGTAGGTCACAGAGAGGCCGAGACCTGTGCCGCGCCCTGTCGCTTTGGTCGTGAAAAAGGGATCAAAAATCTTATGGATGTGTTCACGGGGAATGCCGTTGCCCGTGTCAACAACCTCTATTTCGACGCTGCCATTGTGCGCGGCAGTGCGCACTTCCAGCATTCCGCCTGTAGGCATGGCATCGCGCGCATTCAAGAAAAGATTCAGGAAAACCTGTTGCAGCTTGTTGGCGGAACCTCGCACCGGCGGAAGGCCATCGGTGAGCTGCTTGACGACGCGAATCTGCGAGGTCTTCAGAGGATGGGCGACCAGCGAGAGTGTTTCTTCCACGACGCGATTCAGGTCCACATCGGCAAGTTCGCCGGCGCCCGTTCGCGAGAAATTCAGCAGGTTATTGACAATTTCGCTGGCCCGGAAGGTCTGCTTGACGATTTTTTCGATGATGGAGTGCCGCGGATCACCCTCGGGCATCTGCTTGGCCAGCATCTGGATGTAGTTGGAGATGACGGCCAACGGGGTGTTGACTTCGTGCGCAACTCCCGCGGCCAGCAGCCCCAGGGAGGTAAGCTTTTCGGTCTGGCTCATCTGCTCTTCCATGCGTTCGCGCTGGGTGACGTCGTCGAACAGAAGCAGGCGGCCAATGCGCTCACCTGATTTGCCGACCAGCGGCGTGATCGAAACATTCAGAATGAGCGAGTTCCCCTGGCTTTGCAGGCGGTGCTTGTAAATACCGGTGATCTGCTCCTGATCATCGCGGGAGGCAATTTCCGAAGCGAGCTCCGCCGGCAGGAGGCTGCCGAGGGGCTGGCCTACCGCCGCGTCGCGAGGCACACCGAAGACCTGTTCCATGCGGCTATTCCAGGCTTCCACCATCCCTTTAAGGTCCACGGCAAGCACGCCGACGTTCAGTGATTCGACGATGTTTTCGCTGAAATCCTTGAGGCGGGCAATTTCGGAAGCCTTCTGTTCGAGCGAGGAATAGAGTTGTGAATTGTCCAGCGCAATGGCCACATAGCCGGCGATGGTCTGTACCAGTTCGACGTCGTCGCTGGAGAGGAAATCACCGTCAACGGTTTTGCCTAGACCAAGAACGGCGACGGTATGTTCGCGAATGCGGCACGGAATGAAGTAATTGAGATCGAGCTGTTCGAGGGTGCGGCGCACGGTAGCGCCGACTTCCGCGGCGCTGCGCGAGGATTCAAAGAAAAGGGGGCCGCGCAGGAATTCCGGCCGGGTTGAGGCGATGAAGCTGAGGTCCAGAGGTTCGGCGAGGCGCACGCCCATCGAGCGCGCCAGCCGCATTTCGCCGGGACGCTGAGGATCTTCGACGAAGATGGCCAGACGGTCGACCAGAAGCGTCTGCGAGACGCGGTCCATCACCGAACCCAGCATGGGTTCCAGCCGCACTTCGTTGGTGAGCGTGCTGCCGAATTCGATGAGCGTCCGGCGATAGTCGAGACGGTCGCGATAAAAGAAGCGATCGAGCCGCGCCTGAATGCCTTCGCGGAAAGGCTGAAAGAGAAAGGCGGCGATCACGATGGCGATCATGCCGGCAACGGGCCCGCTGGTCTGCGCGTGGAAGATTTCGGCAATCAGCGCGACCAATGCGAAATAAATGGCTGCGACCGCCGCCGTCGCCGCCGTATAAGCGAGGCCGCGCTTGAAGATGATGTCCACATCCATCAAGCGGTAACGAATGATGGCGTAACCAAAGCACAGCGGAATGAGCACCAGGCTGAGCGCAGAAAACTGCATCCACGGCAGCGTGGCAGCGTTGAAGCCATACGGGATGATGTACAGCAGGATGAACGGGAGGCTGCCCGCCAGCGTGCCGGCCGTGAGCCATTTCACCTGCTGGCGAAGGACCCCCGAGCGGGAGCGGCGGTAACTGAGATAGAACACCAGCCCGGCGGCCACAAAATACGTGCCCAGAAAGCTCAATTCGAGCTCCTCAAGGAGTACGCGCGAGCGCGTCGTGGGAACAAAGCCCAGTGCATTGACCGCGGCGAGGATGTGAACGAGCAAGAGGGCCAGGGGCGGCGCGTAGACAGCCGCGAACTTCAGAAGTGACTTGCGGGCCGACTCCGTGCGTTCCGGGAAAACCAGGGCAAAGTGCAGCAGCAGCGCCGGCGCCAGGAGCCGCGCGACCACGCTGGACCAATAGACTTCCAAATCGAAAGTGTCCAGTTTTCCGCTGTACTGGAACGAGTACAGGATGAAGGAAACCAGGCAAAAGACATAAAAATGTACCGCCCGCGGGGCGTTCCAACGGCGGATGAAAATGAACAATCCAATGAAGAGATAGAGCAGGCCGACAACCCGCAGGTAATTCTCGACGGTAATCGGCTTATGCGCCGGAGTCGTGATCAGGCGGGTTTCAAACTCTTCCCCATTGCGCGAGAGCTTGTAGCGGAGCTGCGTCCAGAGGCCCGCGCGGTACAGGCGGCGCGCCACGTGAGCCGCATTGGGAACGGCCGCATCGTTGATGGTCAGGAGAAGATCACCGGGGCGAATGCCTGCACCCGCCGCAGGAGAATCGGGAGCCACGCGCCAGGCTTCGATGCCAGCCGCACTGTCCGACCAGGCAACGCCGTCATCGACCAGATCAAACTTGGAGCGTTGTACGAAATTGATCCAGCCAAAGGTCACCGCCGCCAGCGTCGCTAGCGCGAGGACGACCGCACCCACCCTGACTCTTAGATTCTCCTTCATGGCTCAGGCCGACGAAGAAACTCCGTCCCTAATATTTAGTGTGCAACTCGTCTTCCAATCTTTGGTAGGCGGCCATCATATCAAGTACTTATGATTCAGACACTTCCAAAGTCAGAGCGAGTTCCGGCAGAGCAGGTTCCACTTTCTGGTAGGGTGAATACAACTTTCCAGAAGCTCACGTACAGCTAGAATTGCAGGCTCAAGCCCCCTCGGAAACTGCGAAATGCGGGCACCAGAAGCACCGAACCTTCCGGTGTGCTTAGGGGCACATAGCCTTGCGCAAAGAGGTTGTCACATTCCGCAGTGGCTTCCCAACGCCCCAGCGCAAACCTCGGCAGAGGCTGACGAATGCCGATGTATAGGTAGGGATTGATCTGGTAGATGCTCTCACCGTAAGGGTCAACGCGGGACACGCTCATGCCGCTGACCCACTTGTAGCCAGCGCTGAGGCTGGTGCCCGACCGGGGAACTTTGGCGGTGACCTTGGCGGCGAGAGAGTGGCGTGGAAGCGTGCGGAGTGCATCACGCAGCGTACCATCGGCATCACTTACGGGAACGAGCGCACCCGCGAATGCATAGATGGTCGTGAATTCCACGTCGTCGGTGATCTTCTGCCGCAAAGCCAGGCGCGCGCCCCAGTCCGAAGAGGATCCCCCGTCGTAGGCAAACCCCTTCGAGTAGAAATCCTGGATAAACTCGGAAGAAGGCAGGTCAATGCCGCGGCCGTACAGGGCCACGTCGCGATTGTCATCGTGGAACGCAGCCACCTGAAGGACGCTGCGGCTTCCCACCTTGCGTTCCACGGCCACCTCTTCATGCTGGCCATTCTCAAGAACGGGCCGTCCCTTGCGCCAGAGCAATGCGGGGAAGGTGTCGAGTTGATTGAGGACGTTGGTCAAATTGCCGGTAGTGGCCGAACCGGTCAGATCGGAAGCGACGGTATCACTTGGGACGCCACTATTGGGTAGAGCGGCGTAGACCATATCCAAATACCACTTGGCAGCAACCCGGGATTCCAATTTCAAGCGCGGACGCACGCTCCACGCGGAAGACCCGGTGCCCACAAGAACATATTCGCCGCCAACGCGCAGCAGGAAGCGGTCGCCAAAGGTCAGCGATCCACTTTGATCGAGACGCACGCCGCGGAAGGTGGGACCCTCCGGGCCAATCTTTGCTTCGCGAAGAACGATGGTGCTTTGCGGCCCCGTAGCAGAAGAGCCGGTAGGCAGCCAAATAGCGGCCAGGCCGCCAGCGGGAGAGTCCTCGTCATAGCTGACCTGTCCTGCGAAGAGGATGCGACTGAAACGATCGATGGGCTGATCGTAGGCAAAGGAAGTGCCCGGCGCGGCGCCAACACTGGAAAGGGAGCCGGGACGTCGCGCACCATTGGTGAGTTCGACGCGGCCGTGTGGACAGTAAGCGTTCGTGTCCACCACGATCGCGGAAGCGGCGAAAGTGCCGTCCTCAGTCCACTGGAGCACGGGGCGCAAATCCGAAGCAGAACGCAATACCCATTTCCAATCGTCGGGCTCCGCGGCGCCGTTGGTGGGCGGCCGGCGGAGTTGCTCGACCGAGGCGAACATGGATTCCAACTGGACGCGCATCAGCGTGGTGAGATTCGAGGAGATGCGGATGTGCTTCTCAAGACTGGGCAGGAATCCGGCCAGGGTCACGCGAACCGTGTAGAAACCGGGGGCGAGTTTATCGCCCTTGAAAACACCTTGCGTATTTGTGAGGAACTGGCGCGCAGCGAGGACGCCCGGCGCCTCCGAAAAAATTTCCACGGTTGCGCCAAGTTGTGGAATGCCGGCGGAGTCACGTACTACGCCGGACAAAGTCCCGGAGGAAGGCTTCGGGGAAGTTTGCGCCGTTGCAGGAAGAGCGCCCCAGCTCACACCCATAGCGGAAGCTAACAATACTCCGACGCACAGGAGCGGGCCGTGCTTCACGTCGGTTTACCTCCCCGGTGTAACGTTCGCCGCAGTCTTGGGTTCCAAAGGATTCCTGATCGAAAAGTCTGCCGTCCTCGAAATGCTAGCCTGCGATAAGGTGTCGGTGGCGCTGACCTCGAGAGTATACTTACCCGGCGCCAACGTTGCCAGAGGGAGCAGGCGTTCAATGGTGACCTGATCGCCGGTCTGCTTCATGTCCTCCGAGGTCTCTTTGAACTGCATGACCTGCTGATTGCCCTTCTTGACGGTATATACAAAGGTGGCGTTGGACTTATGGGTCTTCTCGTCGGGTTTCAGGTTGTACACCTGAAGATAGATCCCCAGCTTGTCGGCGGTGGTGAAATCACCGTCCAGGCGCGGCCGGACTTTGGAAGAGCCCAGAACAAACTGCCCCGTGCCAATCTGCTTGGCGGGGACATGCTCGATCTGGTCGGCGAGAATCAGGCTACTGGCATCCAGTTTTTCATCCTCGTAGCGGGGCACAGCGAGGCGTGCATTCACGACGCCAACGTTGCCGCTCTCCACGTCCTTGATGACCAGGTCCAGGCGGTATAACCCCGGACGCAACGGCAGCGCCTTTTGATAAATGGATGAGAGCTTCACGGACTGCTGGAAGAGCGAGTCTGGAAAATCCTTGCTGACGGAATCTTCAAAGGTCTGCACGGTGCGGCCCGTTAACGTGCTGACACGCCCGAAAATGTTCATCGAGGCGGAGTGCACACCGTCCTTGGATTTGAACTGGAGCTGGTGGTTGGGAATCTGCACGGTGACGGGCACCAGAACCGTGTCGCTCGTCACTTTCATGAAATCGGTGCGATAGCTGAAATGGATCTGATCGCGAACCATGCGCGAAGTCACCAGCGCTTCCAGGTCCTTGTACTTTACATCCGGCGGTCGCTGCACCTTGGCGTAGAGTTCGAGCCGGGTGAACTCGTTCAGACTGGCTGGTGTTCCGCCCATGGTCGTCGGAAGATACGTGCCATCCGAGCGGCTGAACCGGTCGGCTTTCGATGCCAGGCCCATTGATTCCAAATCGCTCAGACCAGCGTTGGGAACATGCAGCAAAGCGTCTTTCTCGGACGGATCCATGGTCAGGTGATATTCGCCCGAACCGCTGGGATCCACAAACTCCAACACCACGTTTTCCTGAATCCCTTCCAGGTACCGGTATCGCCATGTTTCCCATGGATACGTCGTTGTAGACCCGCCTCCTTCGTCCTGGGGGCGATCATAGGTGCCGCCAGTGGGGTGCGCTTCGATTTCGTCGGGCTTGCCCCAGATGATGTAGATGCGCCCGCGATCCGTCTTCCATCCAGGAATGCCGGAAGCGAAATGCTCGTTGGCGTACGCGATGCGGCGATAGTGCTCTTCCTTGAAGTCATTGTCCGGCAGATCGGGGTTGCTGCTGCGCCGCAGCCAGAACTGTTCGATAAACTGCTCGCGCTCTTCATTCGTTTCCAATTGGAGAAAAGAAGTGCGCTCTTCTGGCGAAATGATGTAGATGACGTCCTCGTTCAGCCAGCTCCTGTAAGGACCCTCCAACTCCTTGAGGGTCTTCTTAATCTTCTGCTTTTGATCTTTGGTCAGCTTTTGATTTGGAGGCGGAATTTGGGCTCCGGCATCCTGAGGTGGCTGCGACTGCTGTGCGGAGACAGCCAAAGCTAGGAAGGCAAAGCTGATTAGATAGGTGGAAATGGTCCGAAAAATCTTTGACATTGAGACACCCTTACGACCTCTGGATTCTAATCCTACGGACAGAGAACGTCAATTCAGTAATCTCGTTCATTCGAATAGACTTGGCCCCGATTCTTGTTAGACGGGGAGAGGATGCCCGTAAGTTGCCTGCGATGGTGAGATCGCGGCGCGGAAAATTCACGTCAAAGGGAGGCGGGACCCTGGTACGGGGGGACGCGCGGGGCTGAAATTCTATTGGACGCGGCGGTTTTGCACTTCGCAACCGATCAGCGAATCAAAAATGGCCAAAACGTGGCGGCGGTATTCCACCATGCGGCTCAGCATATCCCGTAGGTGCGGCTCGCGCTCCACTTCCCTGTGCCACTTGGCCAGCACCGCAGGGGGCACTTCGATATCCTGGCGCAGCCTCTCCGCGGAATGGCCGCGCAGGAAAAGCCCATAGAAAAAGGCTGCTTCGCGCTGCGGAAAGTCCAGGTCCGTAGTGATTTCGGCGGGCATGAATGGAGCGAGTGTCGCCATATAGAAAAGCGCAGTTTACCTAAATCGCGTGCCGCGTCAAGTAGGACATCGGTCCTAATGCCGCGAGCAGGTCAATACTCCCCTCGGTTCGGTGGATGCAACGTAACGCTCCTTGACCGGCTCTAATCGGCATAGGATGCTTAAGCCCATGGCACGGTTACCCAAGTGGCTGGCAGGGAGGACCTTCGGAAGGTTCCTGCGCTTTGGCATGTTGCGGGGACTGCGCTCTGTGGAGATCGACCCGGAAGACTTCCGTAAGTACTTGTCCCAGAAGCACGAGTTGTGGGTGCCCCACTTCGGCCGGATGAAGGATGTACCCCTGGATAAGCTGGACGCAATTGCCGAGCGCCTGATTCATGACGCGCAACGCCTGGCTCTGGCTCAGGGTGCCGGATTTGGTCTGGGTGGCATAATGACGCTGCTGCCGGACGCCAGCCTGCTGACGGTCATCACCTTGCGATTGATTCAGCGGCTTTGCCTACTCTATGGTTTTGAGGAAAAAGGGACCGATCAGCGCATTGAATTGTGGATGGCGGCGGCAGCGGCGGCCGGAATCGACTTCAGCAAGGACCTGGCAGAAAAGCAGATGGTGGAGAAACTTGCTCCGCGCCTGGCAGGGCGGCTGGCTGTGCGCATCGGCGAAGAAAGCGCGGAAAAGTGGGTGGGTCGCATGGTGCCTCTAGCCAGCTCGGCGATCGGCGGCGCCCTGAATTACACCTTCGTAAGATCGTGGGGCCGCCGCGTCCAGCGCCACCTGCGTGAAAAGCACCTGCTGGAACGCGCATCCTATGCCCAGCGTGATTTTTCGGCCGATTCCCCGGAAATCGCATAAGCCGTAGCCAGCCCCGCGCTTGGGCTCTGCTCTCTTCTGTTCTCTTCTCCGCGGGTGGCGCAGCTTTAGTGCGCTAAGGCAACTTCGGGTGGCCTACCCTTTGCGCCTTCTGCAAAGGGTGGGCTCTGGGTCTTCACTCTTTCTCTCCTCCCATCTCTTTTCTTCCTCTACACCGCCTCCATCTTCAACAGTCCCTCTCCCGTCGCATAGTACGACCAACTGCTCCACGGCCACTCGCGCGGGTGCGCCACCAGCTTTTCCTTCACCGGGTTCGCGTGCATGTAATCCAACTTCTCCCTCAGCTTCGCCCTTGTATAGACATTGAAATCGTAGTAGCGCCGCTGCCAGAAACGCCGCAACTCGGCTTCACCCTCGCTGAATCGCAACCGCAGTTGCTTCGCCTCCGCGCGTTTCCTTGCGCGCATCCGGCGTGACAGCCGCTGCTTGAATACCTGCACCACCTTCGCCGGAGACACAGTTTCCGATTCCCCGATCAGCAGGTGCACATGCTCCGGCATGATCACGTAACCCACCAGCGCGAATCCGTACCTGGCCCGCACTTGGCCCAAAATCTGTACGGCCAGATTTCGCGCCCGAACCGTCCCCAGCAACGCGCGCCGCTGGTAGCAGCAGAACGTGATGAAGTGCAGATCGCCGCGCCCCGTCACGCGCCTGAGATTCTTCGGCATAAAAGCAAAGCGGAAGAGCCCACCCTTTGCATAACCCGCAAAGGGTAGGCCACCCACTCCTTTGCCTTTTATCACTCTCCGGTTATTTTCTAAAGTGGTATGCTGCCCGTGTGCAACCCAAATTCAAGCCAAAGGCTGCGCCACCCGCGAAAAGAGCATCTTCAATGCGGGCGAAGATGTCCAAGGCCTAATAAAGGCGGCAGAGGGCGTAACGCCAACAAGGATGCCAGGCGGCGACTTCGCTCGCGTCGTTGATGCTGGAAGAACGATCGGTATAGACAGGGCCACCGGCGCACCGACGTCCACATATACAGTCATCACAAAGCCAAACGGAAATCTGATGAACGCCTTTCCGGGCCGACCATAGGAGAAATTAGTCATGGGATTCGATATCAACTTGGAAAAAGAACACGGGGAAGTCCTCGCGACTGTGGCGGACCCCAAAAATCTGTTACATCGTCTTTTGGAGCGCTCTTTTGACGACGAGCCACTCTTGGTGGAAATAGACTGGAACGGCAACACGACGTTTAACCGCCTTCAGATGCCCCGGTTTCGGGCGGAGTGGGAAACATTAGCAAAGCACACCATGTCCGCCGAAGAAGCCAAACTCGTCGCCGAAGTGGACGAACTCGCCGAACGATGCGAGGGGGGGTGCATCTCTACCTTAAGTTCGTCGGTGACTGAAGCCGGAAAGCAAAGACTCAAGGTGCCAAAACAATTTCGGGTGGCCTTCGAGGGAGTGGTGCCTGCGGCACCGGGATGGGGTATGACACGTCACACCCGAATGGGCGCTGTAGAGCGCCGGATGGCGCTCTGGGTTAACTTCCTCACGTCGCGCAGCTTAGGAAATCTCCGGCGCTCTGGAGCGCTCTTCTGTTGGTCTGGGGCGCTGTCCGTTAACTTGTTGATTTTCCAGGCGGGTGGCGCACCCTTTGTGGGCTGACCAGCGGTGGGTGCCGCACCCTTTGGGTTTGGTTCACAAAGGGTGCGCGCTTTCTGCGCCCGTCGTCTTCTGGAGGGCGGTTTTTCACTTTCCCTTTTCTTGACGCTGCTCCTCGTACCAGTCCCAGAACTAGTATCTCATAAATATAGATTGACATTTGGTAATTATAGCGGTATAATCCGTCGTGAATATTCGGCACAAGCCTGCGAGTTACTCCCAGTTCCCCGGCACACTCACCCTCTGCACGAACAGTGCGCATCAGTATCAAAACAAAGGCTTTCTAAATCAAAACAGGTACTTTCTAAGTCCCCTGTTTTCACATTCTTGCGCACTCTTGCGTCCATATCGCTTTTCTTTTCACATACTTCACAAAAACACCCAGGGGGAGGGTGTTAGTCCGTCGCCAACACTTCGCTCCCGAATCGGAACGGGGTGGCGGGGACAAGAGGGCGGAGAGATCCCTCCACTCCGCGGCCCGACGCACCATAATTCGGCGCGCGGGAGAAAATCGGGCCGCTCTGGTCCCTTCGACTCCGCTCAGGACAGGCGGGATGACAGCGGGGGAGGCGGGATGACGGAGGGGGAGATAGGCGGAACGGGAAGCGCGGAACCATTGCCGGATGCGGCACGCAACTGGAATTTCGCCGCAGGCCCACGTACAGTGGGGATGCACTGTCTCAGCCGGAGAGAGGGGTTCCATGCGACATTTTGGCAAGTTTCTTACGTGTAGCGCGCTTCTGCTATCCGCCGCGGCTCTGCTGTGGGGTCCGCAATTTGCTTCATCGCAGGCTCCGCCGATGCCTGGGATGCAGCACGTCGCCAGCGATGAACCTGTGCCCGCATATCACGCGCAGCCCCCGCAGGGCGAGCTGCCGCCAACGATGGAGCCTTCCTTGTTCACCGACAAGCTCATTTTCAACGCCTATGTGGTAGCGGGGCGCGTGAAGAAAGTGCTCTATCAGCAGCCCTGCTATTGCCACTGCGACCGCAGCCAGGGCCACGGCAGTTTGCTCGACTGTTTTGTAAGCAGGCACGGCTCGGGCTGCGACATCTGCATTAAGGAAGCGTTCTATTCCTACGAACAGACGCGCCGGGGCAAGAAGCCGGAGCAGATCCGCGAAGGGATCATGCGCGGCGATTGGCAGAAGGTGGACATCGCGAAATATCAGAGGGATTATCTTCCTCCCGCAAGCCGGTAGAAAACGCTCCGCTTGCGGACAATCGCCAACGAGCGCTCGCGCCCGCGAAGTTTTTCTTGACGGCCCGCAGGAAACAAGTTGTCAGGGCAGGCGAATCGCAAGGTAGCTATGACTCACCGCCATCGGATTCTTTTCTTCGCTCTTCTTTCCTGCTTTTCTCTTCTGCTCCCGAGCACCGCGAACGCCAAGTGGAAATACTTCCGAACCGGCAAGGAAGCGGATAAGGTCGTCCAGCCGCGCGGAGGCTTTGCCCTGATGGGCGGCGGAGGCAAGCTGGAGCCGGCTTACCGTTTCCTGTGCGAGCGCGCCAACGGCGGCGACTTCCTGATCCTCCGCGCAAACACGGAGGACGATTACGCGCGCAAATTCAATGAGGAGATTGCCGCGCTCTGCCCGCTCAATTCCGTGGGCACGATCGTGTTCTCTGACCGCGAAGATTCCGACGATAAGAAAGTCGTGGACATCATCGAGAAGGCGGAGGTCATCTTCTTCGCCGGGGGCGACCAATCGAACTACGTGCGCTTCTGGCAGGACACGCCCGTGCAGGACGCGCTCAACCGCCATATCGCCGCGGGAAAGCCAGTGGGCGGTTCCAGCGCGGGGCTGGCGATTCTGGGAGAGTTTTCGTTTGCTTCCATGATTGATACGATTTATTCGCCGGAGGCGCTTGCGGACCCTTACGGCAACAAAGTGACGATTTCGCGCGATTTTCTGCGCATCCCCTTGCTTGCCGGAACAATCACCGATACGCATTTCGTGAAGCGCGACCGCCTGGGGCGCTTGCTGGTCTTTATGGCGCGCATCCTGCAGGACGGCTGGGCGGATCAAGTGCGCGCCATCGCCGTAGAAGAGAATGCGGCGGTGCTGATTGAGCCCGATGGCCAAGCCAAGGTGGTAGGCGGGCCAGCCTATTTTCTAGAGGCCAAAAATCAGCCCGAGGCCTGCCGGAGAAAAACACCGCTGCAGTTCCAGGGAATTGCCGCACACCGCGCGACGAAGGGGATGACGTTCGATGTCGCGAAGTGGAAAGGCGAGGGAGACGATTACACCTTGTCCGTAATCCACGGCAAGGTCGTGGCCGAGGGCTCGAACCACGGGATTTACTAGACTCGGGCCGCCGTGGCGCGGAATGAGACCACGCGGAGTGAGACTGCTCGAGCCGCCAAATGTGCTATTAAGTCACTCATTGAAAATGACTTGGCACTCATTTTGCTGCTAGGTTGCATCCGGTAATGCCTTTCTCCCAGGCACCGAGCGGAAAGTGGGGCAATCGGACGAATTTGCTCGCGAAGGTCACTGGCCTATATTCCTTTATCGTAACCCGCCAACTTGCGCTATCGTCTAATAGTCAGAGGGATGCGCCCCCATCGAGGTTCCCCATGAAACGCTTCGCATACGTCATTGGCCAGCTGGTATTGGCCATCTCTGTGGTAATGCCTTCGGTCGCATTGGCAGATGCAAGTCACGCGCGCATCGTGCGGCTGAGCCTGATTCAGGGCGATGTCCGGTACGCTCGGAGTTTCCACGACGACCCTCTCGCTGAAGGCAACGCGACCTGGGAACAGGCTGTGCTAAACCTTCCACTCCGCGAAGGCTACGTCCTGGCCACCGGCAGCGGGCGCGCCGAGGTGGAATTCGAGAGTGGTGCGATGGCTTTCTTGAGCGGGAACACGGTGCTGGAGTTTTACGATTTGTCGTTGCATGACGGTGGGCGGATCACGCGGCTGGTTCTTCGGCAGGGAAGCGCGTCCTTTTATGCCAGTCCCGCGAGCGGCGACTATTTCAGCGTGACCGGCGGGGACTTTACCGTGGAGGCCGATGGCCGGACCACGTTCCGGATGGACAATTTTGACGATGGCAGCACGGTGAAAGTGGAGCGGGGCAAAGCTGCCGTGCTGCGCAACGATAAGTCCACGCCGCTGGAAAAGGGCCAGTCTCTTTCAGTGCACGCGGGGGACGCAGGCGATATGGTCATCGGGCGCGCGGCGGAGAACGACGATTTTGACCACTGGGTTTCCGGGCGCGTCGAGAGCGAAGTCGCGGCCTTGAATTCTTCCAGCCAGTATGTGAGCTCGCCCAACTACACTGCGGGCTTTTCGGATCTGTACACCTTTGGTTCGTGGTTTTCCATGGGGGGCTATGGCAACTGCTGGCGGCCCTTTGGAGCCGGGTTGGGTTGGTCTCCATTCTCGTTCGGCGATTGGTATCAAGATCCGGTTTTTGGCTGGACGTTCGTCGGGTCCGCGCAATGGGGCTGGCTGCCTTATCACTATGGTGGCTGGATCTCCTCGCCAAGCTACGGCTGGTGCTGGAACCCCGTAGGTTTTGGCTTCGGCCGCCCGCTGCGCTGGCACCCGGTGACTGCCGTGTGGGTACGCTCCGGTACGAAGATTGGCGTTGTGCCGCTTCATCCCCTGGACAAGAACGGCAAGACACCGCTGAATTTGGGGAAGGGCGTGTACCCGGTACAGGGACGAGAGATCGGACAGCCGTTGGCACTAACGAGCACGGAAAAATGGTCGGTAGTGAAGCAGGCGCCGCGGGAAACCCTCACGGGTGGCCCCGTCGCCAGTTCAACGCCGCCGCGGGTGTCGCGTACGATGTATGCGGGCAATACGATGGGTCGAGCGGCGACGCCGGTGTTCGGATCGTCGATCACCTACGATCCACAGGAACATCGTTTCGTGAACGCGAACAATCCGCCAAACAGCGCAAACGGTGCGATAGCTTCAAACGAGATAAAGACGCCAACAATGGGGAAAGACTTGCCGCCTACTGCAAGGGTGGTTCAGCCGGCGAATAAGCCGTCAACTCCGGCTGTGCCGCGAGCTTTTCTCCCACCGCGTCCGGCTATGACGCCGCCGCCAGCGCACACTTCAGGGGGTGGCTCCTCACGGCCCACTTCCGGTTCTTCTGGTGGAGGCGCTGGGGGAGGCAGCCGCAGCTCGGGCGGTTCTTCTGGCTCCTCGGCACCCTCTTCCTCGCATCCCTCGGGAGGCGGCGGGGGCGGTGCGCATCCGCGCTAATCGTTTCGGAGATCGTGCAACTTTGCGGCGTGCTTCACCGCGCCCCATCAAAACTTACATTCCCCTTCAGCAGAGCACGCAGAGTCTTCTGCATGCGCGTTAGGCAAACGTCATACCCGCGTAGCCAACCACGGCATCGCGATCGCCCATGGCATCCCCGGAAGTGGCATAGCGCACGAGTTCCGCTTTTTTTGCGCCGAGACGTTGCATTGCTGTCAGCATGGCAACGGTGGGCCCCAGTCCGCACATAGAGATCTCCTCATCCCGGCAGACCTGATAGAGGCCTTTGGCATCGAACTGCATCATGTGGTCGATGGCCTTGCGGTCTTTGCGGCGGGTCGTTGCGTCGTCTTCGTAGTGATTCATGTCCGAGGAGGTCACCACGAGAATTTCTTCCTTGTCTTCGCTCAGAACGCGGGCGATTCCTTCTCCCACCTCGACCAGTTGATCGAAGCGGATTGTGCCGAGCACCACGGGTACGAAGGAGAATCCAGGATCGAGTTCCTGCAGGAAGGGCAGTTGCACTTCCAGAGAGTGCTCCTGGCTGTGCGCGACGGTGTCTTCGCGCAAAGCCGGGCAGGCTGCGCGCAGACGCTGCGCCAGCGAAGAATCGATGGCGGCATCTCCCAGCGGCGTTCGCCAGGACCCTTCCGATAGGATGGCCAGCGCTTCTCCGCGCGGGTAATGGCGCACGCCCAAAAGCAGAATCTTCTTTGGCAGAAAAATGCGGGAGAACACGGCGCCGGCAACAACTCCGGAATAGACGTACCCGGCATGAGGCACCAGGCACGCGCGCACATGTACCGGCTCAGCCGCAGATTTCTTGTCTGTGAATTGTCCCACCAGGGAGGAGAGTTCCCTGGCATGGGCAGGATAAAACTTCCCAGCAACGGCAGGAAAGCGCAGCATGGCTCGCTTCCTTTAGATGGGCGGCGACGGCTTACCCTTGAACTTGATGGCCTTCAGCGACTGCGGGTCGTAGTACACGGTGATCTTGTCGCCGTACTGATAGCCACCTTTATCGACGATCTGCTGCATTTTCGCGGAGGCCTTTTCGCCGAGCGGAAAACTCTGAATGGCCTGTTCGTTGTTCCTGGCCCGCACGGTAACCTGGGCAATGTTCGCGTGCATCACAAAGCCTTGAAACTTTACGAGCCCTGTCGCTTTGGGCTTCGGCTTGATCGCGTTCACAATAATAGGCGCCGCGGTATCCACAATGATCGGAGCGACCACCGGTACCTGCGCCGCGGCTTTGGCAACACCGAAAGTGCCGGTCGCCACCAAGGCCAACGCGCCGGCGCCCGCGAATTGGAGAAGACGTTTCATTCGATATCGTCCGTCGCAATGCGAAGTGATTTCAGAAAGCGCACATCCTGGGGAGTCATGGTGAGCCGCGAGGCGGGCCGCTTCTCAGGTTCCTGCTCCATGGAATCCTGGTCCACCTGTATGCGCAGGGACTCCAGGAAGCGGCGATCCTGCGTGGTCATTGCTGTCCCGTCCGCGTTGCTGCCATCGCGTTTTGCCAGGCCGATGGTGGCATCAAGTTTCAGCACGATGTCGTAGCCATGCGCGCGCACACCGGCGATTGCGCCCGTAATGCGGTCCGATTCCGAAACCGTGTCGTTGATGGCATGGCCCAGCTCGCGCAGCAGATTCTTGAGATGATCGTCAAGTTGCAAGGGTGGCTCCCCCAGTACTCCTGAGCTGATTTTAGGCCTACACCCGATTCGACACAAGATGCCCTTTTGGCGTTGTCTTCAATCTATTCACAGGCACGAAACTGTACTTTAGGACGGGGTGCGGCCGGCTGTTCGCGGCAATCTGCGCTAAGATGGCAGGTATGACCACGGCTGGGGAAAGGGTCGCTCGTCCGGGGGAACCTCGCGGATTTCGCCGATTATGGCGGGTTTTCAGGCAGTTGTTTCACGAAATGGTCGGCGCGTCGTTCGCGGTGTTGGCGGTAGGCTGGCTGAATTTGGCGTTCCGCGCGTGGACCCGCGACGTCGCCCACTGGCTCATCGGAGTATCGGTTGGCGTCGCCGGTGTGTTCATCGCTTTTGCCGTCGGTTCGTTTCGCCGTGCCCGGCAGTTGTAGTGCATCGCGGCTGCGCACCCGCAGCCGCTAATTCTTCGAGTGAAAAGTTCGCTCCGGAAGCAGGTCTCTTTGATGTCTGACGCCAAGGCTAAATCCGACACACCCGCGGAACGCAAACCGCGCTTCACCACTCTTTCGGGCTTGCTCCTGGAGCGTTTGTACACTTCGGATTCTCTCGAGCACTGGGGTCCGGAGCAGGCACTCGGCTTCCCGGGTGAATTTCCGTACACTCGCGGAATCTATCCCAGCATGTACCGCGGGCGGTTTTGGACGATGCGGCAATACGCGGGCTTCGGCAGCGCCGTCGAATCGAACAGGCGTTACCGCTATCTTCTGAGCAAAGGGCAGATGGGGCTTTCGGTGGCGTTCGATCTTCCCACGCAAATCGGAATGGATTCCGATCACCCGCTGGCGCTCGGCGAGGTCGGCAAAGTGGGCGTGGCGATTGATTCGCTGGAAGACATGGAAACGCTCTTCGATCAGATCCCGCTCGAAAAAGTCTCCACCTCCATGACCATCAACGCGACGGCAGCGGTCTTGCTGTGCCTGTATGTTGCCGTGGCCAAGAAACAAGGCGCCAGCCTGGCGAAACTTTCCGGCACGATCCAGAACGACATCCTGAAGGAGTACATCGCGCGCGGCACCTACATTTATCCGGTGCGTCCGGCGATGCGCATTGTTACCGACATTTTTGCGTGGTGCCGCGGCGCGCTTCCAAAGTGGAATACCATTTCCATTTCCGGCTACCACATTCGCGAAGCGGGCTCGACGGCGGTCCAGGAAGTAGCCTTCACCCTTGCCGACGGCATCGCGTATGTGCAGGCGGCGCTCGACGCGGGCCTGCAAATCGACGAATTTGCGCCGCAACTTTCGTTTTTCTTCAATGCTCACAGCGATCTGCTGGAGGAAATTGCTAAGTACCGCGCGGCGCGGCGGCTGTGGGCAAAGATCATGCGTGATCGTTTCCAGGCCAAGGATCCGCGCTCGCTGCTGCTGAGGTTTCACGCGCAAACGGCCGGGTCGTCTCTCACCGCACAGCAGCCCGAAAACAACATCGTGCGCGTGGCCATCCAGGCACTGGCCGCGGTCCTCGGCGGATGCCAATCGTTGCACACCAATTCGATGGATGAAGCGCTGGCGCTGCCCACGGAAGAATCGGCGCTGATCGCGTTGCGCACACAGCAGATCATCGCCAACGAGACCGGCGTCACCAACACGATTGATCCCGTTGCCGGCTCTTACGCCATCGAATCGCTCACGGGGCAGATCGAAACGCGCGCGCAGGAATACCTTTCCAAGATCGACGCCATGGGCGGGATGATAAAAGCCATCGAAGCGGGCTTCGTGCAGACGGAAATTCAGCGCGCGGCGTACGACTATCAGCGTGGCGTTGAATCCAAGGAGCACATCGTTGTGGGTGTGAATGACTTTGTGACCGAGGACCATCGCCAGATTCCCACGCTGCGCATTGATGCCGAGATTGAGCGCGCGCAAGTGGCGCGGCTGAGGGCGTTGCGCACGAAACGTGATACGCCCAGGGCCAAGGCGGCCCTCGCAGAACTCCAGCGGTGCGCGGGAACGTCAGAGAACCTGTTACCCGGCATTCTCGCCGCCGTCGAAGCCTACGCCACGGTCGGCGAAATCTCCGACGCCATGCGCCACGTCTACGGCGAATACCAGGAATCTGTCGTCATTTGAGCCCCGTTCCTTTGCGCCAAGGCACAGGCTGTCAGTGCGCGCTCGCTGTAGTATTCTTTCGGCTAGGCGGGCTTCATGAAACTCATTCTTGCGTCTGCTTCACCACGCCGCGCGGAAATCCTTCGCGATGCAGGTGTGTCGTTCACCGTGGTTTCTTCCGCCGTGGATGAGACTCCCTACCCGGAGGAAGCGCCGCAGGCGCTCGTCCAGCGGCTGGCCGACGCCAAGGCGGATCTGGTGGCCGCGCGCGCCGTGGGTCCGGCGATTGTGATTGCCGCGGACACTGTGGTGGTTCTCGATGGCCAGGTTCTGGGCAAGCCGCGTTCCACGGACGATGCGCGCCACATGCTCGAACAACTTTCCGGGCGCACCCACTCCGTGCACACGGGCGTATCGCTGATTCGCCTGCCAGATGCGGAGCGCCTGCGCTTCGTGGAAACCACGCTGGTGCATTTTTCCCGGCTGACGGCGGAGGAAATCTCGAAGTACCTCGCTACCGAAGAGCCTTACGACAAGGCCGGCGCCTATGCGATTCAAGGGCGCGCCGGCCGCTTCATCCCGCGGATTGAGGGTTGCTACTACAACGTGGTCGGGCTGCCCCTGGAACATCTTCTCGCGGCCCTGCGGGAGTTGGGCTGGACCGAGAACGAACCGATGTAGTGCAGCGCGAGTCTTGGCGTTTCACCAGCGCGCCGCTTTCTGTTGGGAACCCTACGGTTTCTCTACTGTGTGTTCTCTGGTTTCTGCGGCAGATTCTGCGGACAATTCTTCTTCAGCCTTCCGGCCACGTTAGGCGGATCTAATCTCTCCCACGAAACGACACACCTAAAACAAAAAAACCCCGAGCGGGTCGGGGCCCTGTACAAACTTACAAATGTTTTCTTGTGACGTTTACTTCTTTTCTTCCGCCGGCGGCGGTGGAGGCGTTTGTGCCGGCGGTGGTGTGGGCGTCTGCGATGTACCGCTCATGCCTTCCTTGAAGCTGCGAATGCCTTCGCCCAAGCCCTTCATCACTTCGGGAATGCGCCGCCCGCCGAAGAAGATCAATATGATGGCCAGAACGACCAGCCAGTGGAAAATACTAAATTCACCCATGAACTGCCTCCCGGCGACTCTCGGTTTTCGCGCTACTCTGCAAGCTAGCGCACTCCCGCTTGCTCAGCAAGCCTTGGCCGCCGCTGCTTTCGACGCTTATAGGATAACACGCTCGTCCCCTGCCCGGCGCGTCAACCGCTGCCGATCGAGGTATTCGAGTAACGGTATGGCGTGCTTGCGGGTGATTCCGGTGAGTTCCTTGAAGGCCGGCACCCCGATTCGCTCGCCTTTCGCCTCTTTGTAGTCCCTCAAAAGCGCCGTCAGGCGCGCCAGCGCGGCAGCGTGAAAAATGAGCTCGGGCGAGACGCGAACCAGCACCTTTTCGCGAAGTAGAATCTGTAGCAGCTTTTCCGCGTGGGCCTTCTCGATGGCCAGCAGCGCGAAAACTTCCTTCGCCGAGGGCGCCGCCAGACCGGCTTTTGAGAAGGTCTGCTCGATCTGCTGTTTGGCACGCTCTTCTTCGAGCGTAAGGGTGATTTCCGCGCCGGGCCACTTCACAAGCTCCGCTTGCAGCGCCAGCTTTTTCTCCCGTACGAGCACCTCAAGCGCTGTCCGGAAGGATTCTGGCCGCACGCGCTTCCCTAGACCGGCTCGCAAGTCTTCCCGTGCGATGCCGGACAGCAGCGAATTTTCCTTGTGGAAGCGCTCCACGCGGGCCAACAGCTTTCCGCAAATGTCGGCGAAGGCGTTTTCGGAGAGCACAAGGAGAGGCTCGAGCGCGACGATACGGACCTGCTTGGTCTGAGCTAGGTTTTCGGCTGCGGCGCGCACTTCGTTCTCCAGCCACTCCGTCCGGGCAACAATTTCCTGCAAGGGGACGCCAAGAATGTTGCGTTCGGCGAGCGCGGCCAGAATTTCCTCGCGCGTGCCCTTTTCCAATGTCTCCAGATAAGCGACGCGGCCAGTGTCTTTTCGCGCGGGACGCCGCGCCAGCGGATCGAGGATCGCGCCACCACCGATGGTCACCACCGGCGAAAACTGGCGCACAATGAAGCGGTCGCCACGCCCCAAAACGATCTCGTCCTGCAGCTTGACGTGCGCCAAGGCACTCGTTCCTGGCAGGATGGAAGTTCCGTCGTACAGATAGATTTCGCCAACGGTCTCGGCTGTGCCGGCGTGAAAATGAACTTGCGCGCGGTGTTTCAGTTTTGGGGCTGAAAGCAGCAATTCCAGGCGAATGTCCACACGGCGTGTTGCACGGAAGCGCCCCGGCGACGCAATGACCATGCCGCGTTGAATCGCGGTGTGCTCAATTCCGGAAAGATTGACTGCGCTGCGCTGGCCTGCTTGCACGCGCTCAGTAGCTTTTCCGCCGGAGTGCAACCCCCGAACGCGCAGAAGCTGATGCGCCGGCAGCAATTCAACGTCCTCACCGGCGGCCACTTGGCCGGAGATCGCTGTGCCGGTCACCACCGTGCCAAAGCCCTTCACAGGAAAGGAGCGGTCGATCGGTAGGCGAAAGTAGCGCGACGTGTCTCTCGCGCTCAATTCGCGCGCAGCTTGCACGAGTGCGGCCTTCAGCTCGGCAATTCCGGCGCCTGTTTTTCCGCTGACGGGCCAGATTGGCGCACCGGCGAGAAACGAGCCCTTGACGAATTCCTCGGCTTCCAGCCGCAGCAGCCCTAAAGTATCCGCGTCCACAAGATCGCTTTTGGTCAGGGCGATCACGCCGCGTTGTACTCCCAGTAGCCGGCAAATCTCGAAATGTTCGTGGGTTTGCGGGCGAATGCCTTCGTCCGAAGCGATGACGAGCAGAACGAGATCGATCCCCGAAGCTCCCGCGAGCATGTTCTTTATGAAGCGCTCGTGTCCCGGCACGTCCACAAAACCAAAGCGCACTTCACTTTCTTCCAAAAAGGCGAAGCCAAGATCGATGGTGATGCCGCGGCGCTTCTCTTCCTCCAGGCGGTCCGGATGCGTGCCGGTCAGAGCTTCAATCAGCGTGGACTTGCCGTGGTCAATGTGGCCGGCGGTGCCGACGATGACGCTTTTGAGAGGTGCGTTCATGAATTCCGAAGTGAATGAATTCCGCGCGCTATGCCCTTGCGAAACCATCAGCTTCATCACTGCGTCGCGATTGCCGCGCACATAGTATGCACTCGCAGCCAGCCTGAATGGCGGACACGGCATCTCCCGAAACTCGAACGGAAACTGTTCGCTTTAGTTCTGTTATTTGGCGCTTGCGATTTCGTCCACAATTTCCTGGGCTGCGGCGCGCGGATCGGTTGCCGCCAGAATGGGGCGTCCCACGACGATGAAATCGGCTCCGGCGCGAATTGCTTCGCGGGGAGTTGCGGTGCGCGCCTGATCGTCTTTCTTCGCGCCGACCACCGTCTCTTTGAGACGCACCCCCGGGGTCACAATCAGGAATTCCCTGCCACAGGCTTTGCGAATCGCCTTGGTTTCCCGTACAGAAGCCACCACGCCATCCACGCCGGCCTTCTGCGCGAGTATCGCGAGCTTCACGACGCGCGTTGCTGGTGGCCCGCCAATACCTACTTCACGAACGGCCTTCTGATCCATGCTGGTCAAGATGGTCACTGCGAGCAGCCGCGGGCGGTCCGCACCCATGGGCACGCCAGCGCTGATGGCTTGCGCCGCGGCGCGCAACATCGCGCTGCCGCCTAGCGCGTGCACATTGACGAGTTGCACGCCAGGCATGGCGGCAGAGGCAAGTACAGCTCCCGCCACCGTGTTGGGAATGTCGTGGAATTTCAGGTCGAGAAAAATACCGGCTCCCAGTTGCGCCACCTGGCGGACCGCTTCGGGTCCAGCGGATGTGAACAGTTGGCTGCCAATCTTGAACATGCCGACAAGATCCGCCACCTGCTTGGCGAACTTTAGCGCTGTGGATAGGGAATCAAAATCGAGGGCAACAATCAGACTGCTGCGTGGATGGGCGTCGAAGGTCAAGGTTCGGGACGTGCCCGAAACATTTACTTCTGGCTTTCGTCGGCTCGGTCGCGCTTGGGCGGCAGTTGCATCAGTTCCAGCCGCACCTGGCTCACTCCCGAGTGGATCAGGCCAATCTTTCGGGCTACCCGATAGGATACATCAATTTCGCGGCCCTCTTGGTAGGGACCCCGATCATTAATACGTACCACTTCAAATTTGCCGTTTCGCGGGTTAACGATACGCACCCAGGAGTTGAAGGGCAGGTTGGGGTGTGCCGCGGTCAGCCCCTCAGCGCTAAAGGTCTCCCCGTCGGCGGTCCGCTTGCCATTGAACTCCGGACCATACCAACTGGCGTTGCCAACCCAAACCTTTATGGGCTTGATTGGTTCACTCAGGTGAGCGACAAGGGGAGCTTCCATGACAGGTGCGATGAGGAACATCAGCGGCACCCACCGGATAGCAGCCCAAGCGATGAAGAGTGGTCGTTGCATAGTGTGTTCTTTTCACTACAAACTTTCAGAAAGTGTAGTAGAAAAACAGCATTATGTCAACCAAAATCGGTCCCAAATCTGTCCCTTAATTCGCTGATATCATTGTACTTAAACGTACGTACCAATGCTCCCAGACTCCCGATTATTGCCTCACTGGCCCTCGGGTCAGCAAAGCTGGCCGTTCCGACCTGTACTGCCGACGCGCCTACACAGATATAATCGAGCACGTCTTCGGCCGTCTCGACCCCTCCCAAGCCAACGATAGGGATTTTCACCGCCTTCCGTGCCTCCCAGACCAGCCGAAGTGTAATCGGCTTGATCGCTGGACCAGAGAGCCCACCAGTGAGGTTACCGAGCTTCGATTTTCCAGCCCTAAAATCAATGGCCATAGCAGGATAGGTATTGGCTACCGTCAGCGCATCCGCCCCGGAAGACTCGGCCGCTTTTGCGATCAGGGCGATGTCTGTGACCAGCGGCATCAGCTTCACCCAGAGGGGGCGCTGCCTGGCGGCCCGACGGGCTGTCATAACGACTTCCGCGACCAAATCGGGATTACTGCCGAACTGCATCCCTCCTTTTTTGACATTCGGGCAGGAAATATTTAGCTCATAGGCGGCGATTCCCGGGGCGTCCTCCAACCGCCGGATCACCTCTGCATAGTCTTCGAGGGTATATCCGAAAACGTTGACGATGAGGTTGGTGTTGTATTTTTGCAACAGGGGAAGCTTTTCCTTGACGAAGGAAGCCACGCCTACGTTCTGCAGACCTACCGCGTTCAGCATCCCAGAAGGCGTTTCACAGAGCCGGGGAGCAGGCGCACCTTCGATGGGTTCAAGGGAAATGCCCTTAGTGACGAAGCCGCCCAGGCAGTTCAAGTCGACCAGATGAGCGAATTCTAAGCCATAACCAAAGGTGCCGCTTGCAGCGATGACGGGATTAGCGAGGCGCAGAGCGCCAACCTGAACACGGAGGCTAACGCGGTCCGGGGAACTCACGTTGGAGAGAGAATAGCACGAAGCTCCGTGTCCATCCGAAAAATCCTGCGCCGCTTATGGAATTATTTGGACACGCGTGTATGCAGAGCTTCCGCCAGGATACGCCCATCGCGCGTAGCTAGTGTGATGCCGCAAAGCGCGGCAAAGGTCGGTGCGATGTCCGCAGGCGTGACGGCCGCAAAATATTGGCCCGGCTGAATTCCGTATCCCAGCAAAAGCAGCGGCACATGCTGGTCGTAATTGTAGGGAGTTCCGTGTCCTGTGCCGGAGCCACCTCTCTTGCCCGCGGGCGATCCACCCACGAGCCAGTAGGGCTTCGGAACAAAGAATAGATCACCGCTGCGGCCAGGGAAATAATTGAGCGTCAAGGCCGTACGGATTTGCGAACTGCTCAAACCTGCTCCGCTTAAGTCTTCCGCGCGATAGACCGCGGCCACGCCCGGCTGCGTCAGCGCCGCATCCACCACTGCTCGTAGCGCCGCGGGGTCCTGCTTCAAGCGGCCATAAATTCCGGGGGAAAAGTACACGTTGCCTTCGCCCATACGAGCGATCGCGGGTTTCGTGTAGTTGAACGGCTCCAGCGCGTTTTCCATGCGTTCCTGCAAGTCGGGAACTCTTAACACACCGGCGTCAACGCCCGTCTTGGCCATGTCTTCCGGCACCGGCACGACGCCATGGTCGGCGCTCAATGCCACGATATAGTTACCGCGTCCAACCTTCTGATCGAGGTGGGCTAGCAGCTCGCCGAGATCCTTATCCAGACGCACCAGAATGTCCTGAATCTCACGGCTGCGCGGGCCGTAAGCGTGGCCAACGTAATCGACCGTGGAGTAGCTCACGCCCAGATAATCCGTGCCACCCGCTTTGCCCAAGCCCAGAGAATCAATGGCAGCCTCCACCATGCGCGTCAAGTAGGTATCGGCAAACGGGCTGCTGGTCCACTGCTCGACAAACACCTCGTCGGCGGATGCGCTGCCCTCTTTCCCGCGCAACAGATGAGGAAAACTGAGCGACCACTCTCCAGGAGGCGCGGCGCCCGTGGCCTTCTCGTCATAGAAGTAGGCGCTTTCAGGCAGAGAGAGCGACCATGTCTTTCCGAAGTCTTCCGACAGTGGGTGTTTTTTCACGAACTCCTCCACAAAGGGCATCGTGCCGTAGGCTGAGGAAGTGACCCAGGCGCCCGTGCCGGTATCCAGCCAGGTGACGGCATCGGCTTTGTGCCCCGCCAGGGTGATTGCCGCGCTGGCCTTCAGGGAGAATGTGACAACGCGTGTGGCCCCACCCGTCTGAAATTTGAGTTCCTCGGCAAACGAGGGCAGTTGCATCCTCACCGCGGAATCCCCGCCTTTGGTGCTGCCGCCGGCATAGGCCACGTTTTTCGCATTGGGATCGCTGGTGCAGGTGACCATTTTCTGTTGATCGCGGTCCCACCAGGCGTTGGCGATCATTCCGTGGGCCGCCGGGAACGTCCCCGTCGAGATCGTAGCGTGGCCCACGCAGGTCTCCGTGGCCGCATAGGGATAGGCCGCTTCACGAAACCACGCACCCTCCTCCACCAGTCTCTTGAGCCCGCCCGTCCACTGTCCGCGGAATTTGTCCACGTAGTCGCCGCGCATCTGATCCACGACGATCATCACCACGAGTTTCGGGTGTGCAGGATGCGGGATGCTCCTGACGGGGAGCTTCCTCGGCGCTTGGGCCCCGAAAGCCAATGCAGTGAACAACGCCCCCGCAAATGTTACGCACAAAGACCGCCTTACAAGGTGAATGGCCGCCGCCCAGCGCATTTTCGTTGACTCCCTTCCTCTGTCAGCGAGAGTCTAGCATGCCCGCGGGAACGGCCCGTAAATGCGCACGCGATTCTGTGCCGGGCGTCACGCCATTTGTGGCCGCCAATTGTGCTAGGATTACGCAACTATGCGACTCGTCGAAAAAAGTCAGTTGATGTCCGCGGCGGAAATCGACCGCACGTTACAGCGTTTGGCACACCAGATTGTGGAAAAGAGCGGGGGTACCCGGCATCTGGCGTTGATTGGGATACGCCGTCGCGGCGTGCCCCTGGCGCAGCGAATCGCGCAGGCTATGCGCGGGATTGATGGCGTGGAAGTCCCCGTGGGCACGCTGGACATCACGTTATACCGCGACGATTTGTCAAAGGTCGCGCCACAGGCAGTGCTACAGTCCTCGCATATTTCGTTCCCGGTGGACAGCCTGGACCTGGTCCTTGTTGACGACGTGCTCTACACCGGGCGCACGGTCCGCGCGGCCATGAACGGCCTGTTCGATCTTGGCCGGCCCAAACGAGTTACCTTGTGCGTGCTGATTGACCGTGGCCACCGCGAAATGCCCATTGAGGCGCAGTACGTGGGCCGCGATATCCAGACCAGCGAGACCGAGATTATTGAGGTTCGCTTGCGAGAGATCGACAACGAAGAGCGCGTCATCCTCGTGGACCGCGTGGAGTCTTAGGGAACACCAGCGAAATTTTTGCGTCGTGACGCCGGTCCGCGTAAAATGAGATTAAGGAAGGGGCGGAGAAGTCCTCGACGCGCCGAGGCCCGCCGCGTGATCATCTGAGTTCAAATGTGACCTATCGTTTTCGTGATCTGCTCGCCCTTGAACCGCTCTCCGCGGACGAACTGAATTTCATTCTCGATCAGTCCCAGCCATTCCAGGAAATCCAGCGCCACTCGCTAAAAAAGCTCGCCACGCTGCGCGGCAAAACCGTGGTGCTCGCCTTTTTCGAGAACTCCACGCGCACGCGCCTGAGTTTCGGCACGGCCGCCTCGCGCCTCGGCGCGGACACCATGAACCTGCAAGCGGAAGCTTCCAGCCTGAAGAAAGGCGAAACGCTGCTGGACACCGCCAACAACCTGAACGCCATGAAGCCGGATTGTTTCGTGATGCGCCATTCCTCTTCAGGCGCGGCGGACTTTGTCGCGCGGCACCTGGAAATTCCCGTGGTCAATGCGGGTGATGGCACGCATGAGCATCCTTCTCAGGGGCTGCTCGATGCGCTGACCATCCGCGACCGCAAAGGCACCCTGAAAGACCTGAACGTGACCATCCTCGGCGATATCTCCCACTCGCGCGTGGCCCGTTCCAACATTCATCTGCTGGGAAAATTCGGCTGCCGCTTCACGCTCTGCGGACCCGCCATGTGGGTTCCACGCGAACTGGAGAAGATTGGGCCGCCGGGAACGCCCATCCGCTGCGTTTATCGCGTCGAAGAAGCGCTGGAAGACGCGGACGTGATTATGGTCCTGCGTGTGCAGACCGAGCGATTGCACGAGCCCTCTCTTTCGCAAAACGACTACATTCTGCTCTACCAGCTCAACGCCGAACGCATGCGCCTGGCCAAGAAGGACGCGCTCATCCTGCATCCCGGCCCCATCAATCGCGGCATCGAGATTACTCCGGAAGTGGCCGATGGGCCGCGCTCCGCCGTGCTGGAACAAGTGACCAATGGTGTGGCGGTGCGCATGGCCATTCTTTACCTGCTCATGGTGGGCGCCACGGAAGGCACGCATCCCGCGCTGGAAGTAAAAGGCGAACCGAAGCCCAAGGAATCTGCTCATGCTTCTGATTAAGAACGGGCGCGTCCTCGATCCCGCGTCCAAGACCGACGCGCCGCGCGACATCCTGCTGGATGGCGAGCGCATCGCGGAAATCGCCCCCAGCGGGAAAATATCCGCCGCAAAGGGAGCGGAAGTGTTCGACGCCTCCGGCCTGATCGTCGCACCGGGTTTTATTGATATGCACGCGCACCTGCGCGAACCCGGCCAGGAAAATTCCGAGACCATCGAGACCGGGACGCTCGCTGCGGCGCGCGGCGGCTTCACGGCGGTCTGCTGCATGCCCAACACCAAGCCGGTGAACGACAACGCGTCGATCACGCGGTTCATTGCTGATCGCGCCAAGGTCCACGGCCACGTGCGCGTGTGGCCGATTGGCGCAGCCAGCGTGGGCAGCAAAGGCGAAGCCATCGCTGAGATTGGGGCCATGCGCGAAGCGGGCATCGTGGCCGTTTCCGATGACGGCAAACCCATTGCCACGGCCAAACTGGCACGCCAGATTATGGATTACTGCCGCACGCTGGAACTCCCCGTGATCGAGCACTCCGAGGATGTTTCTCTGGCCGCGGGCGCCGTGATGCGCGAAGGCATCGCTTCCACTCGCCTCGGTTTGCCGGGCATGCCGGCGGCCGCGGAATCCGTCTGCGTTGCCCGCGATGTCCAGCTCGCGGAGCTCACCGGCGCGCGGCTGCACATCGCGCATCTTTCGGCGAAAGCTTCGCTCGATCAGGTGCGCTATGCCAAGCAGAATGGGCTGCGCGTCACCTGCGAAGTTACCCCGCACCATTTCACGTTGATCGACGAGGATGTGACTTACGATTCGCGTTACAAAATGAATCCGCCCCTGGCCGCGCGGGCCGACCGGGAAGCCCTTTGGCAGGGCCTGGCCGATGGCACCGTGGACGCCATCGCCACCGATCATGCCCCTCACGAGCCGGCTCTCAAGGATGTGGAGTTCGACAAATCGCCCTTCGGCATCCTGGGCTTCGAGACGGCTCTCGGCCTGGCGCTGGAGCAACTTGTTTACACCGGCAAGCTCTCGCTGATGCGCATGGTGGAGCTCTTTACCACGGGGCCAGCGCGCGTCCTGGGCAAAGAACGCAAACTCGCCGTCAGTGAGCCCGCGGACATCACCATTTTTTCATTGGATCGGGCATGGACATATAACGTAAAAGAGTCGGCCAGCAAGTCGCGCAATTCGCCGTTCGACGGCAAATCGTTCAAGGGTGGCCCGGCCGCAGCCATTGTCGCCGGCAAGATTGTCTATCGGGCTTGAGCTGTAGCGCAGGGCGAGTCTGCGGTTGGCCGCCGCTTTTTAGCGGGAGCCCTGCGGGTTTTTCCTCCAGCAGCCGGTTTCTGCTGTTGCTGATTAGCAATTAACCACCTTAGCGCAACCCTCTGAATGCCTGCACTATTACAGCTAGACTCAAGTGGAGCACCGTACCATGCGCTACCCGTTCAAGATCCGTCTGTTGTTCCTCTTTGCCGCGCTACTCGCATGGGGCTCGCCATCCTATGCCCAAACCGAGCGCATCCTCGTTTTCCATAGCGACATCGCGCTACAGGACGACTCCTCTCTGCAGGTTACGGAGACCATCACTGTAGTTGCCGCAGGCGGCTTGATCCGCCACGGCATCTTTCGCGAATTCCCCACACATTATTCCGACCCTTACAACAACCGCTATGTTGTCGGGTTCCAAATGCTCGCGGCGACGCGCGATTCCGCGGAAGAGACTTTCCGCGTGGAAAACTATTCCAACGGAGTCCGGATTTACCTCGGCAATCCAAATGCGATGGTTCCGCCGGGGCGTCATGTTTACACGCTGACCTACACGACCAACCGGCAGTTGGGCTTCTTCTCTGATCATGACGAGCTTTTCTGGAATGTCACCGGGCTGGGCTGGAATTTCCGCATCGACCACGCCAGCGCCACCGTGCATTTGCTGTCCGCGATCCCTGCAGACCAGGTGACGCTAGCGGGCTTCACCGGGCCGCAGGGTTCGCGAGAATCCGAACTAACTAGTTCGCGCGACGCCGATTCGTTCCAATTCGCCACGACGCGCTCACTGGCCCCGCGGGAAGGCCTCAGCGTATTGCTGAGTTGGCCCAAGGGCTACGTCACGCCGCCCACGTTTTCGCAAAAGGCCGAATATTTCTTCCGGGATAATCCCGACGCGCTACTCCTGGGTACCGGCCTCCTGGTCCTGCTTCTTTACTATCTGATTGCCTGGGCGGAGGTGGGCCGCGACCCGCGTCCCGCGGTCATCATGCCGCTCTATGATCCACCCGCCACTCTCTCGCCAGCGGGCATGCGCTATCTGGTCCGCATGGGCTTCGACAACAAGACCTTCGCCGCCGCAATTCTGGACATGGCCGCGCGTGGCTACTTGAAAATCAAGGAAGAAGCCGGTTCTTATATGCTCACTCTTGCGGACAAAGACGAACGCGTGCTCACACCGGACGAAAAGCAGATCGCCCGCGTGTTGTTCGAAGGGCACAAGGAAATCTGGCTGCGACAGGAAAATCATCAGGTCATCCAAGCGGCAATGCTCGCCATCCAGAAGTGGCTGAAGAGCGCCGAGTACAAGGTCTATTTCGTCACCAATTCCCGCTATCTCTTGCCGCCGGTTCTTCTTTCCCTGGCGATTGTCGTCGTCTACCTGATGGCCCAAGGCGGCCCGCAGCCCTTCATCGCCGCTTTTCTGTGTTTCTGGCTGACTTTCTGGTCGATTGGCGTGGCTGCCCTGCTGAGAAATATTGTGCTGTCCTGGCGCGCGGTTTCTGCGGGCGGCCAGAACTCCACGGGCAAAACTGGTTCGACGATTTTCTTAACGCTTTTCGCCATTCCGTTTATCTTTGCGGAATTGGTGGTCCTCGCCATTCTCATGAGGACCACCTCCGTGTCCCTGGTGCTGTTCGTAATCGCCAGCGGGCTACTCCACATTCTTTTTCTCTATTTGATGAAAGCCCCGACGTATGCCGGGCGGCGCCTGCTGGACCAGGTTGAGGGCTTCAAGATGTTCCTCGGCGCCGTGGATAGCGACCGCCTGAACCGCGCGATGCCGCCGCAGCAGACTTCCGCGGTGTTTGAGAAGTTTCTTCCCTACGCATTGGCGCTGGACGTCGAGCAGGACTGGGCGAACAAATTCTCCGGTGTACTCGCCGCAGCGGGCTCTGTGCCCGGCAGTTCCAGCACGGTCTACGCAACTTCGTTCTACTTAGGCACTTCCGGGGGCGGATTCGGCGGGACGAATTTTGCTTCCTCTTTCAGTAATTCCTTTACCAGTGCCATCTCTTCTTCGTCTTCGGCTCCGGGTTCCGGCGGAGGCGGCGGTTCGGGAGGTTCCGGAGGAGGAGGAGGCGGCGGGGGTGGAGGTTGGTGACGTGAAATTGTGCGGGCTCGTCGGCGGATACGTACAAACGGAGCAGAGGGAACGCGTGGAAGAGGAGAGGGGTGAAAAGGTGCCTAGCGCGTGGCGATGCGCTGCACGTTGAAATTGTCGCCCTTCGGCCACATCACTTTATTTTTGGTTTTACAGTAGGGGCAGAGCACCACGCGCTCGACCTCTTTCCCCAGCCCCGTCGATCCTACTACCCGCATCCCACGCTCACACTTCGCGCATCGGAAGATTTTCTGCACATGCCCCCCTCATCGAGCTCGGAGGAACCTGGGCTCCGAAATTCTCCTTCAGTGCGCCGCGGGTTCGGCAGCCGAATGTAACCCGTGCTGCGGCACCTCATGCGTTCCCCGTGTGAGCGGTTCTATCTTCATACGGTAAAAGTGGTCGAGCGGTAACCGCCCCTTACCTACAGGATAAGCTCGTTCGATGGCCTTCATGACGTAGGCCTTGGCCAGCGTGGTTGCCTCCAGCAGCGATCTTCCGGCCGCCAACTGCGCGGCAATCGCCGAGGCGAAGGTGCAGCCGGTTCCGTGCGTGTGCTCCAGCTTCACCCTGTCGCCGCTTAACAGGTGGAGTTCATTCCCATCAAGGAGGACGTCCACGGCCTTATCCATGTGGCCGCCCTTTACGATGACGGCGTGCGCGCCCATTTCCACGAGCTTGCGCGCCGCCGCTTCCATGTCCCCCACGTCCTTGATCGCGAGGCCGGACAAAACCTCCGCTTCCTGAATGTTTGGAGTGATCACGCTGGAGCGCTTCAGAAGTTCCGCGGCTAGAAACTTGATTCCCATCGCATCCAGCAACTCGAAATCGCTGGAAGAGCGCATCACCGGGTCGTGCACCACGTGGGCAAATTTGTTGGTGTCGAGAAACTCCGCCACCACGACAGCGTTCGCGCGGTTTCCCAGCATGCCGATTTTCACTGCGCCAATGTCACAATCTTTCGTCAGGACTTCCAGTTGTTCGCGCAATTCCGCGCTGGGGGTGTTATGGATGGCCTCCACGCCCTGGGTGTTCTGCACGGTCAACGAAGTAATGGCCGCCACACCGTAACAGCCGTAGGCAGCAAAGGTCTTGAGATCCGCGGCGACTCCTCCGCCGCAGCTCGGGTCAAATCCTCCGATGGCCAGCAGAATGGGCGGGGCGGCGATCCCTTGCGAATGGAGATGGCTCATGATCGTCCGTGTTTGCTCACGTTCCGTGAAGAAAATAGCCGGACACGTTTTGCCTGGCACGCCCTTTCTATACCGCGCACCAGAAAACGCCCGGCACTTGCGAATGTACGCGCACTCATTTCTCCCTGCAAGGGGTTTTTCACTTACCGGGAAGACACAAGGACCTTCCGGTCCAAGTCGATAAATTTGGGAAGAAGAAAGAGTCCGAGCGTCTCAGTAATAAGGATGACTCAGGTTCAGCCTATCATCACGGGAAAAGGCCGCGGACCAGCGTGGCTTCGGCGACGCGGCTGACCGCGAGCACCATGGCGCCCGCGCGCGGCGGCACGTGGTGTTTGCGCATGGCGTCCACCATGTCGTGGAACGCCCGCACCATGATCTTCTGCAAGCGCGCGTTCACTTCGTCGACATCCCAGAACAGGCCTTCCTGGTTCTGCACCCATTCGAAGTAGCTCACCGTGACGCCGCCGGCATTCGCCAGAATGTCCGGCAAAATCGTGATGCCACGCCGCGCCAGAATTTCGTCGGCATGGGGCGTGGTCGGGCCGTTGGCCGCTTCGGCAACGATGCGCGCCTTCACGGCTTCCGCGTTCTGAAGGGTGATCACGCTTTCCAGTGCCGCGGGCACCAGGATGTCGCACTTCATCGTCAGCAGGTCTTCGTTGGAAATGCGCGAAGCGCCGGGCATGCCGACGACCGTCCCGGAGCGCTCCTTATAGCGGATGGCCTTGATCGGATCGATCCCGCGCGAGTTCGTCACGCCGCCGCGCGTATCGCTCAGCGCGATGATCTTTGCTTTTCTGTCCGCCAGAAGGCGCGCCGCAGTGGCACCGGCGTTGCCAAAACCCTGAATCGCCACGGTTGCGCCGCGCAAAGAGATCTTTTTCATCTTGCAGGCTTCTTCGACGACGTACACCAGCCCCTGCGCGGTCGCTTCAGCGCGTCCAACCGAGCCGCCAATCGCCAAGGGCTTCCCGGTGACCACGCCCGGTACGGTGTGGCCCACCATCATGGAATAGGTATCCATGATCCAGGCCATCGTCTGCGCATCGGTATAGACGTCCGGCGCCGGAATATCCTTGTCCGGCCCGATCACCGGCAGAATCTCGCTGGCAAACCGGCGCGTCAGCCGCTCCAGCTCGCTCTTGGACATGCGCTTCGGATCGCAGATGACGCCGCCCTTCGCGCCACCGAACGGCACATTCACCACGGCGGTCTTCCAGGTCATCCACGCCGCCAGGGCCTTCACTTCGTCAAGGGTCACGTTGGGATGAAAGCGGATGCCGCCTTTGCCCGGTCCGCGCGCGATATTGTGTTGCACGCGAAAGCCGGTCAGCACTTTCACCTGACCGTTGTCCATCTTCGTCGGCAGCGACACTTCCAGAATGCGTTTGGGAGTGCGCAGCACCTGGCGAAGTCCCGGATCGAGTTTCAAAACTTCGGCCGCCATATCAAATTGAATTTGCGCGATGCGGAAGGGATTAAGTTCTTCACGCGGCGCGATCCGCGGCACCATCGGAGGGGCACCCACCGGACGGGTTGGGAGTTGTGGTTTTGCGACCGTGGCCATCAGCTTCGGTCCTTTCTATTGCGCTGGATTTCTGTAGCAGCTTACTATTGCGTTGAACTACTTTTCTTTCTACAAAGTCTTTGGCGTCAGCCATTCGCGGCGATTTTCCGCGTCTCACTCACATACTTGTCCCGGCAGGCGGTGGAACAAAAGTGCAGCAACTCGCCATCCTGCCGCAGCGGCAGAGCCAGCACTTCGGCGATGTGCATGCCGCACACGGGATCTCTGACCAGTTTCCGCGTCACCGCATCATTCGGCACATCCACGGGCGTCTGCGATTGCGCCGCGCCCTGACCCATGCGTTGCACCAGGCGGCGCAGGAGCGCCACGCTCCAGGAAACCACGACAACCCAGAATACAAACCGCAGCATGCGAACAATAAATGTCATCTCTGAATGCGAGTGTGGCCGCCGCCTCACTCGACCTTTCTATCCCTTGGACGGCGTTGAGGCGAGTGTATGCAGGGGCTCACGGGGAGTCAAACAAAAAGCTGTACTTTCAAGGGGTTGCGCGACGAAACGGTTGCTAGAGACGCCCACGCGACCGGGCTCGAAAATATTGTAACTAATTGCAAATAAAAGGCTTATATATTCAGGGCCGTAATCGCCCCGGCGTGGCGTTCCTGGCTATTTTCCCGATGGAATCCGCTCTATGCCCATATACGGGCGAAGCACTTCCGGGATCACAATCGATCCATCGGCCTGCTGGTAATTCTCCACAACGGCAATCCAGGTGCGGCCTACAGCCAGTCCTGATCCGTTGAGCGTATGCACGAATTCGCTCTTTCCGCCGGCCTTAGGCTTGAAGCGGATGCCCGCTCGGCGCGCCTGAAAAGCTTCGCAGTTCGAGCAAGAAGAAATCTCGCGGAATTCGTTGCTCGAGGGCAGCCAGACTTCCAGGTCGTACGTCTTCGCCGAAGCAAAACCCATGTCGCCGGAACAGAGCAGCACGGTGCGGTAGTGCAATCCAAGCTTTTGCAGGATTGTCTCGGCGTTGCGCACCAAGGATTCGTGTTCGTCGTAGCTCTTGTCCGGATGCGTGAACTTGAAAAGTTCCACTTTCTGGAACTGGTGCTGGCGCAGGATGCCCCGCGTGTCTTTACCCGCCGCGCCGGCCTCGGAGCGGAAGCAGGAAGTCCAAGCGGTCACGAGAATCGGCAACTGCTCCTCCCTGAGCGTAGTGTCGCGATAAAGGTTGTGTAGCTCCACTTCCGAGGTAGGCGTCAGCCAGAAATCGGTGTCCTGCAATTTGAAGAGGTCCGCGGCAAACTTCGGCAATTGGCCCGCGGCCAGCAGTGAAGCAGTGTTCACCAGGAAAGGCGGCAGGATTTCCGTATAGCCGTGCTTGCGCGTGTGCACATCGAGAAAGAAATTCGCCAGGGCGCGCTCCAGCCGCGCTCCCCAGCCTTTGTATACGGCAAACCGCGCGCCGGTAATCCGGGCAGCCGCTTCCAGGTCCAGGATACCCGCGCGTTCCCCAACCTCCCAGTGAGGCTTTGCTTGAAAATCGAAGTTCGGCGCGGTACCCCAGCGGCGCACCTCCGTGTTGTCCTCGGCGCCATGGCCCGTCGGCACGCTGGAATGCGGAATGTTCGGAATGGTCAGCAGCAGTTGGCGCTGTGTGGCGTCCAGCTCGGCGATGCGCTCGTCGGCCCGCTTGACGCGTTCGGAAAGCTGCTTCATCTCCGCGAGGATGGCGTCCGCGCTCTGCTTTTCTTTTTTGCGGCGCGCAATTTCGTCGCTGGCTTTATTGCGTTGCGCCTTGCGATGCTCGTTTTCGGTAATCAGCTCACGCCGTTCTTTGTCCAGCGTGCGAAAGCCATCGAGGTCGAGTGTGATGTTGCGGCGTTTCGCCATCTCGGCGAAGACGTCCAGATGTTCCCGGAAGTAGCTCAGATCATGCATGGTGCTAAAAGCATAGCCCAGGCAGGAGCCGAGAGAAAGCGGGCGAACCGTGAAAAGGTGATCTTGTGATTTGCATAAGGGCTTCGCCGACGCTGAGAGCGTCCAAATCACTCCCCCAAAGATCGCTGTGCTGACACGCTGGTAAGGGAGTACTAAAGGAGCGCCCCAAAAGTCCCGGAGCGAAGTACTGGTGCGAATGAACCCCGCGGACTAGTGACGCATTTCTACGTGTCCGGCATCCTTGTGAATGTGATCGGGAGGTAAGTTCGGCTCCTGGAGCGGGTGGAATGATCGTAGGGATCTTAATCCTGTGTGTCGTTCTGCTGCTAGCGAGCGCAGTTGAGCGGCCAACCCCTCCAGAGCATTAGGGAGACGAACCGAGCTTCAGGTCCATACCCTCCATCCCCCACGCCAGAGCGGCCGGCACCCCCACCGGCCGCTCATTTTTTTAAACCGAGTTTTCAGATTATGGCAAGTGCGAGGAATCTCAGCAGCTTCCAGTCTTGGGGGAGGCCATGGACAAAAAATAAAGGGGGCCGGTGCAAGCCCCCTTGTTTAATCGATTCGACCCCCCAATAACCGGATACTCAGTCGAGGTTGAGTACCAGCCACCCCGGGAAGCCAATCTCATGAATTGTTTTGATACAATGCACGCGCTTTGCCAAGTCTGTGCCAGTGTGAGAAAAGGCACTTTTCTATTGAAAAGCAAGCACTTACTACTTTAGAGCCTCGGCGAGAGCGTCTTGCCAAACTGCCAATCTACAAAATCCCACAGACCAACTCCCGTTTTCCTACAGTCTTTGGGAAGAGTGCAGGTCCCTCAGCTCAAGCTCCCTATTCAGACGATCTGAACCGGCGTTTCGCCCTGAAGTGCGGAGTGCCGCCAACGACGCCATGCGAATCGCGCGGGCAGATAGAGGATTGCGATCCACAGGAGGAAAACAGGGCCGCGGCTGATGAGCAACATCAGTAGGGCGGAGAGGCTCAGTACCGCTTCCGAAAACCCCGTGACGGCTGCGTTGCGAAACTGTGCTCCGAGGGATTCCGTTGGCGGAGTGATCTCCTCCCGCAATGCAAAGAGGACATTCGCGAAGACGACGCGGTGTTCTGCCGTGAGGCGGTCCGCTTCCAGGCGATTGATGTCTGCATTCACGCTGGTGATCTGCCGCTGCAGCTCCATAACGTTGCGATCGGGATATGTCTGCTGCTTAAGCAGTTCCTGCAAGTGATGCAGCGTGCTCTGCGCATTGGTCAAGCGGGCTTCCAGGTCAGCACGTTGTTGGGTGACCTCATCGGCAGCCTCCTCCTCCCGCTCGACTTGGCCAAGAGTTTTCAGCTCGCTTAACGTTGCGCCATATTCCGAAGAAGGAATGCGTAACGTCGCCGAGAGAGTGCTACCCGTCGGCTTCCCTACCATCCGGAGTTTTGCCACATAGCCCCGATGACGGTCGAGGATTTCTTCGAGAGAGGACCGAGAACGAGCAAACTCTTTCGTGGCCACGGCGAGTTCCGCTGTGTGCGCAATCAACGGGTCTCCCGGCACCATCATTCCACCCATCCTGCTACCCGCAGAGTCGCGAGAGTCCAATGGCGCGGGCGACATCTTTGCATACTCCCTCAATTCTTCCTTCGCACGGCCGGCTTCCACTTGGAGTTCGCGTGATTCAGCCTCTGCGTTTTGGTCCGCAGGCGCCGGCAGACCCGCGTACTTCTTTGGGGGCGGAGTCATTCGGGCAAAAACAAGAAGGCCAACGATGATGGTCAGGACTACAAATAACCCGCGTCGAACAGGGGATAACGTACGGAACTTCGCAAGGAGCGAAACGAAAGCGTTTCTCATGGGATAGCCTCCTACGGCATCTCCCTTAGAACGAAGGAGTCAAGATTTCTTGCAGGGCGCGCCGGCTCAGGCCCCTATTGAGGAACGCAGGGCGTTGGCGATGGATTGCGAATACCGTTGGACATCCGCGTCGTGCTCCGCTTCCACCATGACGCGCGCCAGCGGCTCGGTGCCTGAGTAGCGCAACACGATTCGGCCATTGTCCCCGAGTGCCGCCTCGGCCTCAGCGAGCGCGCGAGCGACTTCTGGCAGGGAATCGAGCGACGGCTTCGATTTCACTTTCACGTTCACGATCTTCTGCGGATAGTCTTTCAGACCCTCCACCAGGGATCCCAGAGATCCGCGCAAAGCTACCAGGCAGGCGACCTTCACGGCGGTGAGCAGGCCGTCGCCTGCCGGACTATCATCGAGGAAAATAATGTGGCCTGATTGCTCGCCGCCCAGGTTATTTCCCGATTTCAGCATTTCCTCGAGGACGTAGCGATCGCCCACGGCAGCCCGCGCCAGGGAAATGCCCTCGTGCGCCAGCGCGCGCTCCAGGCCGAGATTGGACATGGAAGTTGCCACCACGCGCTGGTTCTTGAGTGCTTGATGCGCTTTCAGATAGCGCGCCACGGCCAGCAGCACGCCATCGCCATTGACGACATGCCCAGACTCGCCGACGAACAGCGCGCGATCCGCATCACCGTCAAATGCCACGCCAAGGCGCGCGCCCTCGGCAAGCACGCGTTTCTGTAATCCCTCCAGATGCAGTGAACCGCAGCCGGCATTGATGTTCCGTCCATCGGGATTCACACCCATGGGCACAACATCGGCTTTCAATGCGCGGAAGAGCTCAGGCCCCAACTGGTAAGCAGCTCCATTCGCGCAATCTAGGACCACGCGAAGGCCCGAAAGATTGGCGGTGTCGATCATGCGGCTGCGCAGAAAATCGAGGTACTCCACATGCCGGGCGTGATTCGCCACCAGCGCGGGACGCCCGTCGGAGACCGGTTCCGGGCGCAGGCGGAGAATCTCCGCTTCCAGCGTTTCTTCCACCGCATCGGGGAATTTCATGCCCGCATGCGAGAACAATTTCACGCCATTGTCGTGATAGGGATTGTGCGATGCGGAGATCACGACACCGGCCTGGAAGTCATTCTGCCGCACCAGGCAGGCAATTCCGGGTGTGGTGATGACGCCTGCAAACTCAGCGCTCGCGCCGGCTTTCTCGAGTCCCGCTGCCAACACGGCCGCGATATGCGGACCCGATTCACGCGTGTCCATGCCGATCAGGGCATGCGCGGAGCCATGCTCGCGGCGCAAGAAACCGCCCAATGTGCGTCCGGTAGCGAAAAGGGTCTGGTCGTCGAGCGGCGGCGTTCCGGGAACACCGCGAATCCCATCCGTGCCGAAGAGTTCTTTTGCCATGCGTGCGTGAAAACCCGAGTGGGTGTGGCCTCGTGGCAGTCTAGCATACGCGCGAATTCACACTTTAACGGTTTCATGAAGAGGCTTTCCAAACCGTTTACACAGCCTCCAACCCACCTCACGGCCTGTGTTAATAGCAATGTAACTTCGGGTTCGCGGGCCACCCCGAAATTCTCCGAGTATGTTACCGTGTTGGGCGAGGGGAGCTATTGGTGTCTACGCCGGAAACACCACCAACGGTCTATCGCGTTTCAGGCTCGAATTTCAGCCTGCGTATCGTTGCTGCCGCGATCATCCTGCTCTTCTTCTACTACGCTGCCGGGGTCGTCATCACCCTGCTTTTGTCCGTCCTTCTGGCCTACTTTCTCGATCCGGCGGTGGAGTTCCTGGAACGCCTGCATCTGCCGCGGACGATTGGTTCCCTGGTGATGGTTCTGCTCTTGATGACGGTGATTTTCTCGGTGGGTTACGGCTTGTGGACGCGCACAACGGATTTTGCCGCGGATTGGCCAAAGTACCGTGGCATCCTGCAGGAGGCAACAGGTACCGTGCAGGGAAAGCTGCGCGGCATCGAGGGGAGCGTGACCGAACTCACCACGCCGGCAGGCACACCGAAACCCGTGGAACCGAGTACCAGCAGCAGCGACGTGCACAGTTTACTGGTCCGCGGCATCGGTTCGTTGTATGCCCTCGTCCTGGAGGCCACGTTCGTTCCTTTCCTGGTTTTCTTCATGCTGGCGGGGAAACGCGAGGCGTGGCACAGCACCTTGCAACTCTTTCCGGTGGCTCGGCGCACACAAGTGAAGGAGACGCTGGAGGACTTGCGTGATGTCTTGCGCGACTATCTGGTGGGGATGACGGTGGTATCGCTGGTGGTCATCGCCTGCAGCAGCATTTTCTTTCTCGCGCTCGGGCTCGACTATCCCGTGCTGACGGGAATCGTCTCGGGCCTGTTCAACATGGTGCCGTACATTGGCGCGGTGCTCGCCTGGCTCCCGGCATTTCTTCTGGCCATTGTGAAGTGGAAATCCATAAGTCATTTCGCGCTGATCGCGATTGTGCTCACGGGAATCCACATCGTGGCGCAGAACCTGATCGCGCCGCAACTCGTCGGGCGCCAGGTGCGTCTGAACGCCGTGGCGATCACCATCTCGCTACTCTTCTGGGGCTGGGTGTGGGGCGGCATGGGGCTCATCCTGGGGATCCCCATCACGGCGGCCCTGCGCGTTATCTGCGACCACACGGAATCGGCGAAGCCCGTGGCGCGTTGGCTGGGCGCTTAGCACTCGATTTTTTCAGAGTGAGAACATGGCACACGAAATGAGGTCCGTCCGCCTGTTTGCCGGGGCAGCGTTTTTTCTTCTACTCGATATCGTCGCAGGAATTCAGCCGGCCCATGCCTGGGGATGCAAAGGCCATCAGACCGTGGCCTTGATCGCCGAAAGGCACCTCACACCCGAAGCGCGCCAATTGGTTGAGAAACTTCTTGAAGAGAACCCGGTTGATCCGCTAGTCAAACGCTATTGCGGTTCTGCGATTCACGATTTGCTCGCGGACGGATCCACCTGGCCGGATGACGTGCGCAATGAACGCAAGAATGGTCCGTGGCATTACATCGATATTCCGCGCGGAGCTCCTCGCCATCCTCTTGAGGAGTATTGCGGCGCGCAGGGCTGCGTCACGAAGGCCATTGCCGAGCAATGGGCCGTTCTCAAGGACAGCCATGCCGAACCGCGCAAGCGCGCCGAGGCCCTCCGCTATGTCGTTCACTTCGTCGCTGATCTACACATGCCTTTGCATGCCTCCAACAACAACGATCTGGGCGGCAATTGTGTGCCGGTGCATTACCTTCGGCGCCGGCCGCGCCAGACGCATGACTCCTTTTCTCCCAACCTCCACGCGATTTGGGATACCGCCATCCTCGAACGCGACATGGAAGGCGCCGATCCTGCAGAATTCGCGGACTATCTCGAGCAATCGTTCAGCAGTGAATTGAAGCAATGGCAGAAGGCCGGGATACATATCGAAGATTGGACCTGGGAGAGCCACGACTTGGCGGAGTCCGTGGTCTACGGTGAATTGAAACCCCAGGTTCCGGTGGAACCGCCCGTTTCTGTGAACTCTTGCGCCGACGACAACCACATCGGTGAGCGGTTGTTCCAGATGCAGTTGACTGCCTGCCAGGTGTATCAGGATGCCGCCGCAGCCGTTGTCGAGAAACGCCTGGCCCAGGCGGGTGTGCGGCTCGCCATGATCCTCAATGATGCCGCGGGATCAGCAGTTGTTGCGAATTAGGGTTTCCCCGCTGCTTTGGTTTCCGCCGCATCCGTTCCCAGCGATTTAATGTAGCTCACCAATTGCCAGCGTTCCGGTTCCGGGAGTTTCGACCACACGGGCATTTTTTTGCGCTCACACCATTCGTTAAGATCCAAAAAATCGCGCCGGGCGCCGCATTCTGTACCTCCTCGGCTCTCAGGCTCGGCGCCTTTTTGCCACCCATCGCTTCCTCCCCGTGGCACTCTTCGCAGTGTTCCTCAAACAGAACCCTTCCCGCAGCCGCCGCATCCGCATCGTGCGCCAGCGGATTTATCTTCGCGCGATATTTCTCCGGGGCCTTTTTCAGTTCCGCGTAGACGGATTCCTGCTCGGAGCGCCTTGGCGTCTCCTGTCGGCCTGCCGTTGCAACGGCTCCAGTGAAAAGCAGCACACCGGCGATTACAAATTGGTAGAGCTTCATTCCTGCCGCCCTTTAAACAGCCCGCCGACCATGCTGCCAAATCCGGAGAATTCCCGCGAAATTCCCCAGCGCAGCAGAAACTGGTGACTGTTGTCATTGAGCCCGAAGGTGGGCTCGATCCGAAACGTCCAGCCGGATGGGAGGTTCCACGCCGGCCCCGCACCTAAGTAGTGCGATGTGTCTCTCAGGCCAAAGCTGTAGCGGTCGCCCAGTCCGCCGTTGAGTTCCACCCCCGCAACAAAATGTTGCCGGCAGAGGTTGCAGCAGTGCGCCGCGCCCTTCATCGCCAGCGGCCGGCTGCCTCCCATCGCATAGCCAAATTCCCAAGGCTCGTTGCACAAGTTCTTCGTGGCAATGGTGTTTTCCGTGAAATTCCAGCCCTTGTAGTTGCTCGAAAGTATGAGTTTGAACTCCAGTTCGCGGGCGCGTTCCTGGCGCGCCAGTGCGTTGGGCACGGCGTAGTCAGCTTCTACGTCGTGCCTTTCAACCTCTTTCAGGATCTTGTCGGCCGCGTTGGTGTTCTCAAATTCGACATAGAGGACGGGGTTGATCAGGTGCTCATTTTTCAGGGGGCGAAAGCGGTTCTCCCAGCGATAGCCCGTGAACAGGGTACTCTGGCTGAAGGTCGCCTGGCCGTCGAGGTACATCTCGGTGGCCCACCAGGCGGATGCGCCGTATTCCAATTCTGCCCAGTAGGCATGAAAATCCGGTCCGCCACGCTGCGTTCCAAAAGCGGAGAAGCATTCGACCTCCAAGCTTCCGGGTTCCTCTAAATTATGATCATAGGCGACGATATAGGGGTTTTCCTGGGAGTAGCTGGCGAGAGTGGACGCCAGAAGAGCCAGCAAACCGAAAACGAGGACCGTTAAGCGCAGTACAAACAAACACAAAGAGTTAGGGGAAATGGTATGCATCAATTGAGACTAACTTAGTCCTATATTTTATGCAGATAGGTTGCAACTAGATGGACCGTGCTTTTTCCTTCATCCCCCCTTGCATTCTTCTCCCGCCTTCCTCAGCTTCGGTGCTAGTCTTGCTCCTACATTCTTGCTGTTTGGGTATCCCAGCTCCTCCTGACGGGCTTCCCCCTCTTGCCCCCGGGTTCTTGCGCTGCTTCACGGCAACTCCCTCCCGGTGCCGTTTACGCGTATATTTCTTGTTTACGCAGCATTGGGAAGATCTATGTGCACGACGTTACCTTCTGAACCGCTGTTGGAGCATCTCCTCGCCCGGTCTGACGAAGCGCTGGTGGGCTTCCGGACGGATGGCACCATTGTTTTGTGGAATCGGGCCGCGCAGGATCTCTATGGCTTCACTGAGGCGGAGGTCTTGGGAAAGTCCATCACGCAGCTTCTGCCTCTGTACGAATTGCCGGCCCTCGAGGAGTTGCTGGGAAGCCCGCAACGCATAGAGTCCAGTGAGGCAGAGGCCACCGAGCGCCTCCATAAGGAGGGCGTGCGCGTACCCATCCACTTGCATAGATCCCTGATCCGGACGGCAAACGGCGAAATTCTGGGCGTCCTTGAAAGAACGCGGCCGCTTTGTCGAGTAGGCGCAGCGGGTTACCCCGCCGCGCCTCTCACAGAACCGGACTTGCGGGCCTCGCATCCGGCTCTTTGGATCGTTGCCTCAAAAGACCAGACAAAGCTGGTCAGAGACTTCCACGGGA
>Ga0208821_1000088_pt1 | contig 74650 bp, 65 predicted proteins | sample June2015DPH_20_5_FD_184720 | JGI IMG/M metagenome (GOLD analysis project Ga0208821, IMG submission 184720) | Peatland microbial communities from SPRUCE experiment site at the Marcell Experimental Forest, Minnesota, USA - June2015DPH_20_40... | ecosystem: Environmental > Terrestrial > Soil >...
GCACGGGACTGGGCGATGCTCCTTAGATCGGACTGCTGTTGTTTGGAGAGTAAGATTTCACTGCCAGTGGCCATGACAGCTTTGATGCTAACAGTCTAGTAATGGTTACTCTGCGACAAGCCACTAGTCGTTGCGGACAATGACCTCACGTCGTGAGGAAACACGGCTCGCATCCACCGTCACCTCGCGCTGGATCTCCATCTCGATCGAAGTCCCCGGCTCCAGCCTCACGTCGGCGCCGCGCGACAGCATTCCTACCGCCAGCCCAGCGACGCCTCCAACTCCCGCTCCGATTCCGGCTCCTTTTCCCCCGTTGGTTATCGCACCGATCACCGCTCCCGTGGTTGCCCCTTCGGCAGCTTCCTTAGCTTTTTTCCCGGCATCGCTATCCTGCCGAATCGTCCCTTCCGAATCTTTCATCGACGTCTTCTCGGCCCCGGGCGTATTCTCGACCGAGCCCCCCAGCATCACCGTATAGCCGTTGGGATAAATCATCGAGGTAAAGTGGATCAGCACCTCGGCGCGGCCCTTTACGTGCCCACCGCGCTGCGCGCGCTCGATCTTTCCCTGGATGTAAGTCCCCGCCGGAATCACGACCCGCTCGTTGACCACAAACGGAAAGGCAGTCTCGGCGTAAACCGGGTCTCCGTCCTTAGCCGTCTTCGTTGAAATCGCCTGCTTCAGCGATAGTGGAACCCTCGTTCCCGCCGGAATGGTCAGCGTAGCCTTTCCGGACTCCGCCGAGGGCGCAGCCGGATCCGGGGCCAAAGACGTCTGTGCCGACGCGATCCCCGCCAGCAGCAAAACGCAAAAACACGCAGCACGGATCTTCATTGAAAACCCACCTCTTCAGGACACTTAGCAATACGCTTGCGAACTCAGATGCGCCCGCCAGAGTGCCCGGTTAGCTGCTAACCTTCAACCAAGAACTGATAGATAGTTGTTCTTCCGCTAACCAGCCGAGAGCTGGTTTCATAAATGCCTTCCAGCTCGGAAGGCACGTCCCTCAGGGGCTAAAGCCCGCATTCTTCCAGACCGTGAACGGCACGGCTGAAGCCGTGCCCTGCCGAAAGGCAATTTATGAAACCAGCCCTAACCACTACTTCTACGCGTCCGGTTCTCGATTACATTCCCCATGAACTGCGACTGCAGTTTCTGCGCGCACCCCTCGCCGCAAACATGCATCGCGCCTTCCTGCAAAGCCAGTTTTTCGTCCCAGGGTGCCAGATGCATCACCGGCAATTCGTAATCGTCAAACGAGCTCCACATTATCCACCAGCGGTCGCTCCCGCCTTTTAACACCCCACAATTCGGACCGGCGCAACGATAAAACGGACTCGGAATGCGAAATAGATTTTCGGACATGGTCAACCTGCGTACCCCGGAGTCATTGTAGCTGAGGAGTCCGCGCGAGACCACGGGTTACAGCGCATGTCTTGGTACTTGCGTTGAAAGTTACGCGGCGTTACTTGTACAACAAATACTTTTCCCGGAGGCGCACAAATCCCTCCAGCCGCTCCTGCCAGTCTTCGGCAATCCGTCTCGGGTCCTCTCCCGCCTCGATCGCCTCAAACACCGCCTGACTCACCAGCAGATCCGCCATCCGCTCCATCTTGAACTCGTTCGGATACAGCTTATGCAGCGCCGACGCCAGCTCAATCCCAAGTTCTGGCGACTCCAGAGTATTGCGACCCAGGACAATCAGATTCACGCCTTCACACCGTTCTCCCGCAAAGTTACTCGATGACGGAGTGAAAACAATGGGAACGAAACGCACACTCTGAATGCCGCGGCCGTTCAAGTAAGCGGCCAATTCCCTGCTCTTGATCCAGGGTGCACCCACCACTTCGAACGGCGTGTCCGTCCCACGCCCCACCGAAACATTCGTGCCTTCAATCAGTGCCACCCCGGGATAAAGCGCCGCCTCGGTCAAATTTCGCAGATTGGGCGAAGGATTCACCCACGCGAGACCCGTCGAATCGAACCAGTCGCCCCGCTGCCAACCTTCGATCGCAACCACCTCAAGCCGCGCCCCAATGTGTCGCTCGGCATTAAACATTTTCGCGAGCTCACCCAGAGTCATTCCGTGGCGCACCGGCTCGGGAAAGTAATTCGTAAAACTTTCCCGCCCGTTATCGGAAACGGAAAACGGGGAATCGGAAACCGGCCCTTGCACAAACGAGCCCGTAATCGGATCCGGCCGATCCAGAATGACCACTTCAATTCCCGCCTTCGCGGCCGCTTCCAGAAAATATCCCGTGGTAGTCTCGAAGGTGTAAAAGCGCGCGCCCGCATCCGCCAGATCGATCACAACGGCATCCAGCCGCTTCAGCACGTCCATTGGCGGACGCCGCGCCGCCTCGCTCGCTCCGTACACGCTGTAGACCGCAACTCCGGTCGCCGCATCCTTCGCATTCTTGATGTCCGTCGTGTCCAGCGTTCCCGTCACTCCATGTTCCGGACTGAAAATCGCATCCAGCGAAATCCCCGGCAGGTTCGCCAGCACGTCAATCGTCCGGCGCCCTTCCGAGTCCACGCCGGTCTGATTCGTCAGCAGTCCAATGCTTCGCGGCGACCCGCCCCTGGCTGGATGCAGTGCCGCGAACTTCGTCTCCTCGAGCACGTCAATTCCCGTCTTCACCGTTCCATTCCGCACCGCCAGCTTGCGCGCCGCGCTCTGCATTTCGTTATAGCCGGTGATGGTTGCCACCCGCATCTTCTCCGCTTCGGCCGGATCGAGCGCCAACGCCGCCGCCAACGCCGTCGCCACCTTCGCCCGAAGCGCGACCGCGCTTCCCTTCTCCTTCGCCGGCAGCGTGTTCATGTGCACTGCGTTCGTCAACAGCACGATATAAGTCTTTGTCGCCGGATCAATCCACAGCGAAGTCCCCGTGAATCCCGTATGCCCGTAACCGCCCACGGGCAGCAGTTCTCCGCGGTTGGTAGAAAGAGGAGAATCAATGTCCCATCCAAATCCGCGAAGCGCAGTCCCATTCGCTGGCTGTTGTGGCGCCGTCATCTTCGCAATCGTCGCCGGAGTCAGTATGCCTCGCCCGCCATCCAGCAGCGCCTGCGCAAAAAGCGCCAGGTCATCGGCGGTAGAAAATACTCCCGCATGACCCGCCACGCCGCCCATCCGGCGAGCCGCGGGATCATGCACCACGCCGCGCAGCGGGTGATGCTTCTCGTCTTCGGTTGGGGCAATGCGGGTTGGAGCAATGCGGGTCAGAGCAATGCCCGGCTCCCGCGACGGCAGAGGAATGAACCGGGTCTCCTTCATGCCCAGCGGTGCAAAAATATGCTTCGCCGCATACTCATCGAGCGCCTCGCCTGAAAGCCGCTCCACCAGCGCTCCCAGCACCACGAAGTCGATATCGCTATAAACGAACGCCGCTCCCGGAGCCCGCTCCGGCGCCCCCTCAAACGCCATCCGATACGCCGTCTCCTTCCCTTCCCACGACTTCGTCAAATCCAAATCCGGACCGAGGCCCGAGTAGTGCACCAGCAATTGCCGGATCGTAATATCCTGCTTCCCGTTCTGCCCAAACTCGGGAAGGTACTTCGCCACAGGATCGTTCATCCAAAACTTTCCCTGCTCCCAAAGCTGCATCACAGCCGTAGTTGTTGCCAACACTTTCGTAAGCGACGCACAATCAAACACCGTATCGAGCGTCATCGGCTCCCGCCGAGGTTCGATCGCCCGGCTGCCATACGCCTTGCGATACACCACCCGACCATCATGGCCAACGATAAGAACAGCGCCCGGAATCTGTTGCTGGGCGATGGCGTCGTTGATGATGGGGTCGAGAATGGCAAGGCGCGCATCAAGCGAAGTCTCGGAGAACGCGGCGGCAGAAAACAGAAGAGCGGACACGAGAGCGAAGAACAGCAGATTGTTCGGTAAGTGTTTCACGTCTCCTGTGACTCTACATGACCCCCGAGACGCGGCTCAAGGCTGAAGGTTACAAACGATGCTCTCAAAGTAACTCCCCGTTTGCCTCTACTCGCCGCCTTTGCTATAACCCCATCAGTTCGCAAAACACCCTTGAACCTGACGCTGCCCAATCGAGATTCTGGCTTTTCCTTCCTGGTGCGCAATTTCGTTGCGCAGGATGATCGGTTTCGCGGCGCTTTCAGCATCCTGGAAAAGGCCATTGCTGAGCGCGCCTTCCCCGCCTGCTCGCTCGCCGTCACGGTTCGCGGAGAACTCATAGCCCACAAGGCCCTCGGGCGCTTCACCTACGATCCGGGGGCGCCCGAAGTTACCACCGCGAGCCTCTTCGATCTCGCGTCGCTCACCAAAGTCCTCGCCACAACCACCATGGCCATGATTCTCTACGAGCGCGGCCTGCTCGATCTCGAAACGCCGGTCACCGCCATCGTCCCCGAATTCGCCGGACAATTCGTCGACCGATTCGCCGACAATGACCCTCGCCGACGCGAAATCACCGTGCGCATGCTGCTCGCGCACACTTCCGGCCTGCCCGCCTACGAAAAGCTTTTCCTGCGCGCACAGTCTCGTGAAGGCCTTCTGCGAGCCGCTTTCACCACGCCGCTTGCCGCCGATCCCGGCGCACGCGCCGAGTACAGCGACATCGGCTTCATCGTTCTCGGCGTCGTCCTCGAGCGCCTCGCCGATGAATCCCTCGACGCATTCTGCCAGCGCGAAATCTTCGGTCCGCTCGGCATGACTCATACCACCTTCAATCCCGGGCACGCTTTGAAGAACTCTATCCCGCCAACAGCCGATGATCGCACCTTCCGCCACCGCATCATCCAGGGCGAGGTGCAGGACGAAAACGCGAGCGTCCTCGGCGGCATTGCCGGACACGCCGGCCTGTTCTCGACCGCCGAAGATCTAGCCATCTTCGCTCACGCCATGCTCAACGGCGGACACCCCATCCTCCGATCTTCGACCGTGACCATCGAACTCTTTTCGCGCCGGGAATCCGTCCCCGAAGGCACTTCCCGAGCGCTGGGCTGGGACACGCCCTCGGCACCCTCGCAATCCGGAAAATATTTTTCATCCCGTTCCTTCGGACACCTCGGCTACACCGGCACGTCCCTGTGGATCGACCCGGACCGCCAACTTTCGATAACTTTGCTCACCAACCGCACCTGGCCTGACTCCGAGAACCAGGCAATCAAACAAGTACGTCCAGCGTTTCACGACGCGGTGATTGAAGTCTTGGAGAAAACAGCTTGAAACGCAAAGCCTTGAGACGCAAAGCAAGGAGCATAAATCTCCGCCGCCTCGGTACCGAGAAAACAAACTCCGCCTCCGCCGATCTCGATCAGAAGTCCGCGTTTGAAATAGCGCGCATCATCAATGCTGAAGATGCGAAGGTCGCCGCCGCCGTGAAGGGCGCTCTCCGGCAGATTGCGCACGCGATCGATCTGATCGCCGCGGCGCTCCGCCAAGGCGGGCGCCTCATCTACATAGGCACCGGAACCAGTGGACGCATCGCCGCCCTCGACGCTGTCGAATGTCCACCCACGTTTGACGTCGACCCGCACATGGTCCAATTCATCATCGCCGGCGGCCCAAAAGCGCTGGGCACAGCCGTGGAAGCCGACGAAGATTCCCGCGAGCTAGGCCGCAGAGCGATCGCGAAGAAGAGACCAACAAAAAAAGATGTCGTCGTAGGCATCGCTGCCAGCGGACGCACTCCGTTCACCATCGCCGCCATTGAATATGCGCGAGCACACGGCGCAAAAACGGTTGCCGTCGTCTGCAACTCAAAATCCCCGCTCGGCACAGCCGCGCACGTAGCCATAGTCGCGGACGTCGGTGCGGAAGTTGTCGCTGGCTCGACTCGAATGAAAGCCGGCACCGCGCAGAAGATGATCCTGAACACGCTCACAACCGGGGCGATGACCCGTCTCGGATACGTCTACGGCAACCTGATGGTCAACGTCAGTCCGAAGAATGAGAAGCTGGTCGAACGCGGAGTGGGCATCCTGGAAAAAGCCGCCGGACTAGACCACCGAGCAGCGCGCAAACTCCTAGCCGCCGCAAAAGGTCGCGTCCCGGTAGCCCTGGTAATGGCCAAGGCCGACGTCAGTCGCGCCGATGCCGTCGTTGCCCTGAGAGAATCCCAAGGTCAAGTCCGCAGAGCGATAACGCTGGCAAAGCATGGATCGGAGTCTAGATTGTAACGGTGAAAAAGCGTAACCACAGGGGACAGGGGGGAAGCGCGCGGCGGGAGTTCAAATCGAACTTCTAGCAGCAGCCGCCCCGCAATCATAGTTAGAATGAAGGCGATCCTGATTTCCGAAAACGCACTGTATGGATAAGCTCGTAATCCGAGGTGGCAACCCGCTGCTCGGCACTGTCCGCATCAGTGGCGCGAAGAACGCGGCGCTGCCTTGCATGGCGGCAGCCTTGCTCACCGACGAACCGGTGATTCTTGAAAACATCCCGCAGGTGCGCGACATCGAGACCACGCGCAAGCTTCTTGCGGCAATGGGCGCTGAGGTCGAACTCGGCTACGGACGCGCCCATCATCGGACAACAATTTGCGCACGCACGCTCGCCGCGCCCGAAGCGTCGTATGAGCTGGTCAAGACGATGCGGGCCTCCACACTCGTTCTGGGAGCGCTCGTAGCCCGCTGTGGCCGCGCCCGCGTCTCGCTGCCCGGCGGATGCGCCATCGGCGCCCGCCCCATCGATCTCCACATCAAAGGATTGGAACGTCTGGGCGCCAAAATCACGCAGGAGCACGGCTACGTCGAGGCCGTCACTGATCCGCTAAAAGGCGACCGCCTTCGTGGCGCCGAAGTTGCGTTCGACAAAATTACCGTCACCGGCACAGAGGATGTGCTGATGGCCGCCACGCTTGCCGATGGTGAGACCATCATGCAGAACTGCGCCCGCGAACCTGAAGTCGCGGACCTTGCCGCACTGCTCAACGCTATGGGCGCGAAAATCCAAGGCGCCGGCACGTCCACGATCCGCGTGAAGGGGGTCAGCAAGCTGCACGGCGCTCGGCACCGCATCATTCCCGACCGCATCGAAGCCGGAACCTTCATCATCGCGGGAGCCCTCACCGGCGGGGACGTCAACGTTGCGGGCTGCGATCCCGCGCACCTTAGCGGCATCCTGCAGAAGCTCGCGGAAACCGGCGTGAAGACTTCGGTGAAGGCCGACTCCGTCCGCGTCATGGGAGATCAGCCGCTCGAAGCCGCCGACATGAACACCGAGGAATATCCCGGGTTCCCTACCGACATGCAGGCGCAATACATGGCGCTCACCACGCAGGCCGCAGGAACGTCGATCATCACGGAAAACATTTTCGAGAACCGCTTCATGCACGCGCAGGAACTGGTGCGCATGGGCGCCAACATCAAGATCGAAGGGCGCCGAGCCATCGTCCGCGGCGGAACTCCGCTCAGCGCCGCCGCCGTTCTCGCCTCGGACTTGCGCGCCTCAGCCTCGCTCGTGCTCGCTGCCCTGGTCGCCGATGGCGAGACCATCATCGACCGCGTCTATCACCTGGACCGCGGCTACGAGAACATCGAAGAAAAACTGAAAGCCGTGGGCGCCGAGATCCGCCGCGTTGGCAACATCTTCCCCAAACGAGCCGCAGCCCCCGCCCAATCATGACGGTAAGCCATCCCAAAGAAAAAGGGCCGCATCGCTACGGCCCACTCTTACGGCTGTGAAGTCGTGCCCTGCCCGAGGTGATCCTACCTTCGTCCGCGTCCGCCACCACCGCCAGAGTGGCCACCACCGTGACCTCCCTGACCGCCGGGACCACGGCCGCGACCGCGCCGCCGGCGATTACGATCACGATCACCACCGCCGCCGGGACGTCCCTCACGCGTGCCTTCTGGACGCGCGGCGCCCGCCTCAACCGAGGCAACGACTCCATCCACACGGTTGAAGTTCGGCTCATCATCCGCATCGAAATCCGCGCCGCCTTCGATTACTGCTGTGGGTACTCCTGTGGGTGCGCCCTGTGGCGTTAACGGCGCCGCGTCCGCTGCCTCGTCGGTTGTTCCCGGAGGCGGAGTTCCGCCGCCCATTTTGGCTCGCTGCTCTTTCAGAATTGCCTTCCGGGACAGTTTGATCCGGTTGCCTTCGACGGCCAGAACTTTCACCAGCACCTGGTCGCCTTCTTTCAGTTCATCGCGAACATCCTTGATTCTGTGCTCGGCGACTTCGCTGATGTGCAGCAACCCGTCCAGGCCCGGCAGAATCTCTACGAACGCGCCGAAATCGGCCAGCCTGCTGACCTTACCGAGATAAGTCTTCCCCACCTCGGCCGAAGCCGTCAGATCGCGGATAATCTGCAAAGCCTTGTTCGCCGAGACTTCATCGTTCGAAGCCACGTTGACCTTGCCGGAATCTTCCACGTCGATCTTTACGCCCGTCTGCTCGATGATGCTGCGAATCATTTTGCCACCGGGCCCAATCACGTCGCGAATCTTGTCGACCGGAATCTGGAGGGTGTAGATACGAGGCGCATACGCTGAAACCTTCACGCGCGGCTCGGTCAGAACTTCGTCCATCTTTCCGAGAATGAACAACCGCCCACGCTGCGCCTGCGCCAGCGCCTCGCGCATGATCTGCGGAGTGATGCCCGCAACTTTAATATCCATCTGCAGCGCGGTGATGCCGTCTTTGGTTCCGGCAACCTTGAAGTCCATGTCGCCGTAATGATCTTCGGCGCCGGCAATGTCGGTCAGGATGGCGTATTGCTCGCCTTCCTTCACCAATCCCATCGCAACCCCGGCCACCGGAGCCTTCAAGGGCACGCCCGCATCCATCAGCGAGAGCGAGGCGCCGCAAATCGTGGCCATCGACGACGATCCGTTCGACTCCAGAATGTCGGAGACGACACGCATGGCGTAAGGCCAGTTGTCTTCGGTCGGAAGGACGGAGGAAATAGCACGCTCGGCGAGTGCGCCATGGCCGATTTCGCGGCGTCCGGCGCCACGCATGAACCCGACTTCTCCCACGGAAAACGGGGGGAAGTTGTAGTGCAGCATGAAGCGCTTCTTAGCTTCGCCTTCAAAGCCCTCGAGACGCTGCATGTCGTCGCTGGTGCCGAGCGTGGTGGTGACTAAGGCCTGAGTCTCGCCGCGGGTGAAGACTGCGCTGCCGTGCGCGCGCGGTAGAACACCGACTTCGATCCAAATCTCGCGGATCTGGTCGAAGGCGCGACCGTCGGGACGATGCTTGTGATCGATTACCTGGTTGCGGAAAATGCGCTCGCGCAGCACTTCGTAATACTCTTTCAGCTTGGCCTTGGCGGCGGCATCGTCTTCCGGGATCGCAGCCAGCAGTTCCTTCTCCAAGGTGCGGACCAATTCGTGGCTCTCGGATTTCGGATGTTTCGCGGTGTCAAGAGCCTCGGCCAGCCGTAGGCCGATCTGCGATTCCAGGCCTTTGAAGTAAGTGTCGTCGAATTCCGGCGGCGTCACCGGGCGCTTCGGCTTGCCGACCTTGCTGCGCAGTTCATTGATGCCGGCACAGATCTTTTTGATCTCGGTGTGCGCGAATTCGATCGCGTCCACCACCGTCTCTTCTTTTACTTCTTTCGCGCCAGACTCGATCATGACAATCGCATCGGCGGTGCCTACGACCATGATGTTGAGCAGGCCATCACGCATTTCGGTGTAGGTGGGGTTGGCGATGAAGCGGCCGTCGATCAGGCCGACGCGCACGGCACCGATCGGGCCGAGAAACGGAATGTCGGACATGGTCAAGGCAGCCGAACTGGCGTTAATGGCGCAGACATCGGGATCGTTTTCCGTGTCGGCAGACAGGACGAAAGCGATGACCTGGGTCTCGCACTTGAAGCCTTCGGCGAACATCGGACGGACCGGCCGGTCAATCTGGCGGCTGGTGAGGATCTCGCGCTCGCTCATGCGCCCTTCGCGCTTGATGAAGCCGCCGGGGATGCGCCCGCCGGCATAGGTGTACTCGCGGTAGTCAACAGTGAGCGGGAAGAAGTCGATGCCCAGGCGGGGTTCGGGATTGGCGGTAGCGGCGGCGAAAACAACGTTTTCGCCGAAGCGCACGACGGCCGAACCGCCGGCCTGCTTGGCAAGTTTTCCGGTTTCAATAGAGAGGTGTTTTCCGCCTGCGATTTCGACGGAAATTTTGGTAACTTCAGGCTTCATAGATCATCCTTTGTGGGCAGAAGGGCAAGCGCGGGCGTGGAGTTCGCGCGAACAGGTGGATGCCAGGCGGCGGTTGGGAACGCACTTTGCTAAGGCTCTCGTGATCTGGAAACCCAATTCTGGAAAACCAGTCTGGAACCGGCTCCACACGGAACCGGTCGCGCTCTTATTTGCGGATGCCGAGCTTGGAAATAACGGTTTTGTACCGTTCCGAGTCGTACTTCTTCAAGTAGTCGAGCAGGCCACGACGCCGGCTCACCATCATGAGAAGTCCGCGGCGCGAGCCGTGGTCTTTCTGGTGCGTTTTGAAGTGTTCCGTCAACTGACCAATGCGCTCACTCAACAGGGCGATTTGAACTTCGGGACTGCCGGTATCGGTAGGGTGCGTGCGATACGTGTCAACGACGGATTGCTTTTGCTCTCTGGCTAGCACTAACCTGTTGCACTCCTGTCTCTTCTCGTTTTCGTAACGCTTTCGATGGTAACACGCTCCTGTCGAAGGAGGCAAACCAAACGTAGTTTTGGTAGTGGCCCAGTATGATTTCCACAGGGCTACAATTTCCATAATTCCATGAAAGTCCTCGGGCGCAGGTATAGCGTGAGAACGCCTGGGGTCGGTAATACGTGTGCCTTGCCGCAAAGGTTGTTGCCTACGACACCTTTGGAAATGATCTCATCTAGCGAATATTTCAATTCGAGACCGCCCGGCCCCATCTGATCGTGCTTGAACCGACAATCAAAGTAGTCATCTGGCCGAACGCGAAGTTCGCGTGGTTCTACATTGGGAATGTCCAATACAATTTCGCCCTTTGAATCAGCGTCTCGCGCAACGGCTCCGCTTTTACCGAGTCCAATGGTTACCTGTTTATCCCCGATGGGTTTGCCGTTCTTCCCATTCAGGAACCGTATAACGATGCTCTGTGTGTTCTGCGCAGGACATAGGATCGTTATTAGCAGGAATGACAGCGCGATCTGGAATGGTTTCATTTTTGCTTTTTAGCCTTGGGCTAAGGCTTTCAGGATAAGCCCTTTGTCAATCCGTTTCGTGGCGGATGCCGTTTCATACTGACCCACTACCGTAGTTTTCAGTTCCAGAAAAACCCAAGAGCCATCCCGCACTGAGAACTGGGAACCGAGAACTGAGAACTTCTCGTTGCGGATGGTGTGCGTCACGGCTGGGTTCGAGGTTATACTATGATTAAGACTCGAAACAAACGAGGAATGCGGCAATTTTCTGCTTTATTCCAGTCGTTTATTCCAGGGACAAAAGCTGGGCCCAGCCTACAGAAGCTGCACGTAGCCGGCCATAATAATAAAAATTAGAGATACGGGGGTATTGTGAATGCCACGAGGCCGATCAACTTTTAGCAAGCGTCAGAAAGAACAAGCGCGCCAACAGAAACAGCGGGACAAGAACGAGCGCAAGACCCAACGGAAAGAGGACAAGCCGGGGGGCGGAGTGGTGGATGAGGCGGAGGAATTGCGTCAGATGCGCGAGCACGCCGCAGAGCAGGCCGCGCTGTTCGGCATCGGCAGCGACGACGAAACTGATTCTGTCGAACTAATCACACCGCACAGCAAACAAGCCGATCACTAAACGCCAAGCTAGTGGAGGGACGGGCGTCTCGCCCGTCCAGCAATGCGGCGGCCGGGCGGGGACGCCCGGCGCTCCATCAACAAAAGCTAGACAAAAACCTCACCCGGCAAAGCCGTCAAAGTCCGCGATGCGAGCGTGTTTTCAACAAACCGCTTGGGCCGCTGCTCGCTGGCCGACGCATCCACCTGCTTGCGTTCGATGCGCAGCTTCAAGGTGCGCTCGATATTGCGGAGTTCCAGAACCTCCGCGCCGGTGACCAGCGTGGAAGCTCGGCCTTGCAAGCCGGCCCGTCCGGTGCGCCCAACGCGGTGAATGAAATCTTCCGCCATCTTCGGAATGTCGTAGTTGATCACGTGCGCCACATCATCCACGTGCAAGCCGCGGGACGCGACATCGGTCGCGACGAGCACCTGGTAGCGCCCTTCCTGAAACCCGCTCAAAGCGGCGTTGCGTTGTGACTGCGTGCGATCGCCATGAATCTGGGCGGCCGAGAAGCCATCGCGCTCGAGTTCCTTGGCCAGCCTTTGCGTGCCGCGTTTGGTTCGCGTGAAGATCAGGGTCTGCCCCTTTTCCTCGTACAGCAACTGCCGGAGCACATCCAACTTTTCGGACGGGCGCACTTCATAAGCTTCGAGTTGCACGCTTTCTGCAGGCTTCAGGACCGAGCCCAGTGCTATCCGCACCGGCTCGCGCGTGTAATCATTCACCAGCGCGGCCACCGACTGCTCCATGGTGGCGGAGTAACACAGCGTCTGCCGGCGCTGCGGCAGAATTTGCAGGATGCGCCGGATGGCGGGAAGAAAGCCCATATCCAGCATGCGGTCGGCTTCGTCGAGCACGAGGATCTTCACGTGACGCAGGTCCGCGAACTTGCGGGTAATGAAATCCTGCAAGCGTCCCGGAGTCGCGATTACAAACTCGCAGCCGGAGCGGAGACTGTGGATCTGCGCCTTCTCCGCTACGCCGCCGATCACCAGCGCCGCCTTCGGCATGTTCTTGTCGCGCAGATGTTCGTACTGCTCGTGAACTTGCATGGCCAGTTCACGCGTGGGCAACAGGACCAGGGCGCGGACGTTCCGGGCTGATCCATTCTTGGATGATTCAGTCTTTGTCAGTTCATTCTTGGACGATTCGGCGCGCAGCATCTCGATGATCGGAATCAGGAACGCGAGAGTTTTGCCGGTGCCGGTTTGGGCGGTGCCAATCACGTCCTTGCCTTCAAGGGCAGGAGTAATGGCGCGCGCCTGGATGGGTGTGAGGGTAATGAATTGAGCTGCCGCCAACTTCTGCTGCAAGGCAGCAGACAGGGGCAGTTCCGTAAATGTGGTCATTCGATTGTTTTCTTTCTGGAGGGGCCTAATGTCAATTTCTCAGACTCGTGTTCTTAGACTCATGTCGAGAGTTCGCATGCCGCTCGCATTGAAATTGGCGCTGGAACCAAACGGCGGGCAGGAAATGGCGGAAGTGTATCGGATCCAACAGGATCCCCGCGTGACTCGCAAACCGTAGCAAAAGCGTTAACCACAGTATAGCAGAAGAAGACGCGGCGTGCGGTTACGTTGGTTTTCCCGTAACTATTGATAACCCGGGCCCCTGGGGGTGTCTGGCGTGGGCACTCCCTCCTGCGTTTCGATTGTTAAGACGTGTGCGCGAAGATTTAGATCGCTCTAGGGGACAGGCTTGCTGAGAACTTATCTCCGAATATCGCTCACTTTTTCTTGCTCTTCATTTTCTCGGCGAGCGCGGTGGCGTCATCGAGCATTTTGTCGATGCGGCGGGCTTGGGCGTCCGGAGTTCTGTAGTAGAAGATGCCAAACAAGTGCATGCGCCGGCGAGATGCCGACATGCCATCCCAACCTTCACGGGCGCTTGGATGATGATGGCGCGCGAAAGCTACCTGCAGAATGGGTGGCAGTTCCCGTTCCGCCTCCATGACGTTGAGCAGGCGTTCCGCAATTTGTTCCGCGCGACGGCTGCGGGCTTCGGCGCTCTTAGGTTCGGTGATCCACTTGGCGATGTCGTTGCGTGTGGAATGATTCAACTCGTCATACCAGCGGCGAAGCGAGCGAGCCTCGCTGAGAGGACCCTGGCTGAGAATGCGCTTGAGTTCATCGGGGATGGTTACGGTCCGTTCTTCGCGGTCGAGCTCCATCTGAAAACGGGCGACGCTGCCTTCCGCGGCTCGCGCTCCTTTTTGCATCCGCTTGTTGACCAGCAGAAAGTGCCACCCTCTCGGGTGGGAAATAGTGAAGTGCGGAACACGAAACCGTTGATTTCGCCTTTCACCTTGATCTGGCCACGCGTCCCCCAGAGTTTGGCGGCATCGAACGGCACGCGGATAATGATCCAGTTGAGGCTTGAGCGCAGGCGTTCGAGCCTGGCCTCGAAACGCTTCACGGCGGGCGTGGGCTTGGCTTTAGAGGCTTTCGGCATGGGCGGAAACCGGGCGCTCGAATTCTAATATGAACAGACGAATCTAATGGCATCGCTCGCACGGGTTAAACTATAGGAGAGTACATAGCGGAGAACCAGCGTGATCTGCCCGAAGTGCGGTGAGGACAATTCGAACAATTTCCATTTTTGTGGAATGTGCGGCACATTGCTCGAAGCTCGGCGACCGGCGGGCTCACCAATACCGGACCCCATATCAACGGTCCCATTAAAGATAGCGAATGCGCCGGGGCCGCTGCGGCCTCCCGTCATAGAGAACGAGATTAGGCCCGCAAACAAAACGGTACCGCCGATCAGCGGGCCCTCGATGCTGGGCTTGAATCAGCCTGGCCCAAATCAGTCCAGCCCAAATCAGCCCAGCCCAAATCAGCCCAGCATGGATCAGCCGAGCATGGACTCGCTGCGGGACAGGGCTTTCTCCGGCTTCGATTCTTTCTTTGAGCCCGAGCAGCCAAAGACGGGCGGCCGACGGATCCTGCTGCTGGTGGCGCTGCTTGTGGCATTGGGAGTAGCGGGTTGGTGGACGTACACGAACTATCTCGGCGCGACGGAAGGTCGAAAGCCCGAGCCCGCCACTTCGGGCGCCGGCGAAGCTCAGGCCGAGAAGCCTTCGACGAAACCGGCGGCCCAGAACGCGGCTCCAGCGTTCGATGCAGGCTCGTCGCAGGCGGCGGTTCCGCCCGCGGCAGTTCCGGCGGGCCATGCCGAGAATGCAAGCGCTGGTCCCGAGCCTGCCCGGAATACCGCGGAAGCAGAAGCAAAGCCCAAGGCGAAACCGGCGGCTCCGCCGAAGATTGCGCTGACCGACAAGAGCAAGGCGAAACGCGAGCTCAGCGTGAGCTCGGCCAAGGCTTCGAAACTGCCCGCGCCGACCGCGGCTGACACCGGGGACGCGGCCTTCCGCAGAGGCGAGGCCTATCTCTACGGGCGAGGCGTGCCGGAAAACTGCGACGAGGCAGTGAAGAATCTGAAGGCCGCTTCGAGCAAATCGAATGCCAAGGCCCGGAGCGCGTTCGGAACCATGTATGCCACCGGCCACTGTGTGCCGCGCGATCTGCCAACATCGTACTTATGGTTTGCGCTGGCTCTGCGCGTGGATCCGAATAATCAGATTCTGGAAAAAGATTTGAGCGCGGTCTGGAACCAGATGACGCCGCCGGAACGGCAGCTCGCTACAAGAATGAAACAGTGAGAAATTGAAATGGAGAGCCGGGCGCCATCGCCAGGCCGTCATACTGCTGGACGGGCGAGACGCCCGTCGCTCCACTACGCGCCACTCGGAACCAGGTTTAACGCCTTCTTCATCGAGCCGCGTTCGATCATGATTTTTTGCTGCAACAGCGTGATCGCGTAAATCAACTGCTCGGGACGCGGGGGACAGCCGGGGACATAGATATCGACGGGAATGACCTGGTTCACGCTCTGCACCAGCGCGTAATTATTGAAAACGCCGCCGGAAGTCGCGCACGCCCCCATCGAAATGACCCACTTCGGCTCCGGCATCTGCTCCCAGAGCTGGCGAATCACGGGGGCCATTTTCTGCGAGACGCGGCCAGCGATAATCATCAGGTCCGACTGCCGCGGCGACGGCCGGAACACTTCGGCGCCGAAGCGCGCGATATCGAAGCGAGACGCGCCCATCGACATCATTTCAATCGCGCAGCAGGCGAGGCCAAACGTCATCGGCCAGATCGAATTCTTGCGCGTCCAGTTGACGGTCGCGTCGAGCGTGGTCATGACGATGCCTTCGGGCACGCCGTCTCCGTAGACGAGTTCCTTGACTACTTTCTTGCCGTTTTCGATATCAACGTAGGGGCCGAAACTGAGCTCTGGGGCCATGGCTATATTTTAACCGCAGAGGACGCGGAGTGCGCGGAGGGATTTCTTCGCCTGCGTTCGCGACTTCACCTATTGATCGGGCCGCGAGTGAAATGGCCCGATTGCAACAACAATTTGCAGAGGGAGTTAACTTTCGCGGGTAGCCACCTTCTGTCTGCGGCTGGGGGGCGACGTCTACTCCTTCGCCTTCGTCTCCAGCTTTTCCAGATTCAACTCGAACACCGAACGAATCGCCTCCTCCTTCTCTCGCGCTATGACAGCCTTGAGATATGGAATCGCAGAAGCCTCTCCTAAACGGGCCAGTGCGCTGCTAGCTTCCATCGCCACGGGCATTACGTTGGTTGGTGACGATTTCGCCGAACATCTGGCTCTTCCGCATGTACTCGCGGGCGGTGCGGATTTCTGCCAAATGAATCACAGGGAAAGCCGCCGGTGCAGGAAAGCGGGAATATCGCGTGCGCCCTGGGTCACGGCCACAATCTCTACGGGCCCCGATGTGACGCGATAGATGACGAGGTAAGCGCCGACCGGCCAGAACAGAACCGGGTAATCGGTCAGGTCCTCGCGCTTATGGCCTATGCCGGGCGTGTTGCCGATGGCGTCGAACGCATCGAACAGCCTGCCTATCCACTGGTCGGCGGCGTCAATATTATCCTCGGCAATATAGTCCCAGATGCCATCCAGGTCGCGGTCGGCATCCTCGCTCAAAATGTACTGCATCAGGCGTTGGCCTTGGCCTTCCGGCGCTGCTCGGATTTACGCTTGAGCCGGGCGCGGGCATCCGCCGGGGAAACATGTTGGCCACGGTCAAGCGTGTCCAGACGGCGGCCAAGCTCCTGGTTGAACCCGGCAAGCTGGACAGAGCGCGCATGGTCATGCTCTTCAAGCAGCCGGAGCGCTTCCCTGACTACTTCGCTTGCGGAGTTGTAGCGGCCCGATTCCACTTTGGCGCTCACGAATTTCTCAAGCTCGGTGGTAAGAGAGACGTTCATGGTTATGCTCCTGATCTCTTACTTTAGCGTCGATATCAAAGATTGTCAATCTTTGTCATAAACGCCCGGGCACGTCATATCGAGGAGAACCCACACATTCTTGCTCTTATGGGTTCAGCACGATCTTGCCGAACATCTGACTCTTCTCCATATACTCGTGGGCAATGCGAATATCTTTCAAGGGGAAAGTATGGTCGATGATTGACTTGAGGCGTCCGGCGAAGACGTGGCCGAGCACTTCATAGAGTTCGCCCATCGTGCCCATGTACGATCCGAGCAATGCCAGTTGGCGCGAGAACAGAAACCGCAGATCGAGTTCGACTTTCGGTCCCGTCGTCGCGCCGCAGGTGACGAGTGTCCCGCCGGTCTTGAGCGACCTGACACTCTCCTCCCAGGTAGCCAGTCCTACGTGCTCGACAACGATGTCGACACCCTCAAAGTTGGTGATCTTGCGGACTTCCTGAGAAATCTTCTGCTGGTAGTGGTTGATGACGAAATCGGCGCCGAGTTCGCGGGCGCGCTCCATTTTGCGCTCGTCGCCCGCGGTAGCGATCACGCGCGCGCGGAACAGTTTCGCGATCTGGATGGCGGCAATGCCCACGCCTGAGTTCGCGCCCAGCACTAGCACGGTTTGGCCGGGGCGAATGGCGGCGCGTCCCGTGAGCATGTGCCACGCGGTGAGAAAAACCAGCGGGACGCTGGCGGCCTCGTTGAAACCGAGCGAGTCGGGGATCGGAATGACATTGACCTCCGGAATGGCGAAGAGTTCGCAGTTGCCGCCGTCCACGGCGTTGCCGAGCACGGTGAACTGGCGGCACTGATTCTGCAGGCCGGCAACACACTTCGCGCAGTGATTGCAGAAATGCATGGGCGCCACCAGCACGCGCTGTCCCGGCTTGAGGTCGGTGATGTACTCGCCGACTTCGATAATTTCACCCGCCATGTCGCTGCCCAGGATGTGCGGCAGGTTAACCCCGGGCAGGCCTTTGCGCGTCCAGAGGTCGAGATGATTCAGAGCGCAGGCGCGCACACGGATGAGAACTTGATCTTTACGTGGTTTGGGATCGGGAACGTCCTCGTAAGTGAGGACTTCCGGTCCACCGAACTGATGAATGCGCACGGCTTTCATGGGGGCTCCTGGAGCGCGGACAACGGGAATGGAACCCTACAAGCTAGCACAAACTGCTTTGCCTCTGCGTAGGGACCGCTCCGGTCGCTTGGACGGCCGAGGGCGACCGTCCCTACGCAACCCTTGACTCCCAGGTTTGACCTTCCCCGCTCGCCGAACCATAATCATCGCTATGGACTTGTACGAGGAGATCGTCCGGCTGCGAAAAGACGGGCGGCGCGGAGCAGTAGCGACCATTGTGAATGCGCGCGGGTCGATTCCTTCCTTCAAGACCGCCAAGATGCTGGTGCGGGACGATGGCTCGATCGTCGGGACAATCGGCGGCGGCTGCGTTGAGGCCGAGGTGTGGCAGGCGGCGCGCGAAGTGATGGAATCGGAAAAGCCGCGAACCCTGACGTTTGATCTGAATCAGGATCCGAAGTACGATACCGGCCTCGTCTGCGGCGGAACGCTGGAGATTTTCGTGGAGCCGGTTTTGCCTCCAGCAGATCTTTATATTTTCGGTGCAGGTCACGTAGCAGCCAGCCTTTACAAAGTCGCACGCATCGCCGGATTCGACGTCACCGTGGTGGATGATCGGGAAACCTATGCGAACCGCGAACGCTTCCCCGAGGCGCGGCAGGTGATCGCCGAAGATTTCGACAAGGCCGCGGCGCAGCTTGCGCCCGGCGAGTCTTCGTACATCGTGATTGTCACGCGCGGGCACCGCGACGATATGCGCATGCTGCGATGGGCAGTGCAGACTCCGGCGCGCTATGTCGGGATGATTGGGTCAAAGCGGAAAACGATCACCATCTTCAAAGAACTGCAGCAGGAAGGAATGGCGGCGCATTTATTCGATCGCGTCCACGCCCCGATCGGGCTGGATATTGGGGCGATTACGCCGGAAGAGATTGCCGTCGCGATCACGGCGGAATTGATTGCGGAACGGCGAAAAGTGGAGCACGATCTGCCGCACATGAGCTGGTTCCATCGCCGGGAGCGAGAGTCCGAGGTCGAGCCGAAGCCTTAGTTCGTGTGGGGACGGGCGCCCTCGCGAGCCTGCCCTGAGCGAAGTCGAAGGGTCCAAGCCGAGCGTAGCTCGGCAGCTGCCTGCGGGTCCAACAACTCCGGATTCGTTTTTCTCGGCGTCCTTGGCGTCTCGGCGTTTAAGATTTCATCATGCCGAAGGAAATCGAAATTAAATTTCGAATTGAGAATCTGCCCGCGCTGAGCCGGGCGCTGAAGCAAGCGGGCTTCAAACAGCTCACCCGCTCCACCCACGAAATGAATGCACTCTACGACCTGCCCGGCCAGAAGCTGCGCAAGCGCGGCGAAATGCTGCGGCTGCGCCAGTATGGCAAGGCGTGGGTGCTGACGCACAAGGCAAAAGGCACGGCCGGGCGCCATAAAGTTCGGGCTGAACTGGAAACGCGGGTGGAGAACGGCCAGCAGATGGACGCCATTTTGCGCACGCTTGGGTTCGCGCCCACGTTTCGTTATGAAAAATATCGGGCGGAGTGGAGCGACGGCACGGGCCACGTGGTGCTCGATGAGACTCCGATCGGGAACTTCGGCGAGATCGAAGGGCGGCCGCGCTGGATTGACCGCACGGCGCGCGCGCTCGGGATTGGCCGCGGCGACTACATCACTCAGACCTACGCCCCAATGTTCTTTGCATGGAAGCGGCGCACGCGCAGCCCAGCCACGGAAATGACGTTTCGTGCGCTCGGCAAGAAATCAGTTCCAGAGTTGCGGTGACCACAGTCAGCTGCCGAGCTGCGCTCGGCCTGGACCCTTCGACTTCGCTCAGGGCAGGCTCGCGAGGGCGCCCGCCCCCACACAACCGCCCCCACACAAGCGAGCTACTACAAGCGCTGAATCGGCTCTCCGGAATTTACGAATTTGCGCCGCAACACTTCTTATATTTTTTGCCGCTTCCGCAAGGGCAAGGATCGTTGCGCCCTACTTTCGCCCCCGAGCGCACCACCTGTTGCACTTGCATGTCGCCAGCGCCGGCCATGCGCGCTTGTTCCAGTTCGCGCTTTTTCTTGCGCTGGAAGGCTTCTTCGATCTCGTCCACGGAGGTCGCGACCTGGCGCGGCGGGCGCCCGTTGCCGCCTCGACCGCCGCTGATGACTGAAGGTACGCCGGCTTCCGGCCCCTGGCCGGACAGTTCGTTTGCACCGTCTCCGCCGGCAGACAGCCTCGCTCCCGAGTCCGGCGGACGCTCCATGATCTGCATCAGGTACAGATAGCGAACCGTTTCTTCCTGAAAGCGCTGCATCATTTCTTCGAACATGTCGAAGGACTCACGCTTGTACTCGACCAGTGGATCGTGCTGGCCGTAGCCACGCAGGCCGATCCCCTCTTTGAGGTGATCCATGCCGAGCAGATGATCTTTCCACTGCGCGTCGATCACGCTCAACATGATCATGCGCTCGTGATAGCGCATGGCCTCGGCGCCGATTAGCTTCTCTTTGGCGTCATAGCGCTGTTTGAGTTTGTCGAAGATGGCGTCACCCAGTTCCTGGCGGTTCATCTGCTCAGGCTTGAGGCCTTCGGCGTAGATGTCGACGCCGAAGCTGGTAAAGATCGCGTCTTTCAGAGCTTTGAGATCCCAGTCGGCGACGTGCGCTTTGGGCGGACAATGCCGCTCGAGAATGTCGCCGAGAATCCCGGAGACATAGTCTTCGATGATGAGATCTTTCTGGTCGAGGCCTTCCAGCAGACGGCGGCGCAGCCCGTAAACCGCTTCGCGCTGCTTGTTCATGACGTCGTCATACTCAAGCAGGTGTTTGCGAGCCTCGAAGTTCTGGCCTTCGACGGCTTTCTGCGCGGCTTCGATTCGGCGCGTGATCATGCGCGATTCGATAGGAACGCCTTCTTCCATGCCGAGACGTTGCAGCAGGTTCGAAACCCACTCCTTGGCGAAGATGCGCATCAGGTCGTCTTCGAGTGAAAGATAGAAGCGCGATGAGCCGGGATCGCCCTGGCGGCCGGCGCGTCCGCGGAGCTGATTGTCGATGCGGCGCGCTTCGTGGCGTTCGGTGCCGAAGATGTGCAGCCCGCCTGCATCGATCACTTCCCGATGTTCCTGGTCGGTATCGTTTTTGTAGCGCGTAAAAATCTCGTTCCACTGGTCGGTCGGGACCGCGTATTCATTGCCGGCGTAGTACCAAACCGTGCGGTTGGGATCGTCGACCTCGGCTTCGATCTTGCCTTGCGCGGCGCGGATCGGCTGCGCGATTCCCTTCTTCACGCATTCCTGCTTGGCCATGAATTCGGCATTGCCGCCGAGCAAAATGTCGGTGCCGCGGCCCGCCATGTTGGTGGCGATGGTGACCATGCCTTTGCGTCCCGCCTGTGCGACAATCTCCGCTTCGCGCTCGTGATACTTCGCGTTCAGGACGACGTGCTTGATTCCCTTCTTCTTCAGCAACTCCGAAAGCCGCTCGGACTTTTCAATCGAGGTCGTGCCCACCAGCACGGGCTGGTTGCTGTCGTGCAGCCTTTGGATCTCGTCCGCGGCCGCGAAATATTTTTCTTTCTCCGTGCGGTAAACGATGTCCGGGTTCTCTTGACGCAGCAGTGTGCGATTGGTCGGAATGACGATGACTTCAAGCCGGTAGATCTTGTCGAATTCCGGCGCTTCGGTTTCCGCCGTACCCGTCATGCCCGCCAGCTTTTTATACATGCGGAAATAATTCTGGAAGGTGATGGTGGCGAGGGTTTGATTCTCGCGCTCGATCTTCACATTCTCCTTGGCCTCGATCGCCTGGTGCAGCCCGTCGGACCAACGGCGCCCCGGCATCAGACGACCGGTGAATTCATCCACGATCAGCACTTCGCCGTCTTTGACCACGTACTCGACGTCTTTCTTGTAAAGCGCGTGCGCTTTGACGGCGGTTTCAACGTGATGCTTCAGCGCCCAGTTTTCCGGGTCGGCGATGTTGCCGATCCCCAGCAGCTTTTCGACTTTCACCCAGCCGTCATCGCTGACCGTGACGTTGCGGTGCTTTTCGTCGACCACATAGTCCCCGGTCATGATTTTGGGCTCGCCCGGCTGCGTATCGATTTCTTCGCCCTTTTCGAGCTTGGGGATAATGCGATTCACTTTGTAGTACTTGTCGGTGGACTCTTCACTCGCGCCCGAAATGATCAGCGGAGTCCGGGCTTCGTCGATCAGGATGGAATCGACTTCGTCAACGATGGCGAAGTTGTGCACGCGCTGCACGCAATCGCGGAGGTCGAACTTCATGTTGTCACGCAGATAGTCGAACCCGAACTCGTTGTTGGTGCCGTAGGTTACGTCAGCCGCGTAAGCGGCGCGGCGCTGCTCGTCATCGAGGTCGTGGACGATCACGCCAACACTAAGACCGAGAAAGCTGTAGAGCTTGCCCATCCACTCGGAGTCGCGCTTGGCCAGATAATCGTTGACGGTGACCACGTGAACGCCGCGTCCACTGAGCGCGTTGAGATACACCGGGAGCGTGGCGACCAGCGTTTTGCCCTCACCGGTTTTCATTTCGGCGATCTTGCCTTCGTGCAGAACCATGCCGCCGATCAACTGCACGTCGAAGTGCCGCATGTTGAGCGTGCGCCGTCCAGCCTCGCGGACCACGGCAAACGCTTCCTCGAGCAGTTCGTCGAGAACCGCCTTGAGCACTTCGCTGCGCTCGGCTTCGATTTCCTTCTGCCGGTCCGGATCCGCTTCCGGCTCGTCGGCGATCGAGCTGAGACGCTCCTGAATACGAGCGCGAAACTCCGCCGTCTTTGCGCGGAGTTGGTCGTCGGAGAGCTTCTGTATCTCCGGCTCGAGCGCGTTGATCGCGTCCACACGAGGCTGCAGGCGCTTGACCTCGCGCTCGTTCTTTGTCCCGAAAACCTTACCCAGCAAAGTGTTGATCAAAACAGAAATCCTTCAGAGGACACGCGTCCCAAGCTATGAGTAAAAGCCTAGCACATTAGATGCGGAAGGGATGGCGACGGACGGATAACAAAAGATTGCCGACACCCGTCCCTGCCGGAATCCTTGCGTTGGCCTTTTACGGCTCGTACTTCCACAAGTCGTTAAGATAAACCTCTCCGGGTCCGTTGAGAGTATTAGCATTCCCGCCGAAAAACCAGAAAGTGCCGGAGGCATCGATCCAACCTGCAGCATGGAATCGCGCCCCGGGAACGTTGCTGGAGGCGGCTGTCCCCAGCGTCCCGTAAGTCCCCGGCTCGTCGGCAATGTTCGACCCACTTGTCCATGTCCATTGACCCGCGCCGTACTTCCATAGGTCGTTGAGTCGTCCCAACGATCCGCTCGCGTCGTAGCCGCCTCCGCCAAAGAGCCAGAGATTCCCTGACGCATCGATCCAACTAACGCCGCTGTTTCGCGCTCCGGGAACATTGCCGGCAACGGCCGTCCCTTGAGTGCCGTATGTTCCTGGCTGGTCGACTACGCTCGCCCCGCCCATCCATGTCCATTGACCGGCGCTGTATTTCCACAGGTCGTTAAGAAATCCATAGTTCCCATTCGAGTCGTAACCGTTTCCACCGAAGAGCCAGAAATTTCCGGACGCATCGGTCCATCCGAAAGCCTGCTCTCGCGCCCCAGGAACATTATTAACGCTCGCCGTCCCCTCAATCCCGTACATCCCTGGTTGGTCGATAGTGCTCGACCCGCTCATCCATGTCCATTGGCCTGCACTGTACTTCCACAGGTCATTGAGGTAAAACTCTCCAGCTGAATTGAGAGCATTGACGTTCCCACCGAAGAGCCAGAAATCTCCGGACGCATCGATCCAACTTACGGCATGGAATCGCGCCCCGGGAACGTTGCCCGTGGCAGCTGTCCCCTGAGTCCCGTACGTTCCTGGTTGGTTGACAGTGTTCGACCCGCTCATCCATGTCCATTGGCCCGCGCCGTACTTCCACAGGTCGTTGAGTCGTCCCAAGGTTCCGTTCGAGTCGTAGCCACCTCCACCAAAGAGCCAGAAATTTCCGGACGCATCGATCCATCGAACCTCACTGTTTCGAGCTCCGGGAACATTACTGGAGGCAGCCGTCCCTAGAGGGCCGTAGGCCCCCGGTTGATCAACTACATTCGACCCGCCCATCCACGTCCATTGGCCCGAACTGTACTTCCACAGGTCGTTGAGGAAACCGCTATTCCCAACCGAGTCGAAGCCGTTCCCACTGAAGAGCCAGAAATTTCCGGACGCATCGAGCCAGCTAATAGCCTGCTCTCTCGCCCCGGGAACGTTGCTGGAAGCAGCCGTCCCCAGGCTTCCGTACGTCCCCGGTTGGTTAGCGATGCTAGCGCCATTCATCCAGGCCCATTCATTGGCGCTGCTGGGCGGAGGCGTGCCGCCCCCGCTGCTCCCGCTGCCGCACGCCGAAAACGAGAGGGCCGCCATTACCGCCGCCATCAGCGTGGACACGCGCGACTTCATTCCGTATTTCATCCCGAATCTCCTTTTCTGACCTCGAAATTCGGACACTCGCCGGTCTGGAACGATTTCTGTGGGCGCAGGCCGCATACCTACTTCGTACCGACCATCATAAGCGAGATTCCTGTTTCGGCATCGGAAACTTACTTCGCTCAGCCTCTTTCAGCACTCCAGCCCAAGCACCGCGATTTCCTGTAAGATTTCCTTCGACTCATGCCCACTTTCTACCAACGTTTTCAGGAATCGGCCCGGAAGTTCCCCGACAACATTGCGCTTGAGATTCAGCGGCAGCAGACGGTGGAGCGGGTCACCTTCGCGGAGCTGACGCGGATGTCGGAGAGCGTGGCGCGCTGGCTCTCGCCGCGGGTTCCACAGGAAGCTCGCGTCGCGATTCTGGCGGCGAACCATCCGCGGTGGGTGGCGGCATATTTAGGGATCATCGCCGCCGGCAGAACGGCGGTTCCGCTCGACACCGCTTTCCACGCTGGCCAGGTGAAGAAATTGTTGATCGACAGCGGAGCTTCCCTGTTGTTCTGCGATGTGAAGCATCTTCCGGTCGCAATGGAAGCAGTCGAGGAACTCAACATAGGTCTAGTGATGACGTCGGCAGCGGCCGAACGAAATCCCACTCAAACTGACGTTAGCGAACCTATCCTCGCCGCCGATCTCGATTCCATCTTCGCCGCTGGCCCCGCTGGATTTCAGCCCACAACCCCCGCCGAAAGTGATCTCGCGGCGCTGCTCTACACCTCGGGCACAACCGCCGATCCGAAGGGCGTCATGCTCACCCACGCCAACCTCGTCGGCGAGGCGAATTCGGTGCTCGCCACCATGAAGATTGGTCCTGAGGATGCGCTGCTTGGAATTCTCCCGATGTTTCATGTCCTCGCGCAGATGGCGAACCTTTTCCTGCCGCTATTCAACGGTGCGCGCGTCGTGTACCTGGAGACGCTGAACACCACCGAATTGCTGCGCGCTTTGCAGGAACGCGGCATCACCGCTTTTTGCGTTGTGCCCCAGTTCTTCTACCTGATTCACGAGCGCATTTTCAAAGAACTCGGCAAACGTGGCAAATTCGCGCTGTCACTGGTGCGCGCGCTGATGGCGCTCAACCGTATGCTGCGCCGAGTCAGAGTCAACGCCGGCAAACTTTTCTTTGGACGGATTCATGCGACCTTCGGCGCTCGCATGCGTTATCTGGTGACTGGCGGTTCACGATTCGATCCGGCCATCGCCCGCGATTTTTACTCTTTTGGCATCGACGTTCTGAACGCCTACGGCCTGACGGAAACCTCAGGCGGCGCCTTCATCAACCCTCCCGGGCAACGCATTGTCTTTGGCTCGGTTGGACGGCCCTTTCCCGGAGTCGAAGCCAAGATTGTGGACCCGCAACCGATCGAAGAAGGTGCGCCGCCGGCGGGTGAGATTGCGATCCGCGGCGCGCTCGTGATGAAGGGATATTGGAATCGCCCGGAGGCCACGGCGGAGGTGCTGCGCGACGGCTGGCTCTACACCGGCGATCTGGGCTACTTCGATTCCGGCGGCAATCTATTTATCACCGGGCGGCGCAAGGAAGTCATCGTGCTCGCCAATGGAAAAAATGTGTACCCAGAGGAGGTCGAGGCGCACTACCTCCAGTCGCAATATGTGAAAGAGATTTGCGTGATGGCGCTGGAGGCGCGCCCGGGAGATCCGGCGTCAGAGCGGCTGCATGCCGTGGTCGTGCCCAACTTTGAACGGCTGCGCGAGTGCAAGATCGTCAACTCAAAAGAGGCGATCCGCTCCGACATTGAAGCGCTCTCCCACAAGATCGCTTCCACCAAACGTCTGGGAAGTTATGCCATCTGGCAGGAAGAACTGCCGCGTACGACGACCCGCAAGTTAAAGCGCTTCCAGATTGAAAAGAAGGTTCGGGAGCTGCAACAAAAACAGGGCGACGGCGATTCGGACGTTGGCACGGAGAAAGAGAAGCCGCTAACCGGCGACGAGCAATCGTGGCTGGAGCGGGAGGACGTGAAGCGCGCTCTCGCCATAGTGCGGGAGTCTTCGCGCGAGTTTTCGCGCAACCAGTTCGACGGGATTCATCCCACGCACAATCTCGAGCTCGATTTGGGATTCGACTCCATGCAGCGCATTGAATTGCTGACCGCACTCGAGCAGCAGTTTGGCGGCGAAGTGCCCGAGTCCCAGCTCGCGGAACTTTATTCGGTGCGCGACCTGGTCGATGCCGTTCTTGCGAGCGCGAGCCGCGGCGAGGGCCAAGCCCGAGCGGCAACCCCGGCCTGGTCCACAATCTTGAGCGAGCCGGTCACCGATCCCGAGGTGCTCTCCCTGGTGCACCACAATATTTTCGCTGAAGTCTTTTTCTTTCTGCTGGGGCGGCTGATTTATCTTTTCGCGCTCGACCGCTTTCACCTCAAAACCCGCGGACTCGGAAATCTGCCCGAAAAAGGCCCGTACCTGATCTGCTCGAATCACCAGAGCTATATGGATCCGCTGGTGCTGGCCGGGGCGCTGCCGTGGCGCCTGTTTCGCAATACCTTTGCGCTGGGCACGAGCGAGCTTTTCGGCAAGGGATTCATGCGGCGGCTGGCGCGATGGCTTCGCGTGGCAGTCCTCGATCCAGATGCGAACCTGGTGCCCGCTATGCGCGCCGGATTTTTTGGCCTCAGCCAGGGACGCATTCTCGTCCTGTATCCCGAGGGCGAGCGCACCAACGACGGCAGTCCGAGAGTATTCCGCAAGGGCGCCGCGATTCTCTCGATTCACGCGCAAGCCCCGATTGTCCCGGTGGCGATCGAGGGCTTCTACGAAGCCTGGCCGCGCCACAAAAAGTTCCCGAAGTTCACGGATCTGCAAATGGTATTCGGCAAGCCGATTCAACCCCCGCCGGTGAATGAGGCGAGCGAGGCCGCGTATGATCGGCTGACGTCCGAGTTGAAGTCTAGAGTAGTGGCGATGTGGCAAGAATTGCGGAAAAAAGAATTGCGAGAAAAAGACTCGCGCGAGTCGGAATCGGATTCTAAGAGTTCGGCGCCGGCTGAAACGCTTTGACCTTATGTACCGGCGGTCTTATGCCCCAGCGCCCTTAGCTTGCCTGCCCATGGCTTTCGCGAAGGCATCCACAACACCGCTGTGGAACTTCTGGCCCGCTCCCGCCAAAATCTCCTGCTCGGCCTGGTCAGGCGACAGAGCCTTGCCGTTAGCGCCGCTGATCAACTTCTGGTAAGCATCCGCTACGGCCAGAATGTGAGCCTCGATGGGAACGTTGGCCGAACGCGCTCCCTGATCGCGCAAAATCTGCTGCGCGACGATGATCGGAATCACCCGCCGCAGCGAATTTCCGACGGCCTGGGCGCGCGCATCGGCCTTGTGGGGCTTGCGGAAACTCGCCACCACCTCGTCGCGGCTCATATCGGCGGCCTTGTAGAGAATGTCGTTCGTGATGCCGAGCTTACTCAGATCCCGCAGCAGCACCGCCGACCGCAGCAACTCGACGCGATCCGAACCGAGGCCCATCGCCTCTGCCATTCTTGTCGACGCTTCCACTAACCGCTGGTTTTCACCTACGCCGAGCTTCTCGTTGGCCATGAAGTGTTGCAGCACCAGCAGCAGCCCGCTGAAACTTTCCCGAATGTCCGTGGTCATCGCCTGCTTGCGCTCGTAAAGTGTGCCCATTACGTAGCCGACCACCGCCAAGACCCCGGCCCAGATGGCAAAGTTGAACACCCGCTCCCCGGGCAACGTCAGCACCCGGTGCGCGGGCATCAGGTTGTTCAGGAAGTCCAGCAGAACGACCAGGAATACGCAGGCGAAGGCGGTGAGAGTCGCGTGCCGGCGTCCGAAATGGTAGGCCGAGTACAGAGTCGGCAGAAAGTAAAAGCAGAGCGCCATGGGCAGCGACTGGGCGAAAAATTGCACTGTCGCCGCAATCAGGAAAAGCGAGAGCAGCAGGATACTTTCCTTGGCGAGTTTACTCATTTCATTGTTCCCATCATCCGGCTTCGTTTGCGCGGGCGAGAAATGCCCTGCTGCCATGTTGAAGTACTTGCGTGTCCAAGGAAAGTTACCGGGGTAATGACCTGTTCTTCACGATGGCACGGTGGAAATGCAAGGAGTTGGGCTGATGCTCGGGGAAACGTCGGCAAGCTCTGCCGTCACTTGGCCCGCGGGTGAGTCTGATCGTAAACATTCATCACGTGCTTGACCGAAAGCTGGGTGTAGCGCTGTGTGGTCGCCAGCCGCTCGTGCCCGAGCAGTTCCTGGATGGCGCGCAGGTCCGCTCCCTCCTCCAGCATGTGCGTGCCGAAGGCGTGGCGCAGAGTGTGCGGATGAACTTCTGGTGACAGTCCCTTGGCAACCGCGATGCGCTTGACGATGCGTCCCACGCTGCGCGTGGTAAGCCGTCCGCCGCGCTGGTTGACGAGCAGCGCGGGCGTGCTTTTCGCGGGACTGCTTTTCGCAGAAACTGCGTTCTTCGGCGTGTTTCTTAAAGTCGCGAGCAGTTGTTGCCGCCACGGCAGGTAGATGGCAAGCGCCGCGAGTGCCGCGCCTCCGAACGGGACGTAGCGTTCCTTCTTCCCTTTGCCGCGAATCAGAATGGCTTCGTTGCTCAGGCTGATGTCATCGAGATTGATGCCGACCAGTTCCGAGTTGCGAATGCCGCAGCCGTAAAGCAGTTCGAACATCAGACGATCGCGCTCGGGAAACGATGCCACCTCCGGCATTTTGCCGTCGAGCACAAAATTCATTTCCTCAATTGTCGGAACGCGCGGCAGTTTCTTCGGCAGGCGTGGCGTCGAAACCAGCTTCGCCGGATTCTGCTCGACCACGCCTTCCTGCGCCAGCCAGCGATAAAGCGAGCGCACCGCGGCCAGCGCGCGGGCTACGGAAGTCTTGCTCAATCCTTTGTCGTAGAGATGCGAGAGGAAGCCGCGGATCGCGATGTGGTCGATCTTTTTCCAATTCCAATCGCGCGAGCCCATTCTCGGACCTATGTAGGCGGCAAAGTTGTCGAGATCTCCGGTGTAAGCTTTGATCGTGTGCGCCGAGGCATTGCGCTCCCGCAAGTGCCGCAGGAAGTCGTCGGTGGCGCGTTCGACGATGGTGCGAGGCTGTTTGCCGTCTGGGATCGTCACTTTCATTTCACTTGTATCTTCCGGCTGCTGGCTTCTGGCTACTAGCTTCTAGCCAAACCGGATTTTGACCTGGCTAGAAGCTAGTAGCCAGCAGCCGGTAGCCGATCACGAATTCCTCGCTTTCGCCCGCGGATGATGCTTCGCGTATACGCTCTTCAGCCGGTCGAGCGCAACGTGGGTGTAAATCTGCGTCGTCGAAATGTCGGCGTGGCCAAGGATGGTCTGCACTGTCCGGAGGTCAGCCCCATTCTCCACCATATGCGTCGCGCAGGAATGCCGCAGCATGTGCGGACTGGCATGGCGTCCGGAAGCGAGACCCGCTTTCCCGACCAACTGCCAGAGGCGCTGACGGGTCAGGCGGTGTGCTCCCACACCTAAGAACAAGAGCGGCGAACTTCTTTTCTTAGCAATCACTTCCCTGCCGTTTTTCAAGTAGCGCTGTAAGGCTTGCTGGGCCGGCACTCCGAGCGGCACCATGCGCTCTTTGTCGCCCTTGCCGCGCACCAGGATGTATCCCATTTCCAGCTTCAGGTCTTCGAGACGAGCGTCGGCGACTTCGGAAACGCGCACGCCTCCGGCATAGAGAAGTTCCAACATTGCGTGATCGCGGAGAGCAAGCGCCTGCCCGCGCGCCGTAACATTTCGCGGCTGCGTTTCGGGCAGCATCGTTTCCGACAGCATGGCTCCGACTTCGTCGCGGCTCAGCGCCTTGGGCAGCACCTTCCACTGCTTGGGCAAGTCGATGTTGAGGGTCGGATCCTTGTCGATCTTTCCATCCAGCAGCAAATGCCGATAAAGATGCCGGATGGCGGAAAGCTTTCTTCCCACCGAGCGCCCGTCGAGCGAATTCGAAAATAATTCCTGGATGTATTCGCGCACGGCTTCGCGCCGCGCTCCGCTCAGAAGCACGTGGCGCTTCTCCAGAAACTTCGCGAACTGCGCCAGGTCGCTGGTGTAAGCGGCAATCGTCAACTTCGCCGAGCCGCGCTCGACCCGCAGGTAGTCGAGGAAGGACGTTAGCGTGCGGGAATTGTCATCCGAGGCCACAAGACGAGTATGGGATATCACCGAGGATGGGAACAGTAACGAGCGGGATGCGGGCCGAAGGCGCGAAATCTAACAACTCGCTCCGCCCACCGCTTGCAACACATCCACCGCATACAGCACACCTTCCGGCGTCTCTTCGTGCTTGAAGTAGGCGAAGACGTCGCGGCCGGCGGCGAGATGCTGGCGAAGGCGCGCGACCATTGCTTGGCGTTCTTCGGCGGTGTAGGCAGGCTTGCGATAACGATAGTAGACGTAGTCGGCGGTGACTACGTCGGGCGTGTCGCGCTCTTCGGTTTCGGCCACACAGAGCGCGATGTTGCGCTCGCGCAGCGTGTCGCAGGTCGCGTCGGAGAACATTGGCTCGGTCAACCAAGATTCGTGGCGGAACTCAAACGCCGCGCGCGCGCTTCGCGGCAAGCTTTTCAGGAACTCGGTGAGCACCGCCTGATCCGCTTTGAAGTTTGGCGGCAGTTGAAAGAGCAGCGGGCCCAGCCGCCCGGCACGCTCTAAAGTTTCCAGGGTGCCGAGAAAGCGTTGCAGGAATTCTTCCGCATTCTTCAAGCGCTTGATGTGCGTGAGCACCTGGTGCGCCTTGATGCTGAAACGAAAATGCTCGGGCGTTTCGGCGATCCAGTTCTGGACGGTCGTCTCTTTTACCAGCTGGCGGAATGTGTAGTTGACTTCGACGGCGTTCAGTTTCGAAGCGTAGAAGTGCAGAAATTTTTTCTGCGCAAGTTTCTCTGGATAGAAAGCGGGCTTCCATGTCGGATAAGCCCATCCGGATGTGCCAACGTAGAGATGCGCCATATGGGTTGCGAGCCGGGATTATACCTTGCGCCGCTTTCCCGGCGCTGACTTCCCTTTCATCTTCGTCGTCTTTATTGGGCGCGGTCGCGCTTCGGCCTGAGCGGCGACGCTGATGCCTTCGTCGTCTTTCTCTTCCGATTCTATTTCCGATCCGGCAGCCAGCCCCGCCAACTGCGGCAGCTTCTGCTTGAGTTTCTGCACGGGTTCGAACAGGTCGCCCATCTTCTCGACGCGCGCGAGCACGTCCTTCGCTTCGAACACCAGCCGTCCGGCATCTTTTTTTTTCAGCGCCTGCTCGACTTCGTCCCAGGTAACCGGCGTCGATACGGTCGGGCGCTCGCGCGCGCGCAGGGAGTACACCGAAATCGTCGTCTTGTGCTGGTCGTTCTGGCTCCAGTCGACAAAGACTTTATTCGTGCGCACGGCCTTTTTCATGTCCGAGACAACCAGTTCGGGATGCTCCTGCTCCAGCAGACGCGCGATTGCATGGGCGAAAGATTTCGTTTGGTCGTAGCTGGTTTTTGTATTCAGCGGGACATAGATCTGCATCCCCTTCGAGCCGGAGGTTTTTGGAAAACTCTGCAGCCCGAAGTGATCGAAGATCTCGCGTACCCAGAGGCCAACCTGTGCGCACTGCACGATGTTTGCCGGAAGTCCGGGGTCGAGATCAAAAACAATCATGGTTGGCGTCGCGATGTCGGCGGCCAGCGAGAGCGATGGGTGCAGTTCGACCGACGCCAGGTTCGCGATCCACACCAGCGTGGGCAAATCGTTGGCGAGAATGAAGTGGATGGTGCGATGATTGCTCTCGCTCCAGACCGGCGCCGTCTTCACCCAATCGGGCCGATGCATGGGGGCGTTCTTTTCAAAGAAATATTCGTGGTCAACTCCTTCTGGATAGCGCTTCATGGTGAGCGGCCGGCCCGCGAGATGCGGCACCAGCACAGGTGCGATGCGGACGTAGAAATCCACCACCTGTCCCTTGGTGAAACCGGTGGCGGGATAAAGGACCTTATCAAGATTCGTTAGCTTGAGCTTGCGTCCCTCGACTTCGATGATGGTGGGCGTAGACATGGAGTGCTGCGGGCTGCGGGCTTCGAGCTTAGGGCTGCGGCTTCAAAGCGGGTTCCAGTATATAGTTGCCGTCCTGGACACGTACGCCATGTTTCTAGTATTATCGAAATATGATTAGCGCCGCCAGCAAGGTTCAAAAGAACAGCGAACGCGTCACCCGCTACGCCGATATGTTTTCCGCCATGGGCACAGAGCCGCGACTGCGCATCATGCAATTGCTGCTCTCCGCGCATCCCGAGGGACTGGTGGTCAGCGAGATTCAGGACGAGCTCGAGATCCCTGGCTCCACGCTTTCTCACCATCTCGACAAGCTCAAGCATGAAGACCTGGTGCAGGTCGAGCGCAAGGGCACCTTTCTGCGTTACACCGCCAACACGGAAGCGCTGCGCGAAATTCTGCAATTTCTCTACGCCGAGTGCTGCACCCGCAACAAGGCGCTTAAGCCGCAAGACCTCGTTCAATTCTGCAAATAGGAGAAACGATCATGCCCGATGCCAATGTCGTCAATATAAAGGAAGTCGTAAGAGAAAAATACGGACAAGCGGCCTTGCGCGTTACAAGTGGCGGCAGCAGTTGCTGCGGCGCGGCGCCGGCCGGTGGAAGCTCCTGCGATCCGATCACCTCGAATCTTTACGACGAGTCGCAGGCCCAGCAGATTCCCGAAGAGGCGATGCTGGCTTCGCTCGGATGCGGCAACCCAACCGCGCTGGCGAAGCTGATCCCCGGTGAAACTGTGCTTGATCTGGGCTCGGGCGGCGGCATCGACGTGTTGCTCTCGGCCGGGCGTGTCGGCCCCACCGGCAAAGCCTACGGCCTCGACATGACCGACGAAATGCTGGCGCTGGCGAATGAGAACAAGCGCAAGGCCGGCGCAGAGAATGTCGAATTTCTGAAGGGCGAGATCGAAAGCATTCCCCTGCCCGACAACACGGTCGATGTCATCATTTCCAACTGCGTGATCAATCTTTCCGCCGACAAGGACCGCGTGCTCGGCGAGGCATTTCGCGTGCTCAAACCGGGCGGACGGTTCGCTGTCTCCGACGTGGTGACGCGCGGCGAAATCGCGCCTGAAGTCCGTCAGAGTGTGCTTTTGTGGGTCGGTTGCATCGCCGGCGCTCTGGACGAAAAGGAATATCGCGGCAAGCTCTCCGCCGCCGGTTTTGAGCAAATCGAGATTGAGCCGACGCGCATCTATCGCGTCGAGGATGCGCGTGAGTTTCTTTCCTCCTCGGGCATTGACGTGGGTGCCATCGCGGCGCAGGTCGATGAAAAATTCATGAGTGCGTTCGTGCGCGCGGTGAAACCGGTACGGTGATTATGGAAGCACACTACAACGTTCTGTTCCTGTGCACGGGAAACTCGGCGCGTTCCATCATGGCCGAAGCGATCCTCAACCAGAAAGGGAAGCCTGTCTTCACGGCCTACAGCGCCGGAAGTCATCCTTCGGGGACGGTTCGTCCGGAAGCGCTGAAGCAGCTTGAGATGGCTCGCATCTCCACAGCCGGCCTGCGCAGTAAGAGCTGGGACGAATTCGGGCGGCCCGGCGCTCCCGAGATGCACTTCGTGTTCACGGTTTGCGACAGCGCCGCCAAAGAAACCTGCCCGCTGTGGCCGGGACAGCCCCTGACCGCGCACTGGGGAGTTCCCGATCCGGCCGCGGTTCACGGAAACTCCGCCGAAATCGAACGCGCCTTCCGCGATGCGTTTTTTATTCTCGACCGGCGGATCAGTCTTTTTCTCTCTCTTCCTCTGGCAGCCTTGGATCGCCTCGCACTGAAAAAAGAAGTGGATCGCATTGGAAAGCAATGACGCGTCAATAACATTGACGATGACTACGATGAAGCCACCCCGCCGTCTCAGCTTTCTGGACCGTTATCTCACCGCGTGGATCTTCGCCGCCATGGTCATCGGGGTCGCCTTGGGATGGCGAATGCCGGGAATCGTGCCGTTCCTGAATCGCTTCAGCATCGGTACAACCTCGATTCCGATTGCGGTCGGACTCATCGTGATGATGTACCCACCTTTCACCAAGGTGCGGTACGAGGAACTGCACCAGGTTTTCCGCAACAAACGGGTGCTCGGTCTGTCCCTCATTCAGAACTGGGTGGTTGGCCCGATCCTGATGTTCACCTTGGCCGTCGTGTTCTTGCGCGGCTACCCGGAATACATGGCGGGACTCATCATGATCGGGCTGGCTCGCTGTATCGCGATGGTCATCGTTTGGAACGAACTGGCCCGCGGCGATGCCGAATATGCTGCTGGCCTGGTTGCCTTCAATTCCCTGTTCCAGGTGTTCTTCTACTCGCCGTACGCCTGGCTCTTCATCACGGTTCTTCCCGCAAAACTCGGCCTCCACGGCGCTATCGTCCATGTCTCCATCGCGGAAATCGCAAAGAGTGTTTTTATTTATCTTGGCATTCCTTTTCTTGCCGGGTTCTTAACTCGCACGCTGCTGCTCCGGATCAAGGGGCGCGAGTGGTATGAGGGTAGTTTCGTTCCCCGCGTCAGCCCGCTCACGCTGATTGCTTTGCTGTTCACGATTGTGGTGATGTTCTCGCTCAAGGGCGCGTACATCGTTCGGCTCCCGCTCGATGTCCTACGGATCGCGGTGCCGCTCCTGATCTACTTCGTTGTGATGTTCCTGGTGTCGTTTTACATGGGGAAGAAACTTGGCGCCGACTATTCGAAGACGGCCACACTCTCGTTCACCGCAGCCTCGAACAACTTTGAACTCGCGATTGCCGTCGCAGTTTCCGTTTTCGGCATCAGCTCCGGAGCGGCATTCGCCGCCGTCATCGGCCCCCTGGTCGAAGTGCCCGTGATGATTGCGCTGGTCAACGTAGCGCTTTACTTCCAGCGCCGCTATTTTCCCGAAGCTGCTCGTTTGACAATCTTCCCTGCCTCCACGTAACTTTGATTTTTTGGGTGTTTCGTTGTTTCGGCAAACCGACGCCACCGTTTTTACTTCGTAGGGCGATGCTCTCTCTAGCGCAAGTCGCGAGGTGACAGTTCACAACTCGAGGCAAGTATGACTCGCATTTTCTGTATTTTTTCTTTGCTGCTGACCGCGGTACTCTGTTCCGGCCAAACCAGCCCGTCCTCGGCCGTTCCCCGGGAAATCCCCGGCTTCGACGTCAACGCCATCGATAAGTCCATCGATCCCTGTGTGGACTTCTATCAATACGCTTGTGGAACCTGGATGAAGAACAATCCGATTCCTCCGGACAAGGCGCGGTGGGGGCGATTTGACGAACTCGCCGACCGCAATCTTTATATCTTGCGGGACATACTGACCGAGGCGCAGGCTCCGGGGAAACACACTCCGACGGAGACCATGGTGGGTACCTACTATGCGTCGTGCATGGACGAGAGCACGATCGAGAGAAAAGGGAATGCTCCCCTGACGCCGGAACTGGAACGGATTAACGGCATCAAGACGAAAGCGGATCTGATTCGGCAGGTTGCTTACATGCACCGCAACTCGACGCCGGCACTGTTTGCTTTCTCCCCGCAGCCCGACATGCACGATTCGACCGAAACCATTGCGCTCCTCGACCAGGGCGGGATCGCGCTGCCGGATCGCGACTACTACTTGAAGGATGATCCGAGGTCAGTGGAGACGCGGCAGAAGTATGTGGAGCACGTGCAGAAGATATTCGAACTCGCCGGGGACAAGCCGGAAGTGGCCGCGGCTGAGGCCAAAACTGTGTTAACTGTGGAGACGGGGCTGGCGCAGGCATCGATGGACCGCACGGTTCGGCGCGATCCGAAAACTCGCGACCATAAAATGACGGTCGCGGAAATCGCTGCCGCGGCTCCAAATTTCGACCTCACGCTGTACTTTGCCGATAATGGCTCGCCGAAGTTCACATCTCTTAACGTGGGCAACCCCGATTTCTTCAAACAGGTCAACGAGCAGCTCAACACCGTGCCCCTCGAAGACTGGAAGGTATACCTACGCTGGAAAACGATCAACGAGTACGCGCCGCTTTTGACCAATGCTTTCGTCGAAGAGGATTTCCTGTTCAATGGCAAGTACATGTCGGGACAGCAAGAGATGGAGCCGCGCTGGAAGCGCTGCGTGAAGTCTACCGACGCGAAGCTGGGCATGGCCCTGGGCAAGCTCTATGTCGACCGCACATTCGGCGACGAAGGCAAAGAGCGCACCCTGAAGATGGTGCAGGCGATCGAGAATGCAATGCGACAGGACATTAGCCACTTGAGCTGGATGTCGGACACGACGAAGAAGAAGGCCTACGAGAAGCTCAACACCATCGTCAACAACATTGGCTATCCCGACACTTGGCGCGATTACAGCAGTGTGGTGATCAAGCCCGACGATTATGCCGACAATTCGGTGCGCGCCGCCGCGTTCGAGGTGCAGCGCCAGTATAAGAAGATCGACCGGCCTACAGACCGCAAGGATTGGGGCATGACTCCGCCGACGGTCAACGCCTACTACCGACCTTCGATGAACGACATCAACTTTCCCGCGGGCATCTTGCAGCCGCCGTTTTACGGCAAGCTAATGGATGACGCGGTGAACTATGGCGCCATCGGGGTGGTGATCGGACATGAACTCACGCACGGCTTCGACGACCAGGGCCGCAAGTACGATGCGGTGGGCAACCTCCACGATTGGTGGACGGCGGAGGACGCCAAGGAATTTGAGCAGCGCGTCGATTGCACCGCCAAAGAGTATTCGAGCTTTGTCTCCGTGAAGGACGACAAACGTGAGGTCAAGCTCAATGGCAAATTGACGCTGGGTGAAAATACCGCCGACAACGGAGGGCTCAAGCTGGCGTACATGGCGCTGATGTCCATCATCGGCGATACGCCGGTGAAACCCATCGATGGGTATACAGCTGCACAGCGATACTTTCTTGCGTATGGGCAGGTCTGGTGCCAGAACGTGACCGATCAGCAGGCGCGGAAGCTCGTGCTGATCGATCCGCATTCTCCGGGACGCTGGCGTGTGAATGGCGCGGTGCAGAACTCAGCCGCCTTCCAGCAGGCCTTTGGATGCAAGACGGGACAGCCCATGGTTGCTGAGAACGCCTGCCGCGTCTGGTAGGGATGTTGCATGTCTGAATCAGCGAAGCCGAGTTTGACAATCTTCCCTCCCTCCACGTAACTTCGATTTTTGGTGTTCCGTCGTTGTTCGGTTTTGGAGGCTGTATGAAAGTCCGCTTAACTTCTATACAAACAATTGTCGCCTGTTTCGTGCTGTGCTCGCTTGGTCTCGGCCAGGATCTGGCTTCGTTCGAAAAGCGCACCACGGTGAAGAAGCTCGCCAATGGCCTCACCATCATCATCTGCGAGCGGCCGGAGGCGCCGGTGTTTTCGTTCTTCACGCATGTGGATGCGGGCTCCGTGCAGGACCCCATGGGCAAGACTGGCCTGGCGCACATGTTCGAGCATATGGCCTTCAAGGGAACGGACACGATTGGGACGCGTGACTATGCCGGCGAGAAAGTGGCGCTCGCGAAAGTCGAAGAGGCTTATGCCGCCTACATTGCCGAGCGCGACAAGCCGGTGGACCGTGACGAACAAAAGCTCAAGCAGCTTGAGCAAAGCTGGAAGGACGCGATTGCGGCCGCCGACAAGTTCTCCGCTCCTTACAACAACGAGTTCGGCAAGATCGTCGAGGGCGAAGGCGGCGAGGGAATGAACGCCTTCACCGATTACGATGAGACCGGCTATCACTACTCGTTCCCCATCAACCGGCTGGAATTGTGGGCCTATCTCGAATCGGAGCGCTTTCTGCATCCCGTGATGCGGCAATTTTATAAAGAGCGCAACGTGGTGATCGAAGAGCGCCGCATGCGGGTCGACAGCGATCCCTTCGGACGGCTGCTCGAACAATTCTCTGAGGAGGCATTCGCCGCTCATCCTTATCACCGCCCCACCATCGGTTGGATTTCGGACTTGAACGCTTTTTCGGCGACCGACGCGCAGAATTTTTTCGATAAGTATTACGTGCCTTCGAACATGGTTGTCGCGGTGGTTGGAGACTTAAAAGCTTCGGAAGCGATGCCGATTGTGGAAAAATATTTCTCGCGAATTCCGACGCGTCCCAAGCCTGATACGGCGACGACCATCGAGCCGGCGCAGAATTCCGAGCGGACGGTCGTGCTGCACCAGCAGTCGCAGCCGCTCTATCTCGAAGGCTATCACCGCCCCGATTACCGCAGTCCGGATGACCAGGTGTACGACGCGATCGCCGACCTGATGTCGAATGGCCGCACCTCACGGCTCTACCGGGCGCTCGTCCGCGACAAGCAGATCGCGTCCGACGCGGAGGGATTTACCGGATATCCGGGAAATAAATATCCGCAACTGTTCGCCTTTTATGCCTCCCCGCTCCCGGGCCACAAGCCGCAGGAAGTGGCCGACGCGATTCATGCGGAGATTGAACGGCTGAAGAAAGAAGACATCTCGGATGAGGAACTGAGAATGATCAAGACGCGAGCGAAGGCAAACCTGATCCGCTCCCTTGGATCGAATGAGGGTCTGGCATCAGAACTCGGCCTCTATCAGGCGCGCTATGACGACTGGCGGGAGCTGTTCCGCTCGGTTGACCGGATCGAGAAGGTTACCAAGGCAGATATTCGCCGGGTCGCGAATCAGACGTTTGTTCCCGACAACCGGACGGTGGGGATTATCGAGTTTGCCGGCGGGGCGCCGGGAACTGGCGCAGCGCCGCAGGGAGGTGGACAGTGAAGCGCGCACTCTTTTCCCTCTTCGCTCTCGTCCTGTTCTTCAGCGGCAATATGCAACTGTGGGCGCAGGCGCCGGCCTGGCAGCAGATACCCGTTCCCAGGTTGCCGGCGTTTCATCCGCCGCAGCCGAAGCGCGTCGAGTTGCCGAATGGCATGGTGGTTTTTCTTCAGGAAGACCACGAGTTGCCGACCATTGACGGCACCGCGCGCATTCGCGGCGGCGGGCGCTCGGTCCCTGCGAACAAGACGGGGCTGACCGATATTTACGGCGAAGTGTGGCGCACCGGCGGCACCAAGACTCAGACTGGCGATCAGCTGGACGACTATCTGGAGCAGCGCGCAGCCAAGGTTGAGACTGGCGGAGGCGTCGACTCGACGAGCGTGAGCTGGTCGTGTCTGAAAGAAGATTTCGACGATGTGTTTCGCGTGTTCGTGGACGTACTCAAGAATCCGGAGTTCCGCGCCGACAAAATTGACATCGCGCAGAAGGGGATGTACGACGGCATCTCGCGGCGCAATGACGATCCCGGGCAGATTGCAGGACGGGAAGCGGCGAAGCTGGCGTATGGAGCAAACAATCCGTATGCGCGGGTCGCGGAATATGCAACGGTAGCGGCGATCACGCGTCAGGATCTGGTCGAGTGGCACAGCAAGTACGTTCACCCGAACAACATCATCCTCGGAGTGGTCGGCGACTTCGATTCTGCGAAGATGGAAGCTCGTTTGCGCGAGGCCTTCGCGTCTTGGCCCAGGGGGCCAAAGGGTGAGACGGCGAAGGACCCGGAATTCAAGCCCGATCCCGCGAAGCCGGGATATTACCAGGTCGACAAAACCGACGTGAATCAAAGCAACATTCAAATGGTTGCGCTGGGCATTACGCGCAAGAATCCGGATTACTTCGCAGCCTCGGTGTTCAACGAGGCCTTCGGCGGAGGATTTTCGTCGCGGCTGTTTAACGACATTCGAACCACCAAAGGGCTCGCCTATGGAGTCGGCGGCGGTATAGGTTCGAGTTGGGATCATCCCGGAATGCTGCGGCTGATGGTGAGCACCAAGAGCAAGACCACGATCGAATCCATTCAGGCGATTGATGAGGAGATCGCCGATCTGGCCACGCGTCCCATCAACGATGAGGAAATCAAGCGCGCCAAGGACGCGATTCTGAATTCCTTTGTCTTTCGTTTCGATTCGCCGGGGAAGGTTTTGCAGGAAAAAATGGCTTACGAGTTTTACGGCTATCCGCTGGATTTTCTGGAGAAGTTTCAGGCAGGGATCGAAGGAGTTACGAAAGAAGACGTGGCGCGGGTCGCGGCGAAGTACATCCACCGCGAGCAAATGGCGGTGCTGGTGGTGGGTAACGTGAACGAATTCGACAAGCCATTGTCATCGCTCGGGACGGTGAACAAATTGGATATTGCGATTCCGGCGCCGCCTCCGGGGCTGGTTCCGGAACAGGGAGAGCATCCGTAAGCGGTTATGCCCTAAGTTCTACCGCCTACCCGGGCATCAACTCCCGGTACATCTGGTGAAAGGCGTGGACGCCTTTTTCCTGTTTCACGCTGTAGCGGCCGCTGTGGTAGCTGCGGGAATGGAGATTTTTCTGAACGATCTCGCAAATCGAGATGTCTTCCATCTGAATCTCGTCGCTGAAAGCTAAAGCTTTGCGGGCCGCTTCGCTCCCCAGATCTCTCTCGTGCAAATACCATTCAAAAATTGCCCGCGTGCGCTCGGGCCCGAGCGGCAGGATGATATTGAGCGAGACGTTATCGGGATAGCAGTTGAGCATCCAGTTGGGAAAGAACCAGAAATAATCGGCGGTGAGGCCGTCGCGGGTTTGCGGGTACCGGCTTGGGGCGGCGTCTCCAGGCTGGGCGCCACGGATCGGGGTCCACTGGCGGACGTAACGGGGATAAGGCTCGACGGTGTAGGCACTGTAATTGATTTCGCGGTTGAGTGCAGGGTGGACGCTCGGCACGTGGTATCCCTCGAGATAGTTGTCGATATAGGTCTTCCAGTTGCAGTTCATGTCATAGGTGCGGCGCTCGGAAAACTTCATGCCGCTGAAATCGAACTTCGCCGCCTGGGCGGGCAATTCGCCCAGACACTCGCGCAGCGGGCGGGCCTCGGAATCGAGATTGACGAAGATGAGATTGAACCATTCCTCGAGACGAACCGGGGCGAGGCCAAAGTCTTGGGGATCGAAATCTTCGACGCCATCGAATTCGGGGGTGACGAGCAGAGCGCCGTCGAGGCGGTAGGTCCAGCCGTGGTAGGCGCAGCGGAAGAGCTTGCGGTTGCCGCAGCCGGACGCGGGGTTGCCGGCGCGATGGCGGCAGACGTTATGAAAGCATCGGAGAATGCCGTCGTCGCCGCGGGCGATGAGGAGCGGCTCTCCGATCAGGTCGAAGGTAAAGTAGTCGCCGGGGCTCGCGGCCTGGTGAACATGACCGACGACCTGCCAGGTGGCTGCGAAGAGCCTGGCCTTTTCGTCCTCAAAGGTTGCTGGGCTGAAATAGAGGGATGCGGGCAGAGTGGAAGCGCGAGCGATGTCGCGATCGGCATCTAATCGAAGGTTCGGCATGGGCGCTCCGGCGAGCCTCATTCTAGCGCAGAGTGCCCGTCCTTGCCCTGGCGCCCGACCGCATGCCCGTTGGCCGCTTTTGAAGCGATCACCGAGGATGCCGGGGGACTAGCTCCAGCAGCCAAGCATGCAGTCCCATGGGGGCGAAAGGTGTGCCATTTGCTGGTAGCAGTATACGAAAACAATCAGGGCTGCCAACACCAGGATGACGGAGACTCGCACTCCGCGAAAACTTACGTGTTGTCCACGGCTGAGTGCAATGGCGATCGCGACGCTCAGAAACATTGCAGCCGGGAAGTAGTAGTAATAAAAAGTGATCTTGCGAGGGATTACTGCCCATTGCAGCAAGCTTGTGGAATAAAGCAGCACAACCAATCCTTCCGGCAGGGTGATTCGCTTCCATAGCCGTGCTATGCAGACGGCAATCGCCAGCAATCCCATCCACATGACCGCGGGATTCCCTAGTAGGTAGGAATAGCCCCGCATGGGCGTGGTCTGGAAGGGCCAGCGATACCAAGCAGAGTAGAGTGCACGGTTCCCGAGAACTTGCTTGCTCATGGTCCCCATTGCGAGTTGGATACGAACAACTTCGGCCAATGAGAACGGCGTGTGTGTGGACCTCAGAACGGGTATGAACGCAAGCGTGTAGACAATCAGCGGCGCTGCAATGAGAGAGAAAACCAAAAAAACCGGGCCGCTGGTAAGGAGGTTCTTAGCGGGAATGCGGAGCTCTGCCGTCATACTACGGCGCTGAAATGTATGCCACGCCAGCAGTACGAGCGCAACTAACCACGTTGCGCACAGCGGGACCACCGCCGTCCACTTGCACGCGGCCGCAAGGCCAAACGCCGTCCCAGAAAGTACCAGCAACACGCGCCGCACGCTAAGACCCACGTCACACTGGAGAGCCGCCGTGAAGCCCGTCAAGCCCAACAAGGCAAACGTGAACATCGGGACGTCCAGTGAGGCATTGCGAGACATCACAAAAATCAAATTATTGAAGAGTGTTAAGAGCGCCGCAGTAAGAGCCAGTGCGTGGTCCTTCAATAGCAGGCAGGTCCAGAGAAACACCACCGCTACACTCAGGGCACCACATAGCATTCCTGCTAACCGCCAGCCGAGTGGATTATCGCCAGCCAGCGCCATTCCTCCGGCGATCAGAAACTTGCCGAGTGGAGGGTGTTCTGGGTTCAAAATCCCCCTGTGTGAGAGGATTGATTTGGCTCCCTCAATGTATACCAGTTCATCAAATATGGGATGATCGAGGCGATTGTTTCCCGCTACAAACAGCCCAAAGCTGGAAACAAACAGCAAAGCGAAGGTAAGAAAAATCCGTGGCCAGCGAGGCAGTACTTTGTCAGATTGTTGTTCGTCAGCATCAAGCTGCATGTAGGCTCCCAGTTAGATGGTGATTGACCTTCGCGAGCGTACCAGAAACGCACATACCGATTCAATCGGATACACGCCCAACGCGTTCTCTTCCGGTTCTGTTCCAATAACACCTAAGACTGTCTCCTGAAGCGTTTTTTTCCTTTGATTCTTCTCGTGCTCGGCGTCTCGGCGGTGGAAATTTCTTCCGACCGCAAGCAAAGCAGGGGCCAGCGTTCCAAGAGTGGGAGTTGCGGCGTCTGACGCGGGTTTGAAGGTGAAGATGGAGACGAGGACCGATTAGCAAAATTTGTCAATCTGGGTCTCGGAAAGTGTCATATTGAGAGAATCGAGGGTGGCTGGGGCGGTGACTATCCCGCAGAACGCCGCTGAAAATGCTGAGTTTGGTCCAGAAGGACGTATGACTTCCGTCACTTGGGTCTTCGGCCCTCAAAATGCGATAGTCACAAGTGCGTTGGGTATCCAACCAAGACAGCCAAAGGGAGACGAGGACGAGTTCAATGCGGAAACAAAAGGGCTTCTCACTGATCGAATTGCTGATTGTGGTGGCGATCATCTTGATCATCGCTGCCATCGCCATTCCAAACCTGCTGCGCGCGCGCATTGCGGCCAACGAGTCGTCCGCGGCCAGCATCGTTCGCACACTTAACACGGCCGAAACCAGCTACGTGACCGCTTACCCATCCGTCGGGTATGCGGCAACTATGGCGAACCTGGGTGGCTCCGGCCCGTGCACGCCGTCATCCGGCACTGCGTGCTTGATTGACAACACCCTGGCCACCACAGGGAGCAGCGCCGGCAAAAGTGGCTACCTATTCGTCGGAACCGGGATCGTCAGTGGTAGTGTCAACGGCCAGTATTTAATTACAGCAACACCAGTCTCCGTAAACAGCAGCGGTGTAAACAGCTTCTGCTCGATCGAAGATGCAGTCGTGCGTAAGGACTCGACCGGCACGACAGCCTCAGGTCACGACGTTTGTGCAGCTGAGGGATCCTTGGGCAACTAATACCACCTGGCCTGAGGCCTCGGGGGAGGGGCAATGGGCGGGGAGCAGTGGTCAGCCACTGCTCCCTTATTTTATTTTGGTGAGCACATTAGGTGTTACTCGCCTTTAGCGGCCTTGCTCGTCTGTGCTTAAATCCAAGTATGGTCACTGCTGTTCTCACCGCCGAGACAGGGCGCTGAGAAAAGGCGAGGGAAATCAAGACCTTCAACCGCAGGCGACGCAGTGCTACGCGCGGTAAATCAAAACCTTGAACCGCCGGCGCGATCTCTATCACGAAAATAAAAACTTCAAGATCTGAGCCAAGCCATGATTGGGTTCTTTCCTTGATTTTTCTCGGCGTACTCGGCGTCTCGGCGGTGAAAATTTCTTCCGACGCAAGAAAAGCAGAGGCCAGCGTTCCGAGAATGGGAGTTGCGGCGTCGGACGGGGGGTTTGAAGGTGAGGTGAAGGTGGAGACGAGGGGCGACTGTCAAAATTTGTCAATCCGGGTCTCTGAAAGTGTCATACTGTAGAGAATCGAGAGTGGCTGGGAGGTGACTATCCCGCAGAATGGCGCTGAAAACACTGAGTTTTGATCCAGAATGATATATGACTTCCGTCACTTGGGTCTCTGGCCCTCAGAGTGCGATAGTACAAGCGAGTTGGTCATCCAACCAAAACAGTCCAAATGGAGACGAGGACAATAGAATGCGGAAACAAAAGGGCTTCTCACTGATCGAATTGCTGATTGTGGTGGCGATCATCTTGATCATCGCTGCCATCGCCATTCCAAACCTGCTGCGCGCGCGCATTGCGGCCAACGAGTCGTCCGCGGCCAGCATCGTTCGCACACTTAACACGGCCGAAACCAGCTACGTGACCGCTTACCCATCCGTCGGGTATGCGGCAACTATGGCGAACCTGGGTGGCTCCGGCCCGTGCACGCCGTCATCCGGCACTGCGTGCTTGATTGACAACACCCTGGCCACCACAGGGAGCAGCGCCGGCAAAAGTGGCTACCTATTCGTCGGAACCGGGATCACCAGCGGTAGTGTCAACGGCCAGTATTTAATTACAGCAACACCAGTCTCCGTAAACAGCAGCGGTGTAAACAGCTTCTGCTCGATCGAAGATGCAGTCGTGCGTAAGGACTCGACCGGCACGAAAGCCTCAGGTCACGACGTTTGTGCAGCTGAGGTATCCTTGGGCAACTAATACCACTTGGCCTGAGGCCTCGGGGGAGGGGCAACGGGTGGGGAGCAGTGGTCAGCCACTGCTCCCTTATTACTTTGGTGAGCACATCCGGAACTACCCGCCTTCATCCATCTTGCTCATCTATTATGCTTAAATCCAGCTATGGCCACAACGGCGACGAAACTTGCGCGCAAGCCGGCATTGCAGCAAGGACTATTCAGTTCCGCGGGTAATCGCAGAGCTGTCCTCTCCCTCCTGCTGATCCTGCTCACGCTTGGCGCGTACAACCCCGCCGCATACAACGATTTTGTCAGCTTCGACGACCCCGCCTACGTGACCAGTAATCCGCACGTCCGTGCCGGGCTGACCTGGGACACAGTGAAATGGGCGTTCCGCAGCACGGAGCAGGCAAATTGGCACCCGCTCACGTGGCTATCGCATGCGCTTGACTGCCAATTCTTTCATCTGAATCCTGCCGGGCACCATTATACGAATGTGTTGCTGCACGCGGCGACAGCGGTGCTGCTGTTTCTGTTTCTGCAAGCCGCAACCGGCTTTGCATGGCGAAGCGCAATGGTGGCGGCGTTGTTCGCGATTCATCCGGTCAACGTGGAGTCGGTGGCCTGGGCAGCGGAGAGGAAGAACGTCCTCTGCATGTTTTTCTTCGTGCTGATGCTGCTGGCCTATCGTTGGTATGCGCAGAGGCCGGGCTGGAAGCGATATTCTCTGGTCGCGCTGCTTTTCGCAATGGGGCTGATGTCGAAGCCCATGCTGGTAACCGTCCCGTTCTTGCTGCTGCTGCTCGACTATTGGCCGATGGGGAGAACCAAAGAGCATTCGCTGGGACGGCTGGTTGCGGAGAAGCTACCGCTGCTGGCGATGTCTGCTGCATCTTCCGTTGTCACTATCATTGCCCAAGAAGCGGACGGGGCGATCCACAGCAGTGACTTCACGCTTTCAAACCGGCTGCAGAACGCGATACTTTCCTACGCACGCTACGTGGGAAAGGCAATCTGGCCGTCTGACCTGGCCGCTTTTTATCCGCATCGGCAGCACTTGCCGGCGTGGCAAGTTGCGCTTGCTGCCTTGCTCCTGGTTTCAATCACCAGCGCGGTCCTGCTGTTTGGTCGAAAGCAGCAATACCTGGCCGTTGGCTGGTTCTGGTTTTTGGGAGCCATGGTTCCGGTCATCGGCCTGGTGCAGGCCGGCGAACAGGGGATGGCGGACCGCTACGCTTATTTACCATTCGTCGGGCTATTCCTGGCCATTATTTGGGCGTTTTCCGAGTGGGCGCGGGAGCACAGAATATCCGCGATGTACATTGCGGTAACCGCATTTTGCGTACTCGGCGCATTGATGGCGGTCACGCACAAGCAGATCGGCTACTGGAAGAACACGAGATCGCTCTGGGCGCATACGCTCAGCATCACCGACGATAACTATGTGGCCGAGGCCAGTATGGGCGCGGAGTTAGTTGCAGAAGGGGAGATTCAGGAAGCGATCAAACACCTAGAAGCCGGCATCGCGATCAATCCGCGTGATCCGTTCAGCTGGCTCGATCTTGGCGTTTGCGAGAAACGCCTGGGGAACGTGGACCAAGCCGTGGAGGACTACGAGGCTGCGTTGCGTCTGGCGTCAGATCCCTCGTTGAGGAGAGCGGCTTACCGCAACTTGGGGTCAATTTATCGCATCCAGAAAGACTACGTGCGCGCCAGCAGGAGTTATGAGTCAGTGCTGCAGATTCTGCCCGACGATTTTGTGGGGCTTACGGGTTTGGGCCTCATAGCTCAGAAGACCGGAGACCTGCCCCACGCCATAGACTATTATTCGCAGGCGGTCAAAACGGAACCGTCGGATGCGGAATATCTTCTTCTGGGACAGGCACTCGCAAAAGCGGGACGAGCCTCGGAGGCCCAAGCGGCTTATGCTCAGGCCCATAAGATCTCTTCGGATTGGAACGCCACCGAACGAGCGGTAGACCACTTACTTCAAGAGTAAGAAGGTTACGCGCGCGTTCTCGGTAAACCGGGGCGGGCGTGGATGACGCCCACCCCTACATGAGTAGAGCACTTTGGTAACAATGCGTATCCTGGGCACGACTATTCTTTCAAAGACATTTGAATATAATTTTTCTACGGAAACGATTACTCCCATGTCCGCTATCGAAATTCTTGGTTTGGAAAAAACTTATAGCGTCGGCTTCTGGCGCAAGCGGGCTAAATGCGCGCTGAAACCGCTAAATCTCACGGTCGAGAGCGGCGAGATTTTTGGTTTTCTCGGGCCGAACGGCGCGGGGAAGACTACGACTCTGAAACTTCTCATGGGGTTGGTGTTCCCTACGGGCGGAACGGCTCGGATTCTGGGCATGGAACTCGACGATCCCCGCATGAAGGCGCAAATTGGATTTCTTCCCGAGCAGCCTTATTTCTACGACTACCTGACCGCGCGCGAACTGCTGAAGTATTACGGGCAGTTGTCCGGCGTGGCGGCCAGTCAGCTTGCATGCAAGGTGGATGCAGTGCTTGAGCGGGTTGGATTGCGAGATGCCGCAGACGTCCAGCTACGAAAATTTTCCAAGGGCATGCTGCAGCGCGCGGGCATTGCGCAGGCGATCCTGCACGACCCGAAAGTGATTTTTCTCGATGAGCCCATGTCGGGACTGGATCCCATGGGACGCCGCGAGGTCCGTGACCTGATCGAAGAACTCAAGCAGCAAGGCAAAACCGTGTTCTTCTCGACCCATATCCTTTCCGACGCCGAGGCGTTATGCGACCGGGTCGCGGTCATTCACCAGGGAGAACTGCGGGGGGTGGGCCAGGTGGCCGAACTGACCTCGTCGGTGGCAGGCAAGGTGGAGTTGATTTGGAATGGAAGCGCGGTTCCGGCTGGGTTCAGCGCATTGGGAGCGGAGTGCCACTTGAGCGGGGAGACGATGCGCGCGGTGGTGCCAGAGGCGCAGCAGGAGGCGGCGCTGGAAATCCTGAGAAGGGAGCGGCTGCGGCTGATCTCGCTGACCCCCGTGCTTTTCTCGCTGGAAGAATATTACCTGCAAAAAGTGAATGCGGCGGCCCAGCCGGCGGGGGTGGTGAGATGAGTCGAGTGGTGCACATCGCCGCTAACACATTCCGCGAAGCGGTACGCGACCGCGTGCTTTATAACCTGATCGCCTTCGCCCTGCTGCTTTCGGGGGCCGCGATTCTGGTGGGACAGATCTCGATCGACATCGAGCGGTTGGTAGTGGTGAACCTGGGGCTGACGGCAGTCTCGCTGTTTGGAGTCGTGATCGCCATCTTCATTGGCATCGGTTTGGTCTCGAAAGAGATGGAGAAGCGCACGCTATACACGGTGCTCTCGCGCCCGGTGCGGCGCTGGGAATTCATCATCGGCAAGTTCCTGGGGCTCACCGGGACACTGTTCGTGAACACATTTTTCATGGCCATTGGTGTGTTTGCGGCCCTGCTGTATGTTTCGCACAGGTTCCAATCGTCGGATGCCTGGATCCTGGTCGCATTGTTTTTCATCGTGCTGCAATTCCTGATCCTGTGCTCGCTGGCGCTGCTGTTCTCGTCGTTCTCATCCCCGCTGCTGTCGGCCGTGTTTGCCTTCTCACTGTTTATAATCGGCAGCTTCGCCGAGGATCTGCGCGGGTTTGCCAGAATGTCGCGGGGGCTGACGCAAGGGCTGGCGACGGCGGCGGCGTATCTGGTGCCGAACTTCTCGGCGCTAAACGTGATCGGGCAGGTAGCGCATGAACAACCCATCTCCGCGCATCTGATTGCCTACAATACGGCCTATGCGCTGGCGTATTCGGCGATGGCGATCTGCGGCGCGGTGCTGATTTTCGAGCGCAGGAACCTGAAATGAGCGGCTCGCGCAAAGTTACGGTCACGGCGAGCGTCGTCCTGCTGCTTTCCCTGGCCAGTTCTGTATTCCTGCTGGGACGGCTCGACCAGATGCGCACCACCGCTACGCTGGAAGAAGTCCTGTATCTGAATTCGCCCAAGTGGGTCAGGCGCCTGAGCCTGGGCTATACCGGCTTGCTCGCCGACATTTACTGGACCCGCGCAGTGCAGTATTTTGGCAGCCACCATGTGGTGAAAGCGAAAGACTACAATCTGCTGTACCCGCTGCTGGAAATCACGACGGCGCTTGATCCCAAGCTGATCGTGGCATACCAGTTCGGAGCCAACTTCCTGGCGCCGAAGCCGCCGGAGGGTGCGGGCCAACCCGATCAGGGGGTTGCCCTGGTCGAGTATGGAATCCGGAACAACCCCGACAACTGGAAGTTGTATTACGAACTGGGCTTCCTCTACTACGTGGAAAAAAAGGATTACGCGAAGGCGGCGGAGGCCTTCGAACGCGGCGCCAAAGTTCCCCATGCGCACCCGCTCCTGCACGTGCTGGCGGCCCAGATGGCGCAGCATGCGGGCGAGATCCAGACGTCACGCATGCTGTGGCAGGCCGCCTATGCAACCACGCAGGACGATCTGATCCGGAAAAACGCAGTCGATCACCTGCGCGCCTTGAAAGTGGATGAGGACATCACGGAACTTGAGAAGATAGTCGCTCGGTACCGGGAACAGACGGGGTTGCTGCCCCCGAGCTTCAACGCACTGATCGGAGCGGGCATGCTGTTTGGGGTGCCAGTGGACCCAAATGGGAAACCATACCAATTGTTGGTCGATGGCCGCGTCGAGTTGCAAAACCCGGAGGATTTCCCGTTCGTCGAGAAGAGGTTGCCGCCCGAATACAAAACGGCGCCGCCAAAGTTCCACTAAGAGCCCCACCCCGGGGAGACCCCGCCGGATTGCGAACCGCCCACGCCCAATCCGATGCGAACCCGTAAACGAGCGCCGCCGGCCTCCCACGCGAATGATTTGTTAGCATGCGGGCGTGTCTTCGCGAGGATTTCCCCGACAACTCTGGAGTGCCTTTCGCAGATGGTGGCGCGAGCAATCGCGGCAGAAGGGCGTAGTTGGCGCGAGTACTGCCCTGGCGTGTGACCTTTGGGGCTTTGCGCGCGAGTCGACGCCCGAGCGTCGGCGGCAGCGCTATGGCGACATGGAGTACGACTGGGAGCATCGTGTCGACACGACCAGTAGCACGGTGGGCTGGCGATCGCGGCTGCTGGGATTGTTTCTTTCTCCGTATCAGCCGACCGAGCCGGCTCTGTTTCGGGAGATGATGGCGAGTCTGCCCATCGAATTCGATCAATTCACCTTCGTCGACCTCGGTTCAGGCAAGGGACGGACACTGCTGATGGCTTCGGAGTATCCGTTTCGAAAAATTATCGGTGTGGAATTGATCGCGGAACTGCATTGCGCGGCGGAGGAGAACATTCGCTTGTACGAGGCTGCGACGCAGCGGCGCGCGCAGATTGAGGCAGTCTGCGCGGACGTTTGCGAGTTTGTGTTTCCTGAGACGCCGCTGGTGTTGTATTTGTTCAATCCGCTGCCGGAGGCGGGATTGCGGCGGGTGATTCGAAATCTTGAGCAGTCTTTGGAGCAATCGCCAAGGCCGGTTTGGATGGTCTATCACAACCCGGCGATGGACAGCGTCCTGGCGGCTTCGCGGGTACTGGTGAGCGCCGGCGGGACGGGGCAATACTCGGTATTCACTACACTGAGGGACCAGAACTGAATTCATTTCCATTTCATACAGCCAGGAGTGGAGTGAAGGTAAAATCAGGAATTGGGGAATCTATTCGACGTGAGGAACGGATTGTTTTGCTGGCTGGTGATGGTGGCAGTCACGCTATCAGGCCTCAGCTCGTTCGCCTGTGCGCAGGATGTACTTCAGTTGGCTCGGGCGGTCGATGAGCATTACAACCACCTGCGCAGTCTCGAATCGGACTTTACCGAGATCTACCGGGGCGAGGGCTCGGAGCGAGTGGAATCGGGCACCTTGTGGTTGAAAAAGCCGCGCAAGATGCGGTGGGAATATCGTTCTCCGAAAGAGAAGTTGTTCATCAGCGACGGCCAGGCGGTATGGTTCTACCTGCCGGCGGAACGGCAACTCAGAAAGACGGCATTCCGGCAGCTGGACGACCTGCGGTCGCCACTGGCATTTTTGCTCGGTAAGACCAAGCTGGAGAATGAATTACGAGGACTTTCTAAGGCTGTAGATCAAACGCCTCTGGCCGCAGGCAACACTCTGTTGCGAGGGGTTCCGCAGAGCGCCGTTCCGCAGAGCATGGTGGGCCAAGCAAGCGAGGTGCAACTGGAGATCACACCCTCCAATCAGATTGTCCGCATCGTATTACTGGAGGCGGATGGGGCGACGACGGAGTTCCGCTTTGCGGGCTGGAAAGAGAATCTGGAGTTGAGCGACAGCCGTTTTCAGTTCACCGCTCCGCCGGGGGTGGAAACGGTGGAAGGAGCATTGGGACCCTAGTGATTTCCCCGTAGAGACGGGGCAAGCCCCGTCTCTACGGCAGGTTACTTGCGTACCACGCAGATAGACAGATCGCATTAAGCGCTTTGGGAACAGAATGTTACACTTGGTCTAAGACGCTCGACGCTGCTTAAAACCAGAAACTCGGAATCAGACGATAGCGAATGGCACAATTCCTGGTCAAAGTCGCCGACGAACAGGGCCATCTGCGGCAGCAGGTGGAGAACGGGTATTCCGAAGCCGAGGTCCACGACCGGTTCACGCAGCAGGGATACCTGGTCTACTGGGTCAAACCCAAGACCCTACTCAGCACGGGCGGGGGCCAGTTTGGGCAGCGCGGCAAGCTGCGGCAGTCGACATTTCTGATCTTCAACCAGCAGTTTCTTACGCTGATTAAGGCGGGACTGCCGATCCTGACGGCGCTGGATCTTTTGATCAAGCGGCAGCGGGACAAATCTCTGTTACGGCTGCTCGAAAACGTGCGCGAGCGGGTAAAAGGCGGCGAGTTGCTGTCGGATGCGTTTGCCGCCCAGCAGGTGTTTCCGAAGATGTACACGACCACGCTGATGGCCGGCGAGAAGAGCGGCAACATGGAAGAAGTGCTCGGCCGCTACATCGCTTACCAGCGGATGGTGCAGACTTTCCGTAAGAAGCTGCTGGTGTCATTGGTGTATCCGGCGCTGCTGGTTTCGGTGGTGACCGTGATGCTGATTTTTCTGATCACCTACGTGGTGCCAAAGTTTGCCGACCTGTTCGACAACCTGGGAGCGCAACTGCCGGCGATCACGGTGTTCATGCTGTCGCTCGGTCTGAACGCGCAGAAATACGGGTGGGTGGTGCTGCTGGCCGGAGCGGCGGCAATTTTTCTGTTGTGGCAGTGGAAGCAGAGCGATCGCGGGGCGGAGCGCATTGACCGATTTCTGCTGGCGCTGCCGCTGGTCGGGGAAATCCGGCTGAAGTACCAGGTGGCGAATTTCTCGCGCATTCTGGCGACGCTGCTGCAAGGCGGGCTGCCTTTGGTGCCGGCGATGGCAACGGCCGGCGAATCGATGAGCAGCCGGCAGATGTTGAACGGGGTCACGGCCGCGGCGGAGCGGGTGAAAGAAGGACAGAGCCTGGCGCATAGCCTGGAGGCACAAAAGTTGTTTCCCGATCTTGCGGTGGAAATGCTGGAGGTCGGCGAATCGACCGGCGCGCTGCCGGCGATGCTCGGTTCGGTGGCGGAGTTTTACGAAGAAGACGTACAGACGGCTCTGAGCGCAGCCATGGCGCTGATTGAGCCGATGATCCTGGTCATCATGGCGGTCTTTGTCGGCGGGATCCTGATCTCTTTGTACATGCCGATCTTTACCTTGGGGGCGAGCGTGCACTAACCGACTGGCGACGGCAGCCCCTAAAGGGGCGGTTTAAGGCCGAGGAGTACGGCATCGCTAAAGCGATGCCCTGATACAAAAGGCGAGATACAAAATGCAAGGTTGTCGGGCAAGAAAAAGTTTTTGAAGGGGCTGTAGACTGGATGGGCATGGCGGACAAGAAAACAGTGCTGGTAAGCGGCGGGAATGGCGGGAAGCTGGCGCCGGAGCCGGCACCGGTCCCCGACGAACTGGAACGTGCGCGGGATATTGCGCGGCGCTACCGTTGCGAATTCATCGATCTGAGCGATTTCCAGTTGCACCACGATCTGTTCGAAAAGATCCCCGTGCACCTGATGTTCCGCTATAAGTTCGTGCCGCTGGATGAGACGGCCGACGGGCGGCTGGCGATTGCGATTGCCGATCCCAGCCAGTTGATGATGATCGACGAAATCAGCCTGCTGCTGGGCAAGCGGATCATCACCAAAGTTTCGACCCTCAAACAGATCTCCGACATTCTGCAGAAGACGGAGCAGTCCAAGCGCGTGCTGGAAGACGCGAGCGAGGGATTCACGCTCGACGTGATCCGCGAGGACGAAGCCGGGAACGACGAGACCATCTCCATCGACAAGTTGACGGCGACCGCGGGCACCGACATGAGCCCGATCATTCGCTTAGTCGACACCACGATTTTCACGGCGCTGCAGCGGCGGGCGAGCGACATCCACATCGAGACGCGGGACGACTCGGTGTGCATCAAGTTTCGTATTGACGGCGTGCTCACTAACGCCATGCCGCCCATCGGCAGAGAGCACCACTCGACCATCATTTCGCGCATCAAGGTCATGAGCGAGCTCGATATTTCCGAGCGCCGCGTGCCCCAGGATGGCCGCTTCCGGGTAAAGTACAACGCGCGCGCCATCGACTTCCGGGTTTCGATCATGCCGTCGATCCACGGCGAAGACGCCGTGCTCCGCGTGCTCGACAAGGAGTCGATGAGCGAGAAGTTCAAGAAGCTCACGCTCGACGTGGTCGGGTTCGACGAAGACGACCTGCGGCGCTTTCGCCGCTACATTAAGGAGCCGTACGGCATGGTGCTGGTCACCGGGCCGACGGGCAGCGGCAAAACCACGACGCTCTATGCCGCCGTCAACGAGATCAAGACCGACGAAGACAAGATCATCACCATTGAAGACCCGGTCGAGTATCAAATACGCGGCATCACCCAGATTCCGGTCAACGAAAAAAAGGGCTTGACCTTCGCCCGCGGTCTGCGTTCCATCCTGCGTCACGACCCGGACAAGATCATGGTGGGCGAAATCCGTGACAACGAAACGGCGCAGATCGCGATCCAGTCGGCGCTGACGGGCCACCTCGTGTTCACCACCGTCCACGCCAATAACGTGGTGGACGTGCTGGGGCGCTTCCTCAACATGGGCGTCGAGCCTTACAACTTTGTGTCGGCGCTGAACTGCATTCTGGCGCAACGGCTGGTCCGGGTCATTTGCGATTCATGCCGGACGGCTGTGCATTATCCAAACGATGTGCTCGAAGCAAGCGGCCTCGACCCGCAAGTGTGGTCGCAGGTTCCTTTGTACGAAGGGCAGGGCTGCATCGAGTGCGCGGGGACAGGGTTCCGCGGCCGGACGGCGATTCATGAACTTCTGGATTTGACCGACCGCATCCGCGAGATGATTCTGGAGAAGAGGCCGACCTCGGAGATCCGGAAAGCCGCCCGCGAAGAGGGCATGCGCTTCCTGCGCGAATCGGCGCTGGATAAGGTGCGCGGCGGATTCACCACACTGAAAGAGATCAACAAGGTCACCTTTATCGAGACCATGCGCTGAGGCTGATTACCAGAGGCATGGCCGGCAGTGCAGTAAGAGCACCCGCCGAGGTAACTGTTCTCGCCATGAAGGTACGAGATATCATCAAGTTGCTGGAGCGGGATGGCTGGTCTTCTGAAACAAACACGCGGAAGTCATCGGCAATACAAGCACCCGATGAAGCCAGGACGCGTCACATTGCCGGGGCATCCGAAAGACGATCTTCCTCCGGGAACTCTGAACAGCGTCCTCAAACAAGCAGGATTGAAGCCTTGAACTACGTTGTTGTTTATGAAAAATCCGGTACCGGCTGGGCGGCTTGCGTTCCCGACCTGCCAGGAGTGGTGACCACAGGCAGCACCAAGGCGGAAGTCCGCTCGTTGATCCGAGAGGCGATTGAGTTCCATCTGGATGGATTGAAAGAAGACCGGTTACCCATTCCGGAGCCGAGCGCAGAAGCAGAGGTTGTTTCGGTTTTGCAGCGATGACTTCCATCTCCAAACACGTTCGCCGTCCAACGCTCGCTTGCGAAATCGCCGCGGACCGCGTGCTGGCGGGGCGCGCTGCCGATGCCGGGCGAATGGTGGAAATGGCGTCGGCGCGGGAACTGGCGCCGGGCATGGTAGTGCCCGATTTGATGGAAGCGAATCTGCGGGATGGCACGGCCATCCGATACGCGATTGAAAGCACGCTGGGCAGCGTCGGCGGACGGTCCCGCGACGTGATCGCGATCCTGCCCGATACCTCGGTGCGCGTCGTGCTGCTGGATTTTGAAACGCTCCCCTCGAAGCGGGACGAGGCCGAAGCGGTGGTCCGTTTCCGGCTGAAGAAGTCGCTGCCTTTTGATCCCGCCGATGCCCGGATCTCGTATCACGCGCAGTCCACCGGTAAAGGTGTGCGCGCGGTGGCGGCAGTGGTGTTGAACACGGTTCTCGAGGAATATGAGTCGGCGTTTCGCGACACGGGCTACAACCCGGGGATGGTGATGCCGTCGATGCTGGCGGCGCTGGGAGCCGCGGACGCGGAACGGCCCACCCTGGTGGTCAAGGTGGACGCGCGCACGATCAGCATCGCGATTCTCAATCAGGAGCAACTGCTGCTGTTTCGGACACTCGAAAATGTGCGCGGCGTGACCATTACCGGCGATCAACTGGCAGAGGAAGTCTATCCCTCGGTGGTGTTTTTCCAGGACACCTACAACCTGAACATTGCGCGTGTGTATGTGGCGGGCCTGCCCGAAGCGGGTGTCGCCGCGCCGGCGCTGAAGAACCAGTCCGGCGCACACGTTCAGGAACTGGTGGCGGCGTCGCAGATCGGGTCCACGACAGGAGCAGTTCCGCGCTGGCGCATGGCGGGAGTGGTGGGAGCTTTAATTTCATAAAGCGCTTTTGGCTTCTGGCTCCTAGCTTCCAGCTAAGGGCCCCAAGGAGCCAGAAGCCGGAAGCTAATATGCGTTTGGATATCAATCTCGCGACCCGGCCGTATGAAGATGCCCGTGAATTCTGGACGCGCTGGGGATTGGGAGTGGGGCTGCTGGGCATTTTGACGCTCGCTCTGCTCGGCTTGGCGGTGCGCGGCTGGATCAACGCCGGAAGAGATCGCCACGACATCGCGCAACTGCAACAACAAATCGCAGAGCTCGACAACGAACGGGCGCAGGCGCAGGCCTTCCTCGACCTGGCCGCCAACCGCAGCACACGCGACCAGTCGCAGTTCTTGAATGGACTGATTCAACGCAAGGCATTCTCATGGACACGCGTGTTTGAAGATCTGGAGCGGGTCATGCCCCCGAACCTGCACGTAGTCTCGCTGCGGCCGGAATTGAATGAGCAGAATCAGATGCAACTGGACATGACGGTGGCGGGCGACACGCGCGCCGCAGCCGTGGAACTGGTCTATCGCATGGAAGGCTCTAAGCATTTCCAGGGAGCGCAACTGGTGCAGGAGGGACAGACGGGGGAGACCGGATCGGGCGTCCTCGCTTCGGTGATCTCGATTTATGTCCCTGACTCGACAGACAGGAGTGGAAAGTAATGCCGGATTTGGGGAACTCGCGGCGCAAATTGAAAATTGCGATTGGGGCGATGCTGGCTGCCGATGTGGTAGCGGTGGCAGTTTTGTTCTCGCCGCTGGTGGGTTCGGTGGATTCGCGGAAGCTGCAACTGAACCAGCTGAAAGTCGAACTACAAAGGAAGACCCGCGAAGTCGAGCCGCTGCGCGGCATGGACAAGAAGATTGTGCTGGCGAAGGATCAGATCAACGGGTTTTACAAGGACCGCTTTGCCGCGAAGGATTCCGATCTGGCCAATGAACTGGGGAAGCTGGCGTCGGAAAATGGGATCCGGATCCAGCAGGCGAGATATAAGCAAGAGGAAGCGGAAAGCTCCGGTGTAATTCCGGTCGCAATCGAGGGAAGTTTTTCCGGGGACTACCTGCAACTGGTGCGGTTCATCAATACGCTGGAACGGTCGAAGCTTTTCTTTGAGGTGAACAGCGTGGATCTGGCGGGCGAGAGCACGGGTCCGGTAAAGCTGGAAATCGCGATGCACAGTTATCTGCGGTCGGGTGCCTGAGTGAAACTGGGAATCGAAAATCGGAAGCAAGTCATCTGGCTGGCAGTGTTGGGCATGATCGCGCTTTTGATGCTGGGCCGCGAGTTCTGGCCCTCGTCGCCGGCAGCGGTGCCGGTAGCGGCGCAGCCGACTTCAACCGCGACCCGGCCCGGCGTACGACGGACGGCTTCGGGAAAGGTGCCTGCGGTTGAGCCGCGGCTGGATCCTACGCTTGACCTGAACCTGCTGCGCCAAAGCGAGGAAATCAAGTACGCGGGCAATGGAAGAAACATTTTTGTCGCGGGGTCTGTGGCAATCGAAAAGCTTAAGGCAAACGGTACCACGGACAAACAGGCTGCCACCACCATGCACGCGCCTCCGCCAATTTTACCGCCGCCGCCGATCACGCTTAAGTTTTTTGGCTTTGCCAACCGGCCGGGGGAGACGAAGAAGGTATTCTTGTCCCAGGGCGAAGATATTTTTATCGCCGCTGAGGGCGACATCGTCGATCGGCGCTATCGCGTCGTGCGCATCTCGCCGACAGCGGTGGACGTGGAAGATGTGATCAACAACAACCGGCAGAGCCTGCCATTAACGCAAGGATGAAACGGATTTGCAATTTGGTAATTTGTAACTGGTAATTTGATGGCGAGTGAGCGTTTATGCGGCGTCGTGGTTTGAGATCGGCCAAATTACAAACTACAGATTACAAATCGCAAATTTCCCAGCGCGGCTACATGCTGATTACGCTGATGCTGGCGCTTGCGTTAATCACGATTGGGCTGCTCACCGTGCTCCCTGACATTGGCCAGCAGATCCGCCGCGACCGCGAAGAGGAGATGAGACATCGAGGTACGGCGTACATGCGCGCGATTCAACACTTCTACAAGAAGTTTGGGCGATATCCGTCGCGCATCGAGGAACTGGAGAATACCAACAACATCCGTTTTATCCGCAAGCGCTATACGGATCCGATCAACCGGGACCGAGAGACGGGCAAAGAGAAGGATTTCAAACTTCTGCATCAGATGGACATCAGCCTAAACAATGGGCCGGTACTGGGACAAACGCCTGGACAGAGTGTGCTCCCGGGACAAGGTGGACTGCAGGGGCAAGGCGGACTCGGCGGGAGTGGGCTTCAACAGACGGGTACCACAGGCGGACAGACTCCGGCAAGCGGTGATTCCGGCAATCCATCTTCCGGTAATCCATCAGCTACGGAGGGGAATTCGAATTCGCCTGGATCGTCGTTTTCCAATTCCAACACAACTTCCAATTCCGGCTCCGGCTTCAACGGACCGACGTTCGGCGGAGGGCCGATACTCGGAGTCGCCAGCACGAGCAAAGCGAAAAGCGTTCGCGTGTTCTACGATAAGAACCATTACAACGATTGGCTCTTCATTTACGTGCCGCAGGCCGACCGCGGCGGCCTGTTGACCGGTCCGGTGAACCCTAATATGCAAGCTGGAAACATGGGCAGCGTGGGCGGCATCGCTCCCGGACAAGCCGGCGGTCTGCTGGGGCAAGGGCAAGGACTAACGCCGAACGGCGTCCAACCCCAGAGCCTTCCGACGCAGCCTGCGCAAAACCCAGGGCAGACGCCCCAGCAGTAGACTTCACACTCCCCGCAATATTCCGGCAACAGAAAAGCCCCGCATCGAAAGCGGGGCTTGCTCTGAAACCAGACAGCGCTAAAGGTTAAAGCTTAAACGTTAAACGAGGAACCGCAGCCGCAGGTGCTCTTCACGTTCGGGTTTTCGAACTTGAACCCCGCGCCTTCCAGGGTCTCGACGTAATCGACGTGCGCTCCGCCAAGATACATCAGGGAAGTGGCATCCACGTAAACCTTCAAACCGTCAAAATTGAAAACCTTGTCCATCATGCCGGCGCCGTTCTCGAAGGCCATGGAGTATTGAAAGCCGGAGCAACCGCCGCCGACTACGGACAACCGCAATCCCGCTGGCACCGGCGTCTGCGAGGCCATGATTTCTTTGACCTTGGCAATCGCGGCGGGAGTAAGGACGGGTGCCGCGGTTTTGGGCTGTACTTCCGGTGTGGTGGTAGTCGCCATCTGTTTATCTCCTTGTGGTTACTTATTATAACAAAGGTCGCAACCGGCTCGGCAAGGCTTTTCGGGAGCCGGTACCTTTTCTCGAATCTACCCTTTAGATGCTTCGGGTAGGCAAGAAGTCGCGACCCCCTCTTGCCAAGGGGTCTATAATCGCGCAGTAGGGGCCCGTACCCGGAATGCCAGCGGATGGCAGGACAGTTTTCGCTGGGCCTTAAGGCAACTTCGGGAATTGGCTCGATCTCAGCTCCGAGGTGGCATATGTCTCCTATGTTCGGGCTGCTTGTCGCGTGGGGTATTCTGACGGGGGTCCTCATTATCCTCCTGATCTATCGCAGCACCCTCACCATGCACGAGGACGATTCCATCTTCCTCAATGAAACCGAATCCCAGATGCATAAGGATCAAATGGAAGTTCTGGTCAAGATGAGAAAGATCACCCCAATCGTCAAGGTGCTCGGCGCCTTGTCAGGGGTCATGATCCTGATCATTGCGGGATTGTTCATCTATCATGGGCTGAACAGCGCCACCACGCTGCAGTAACCAGGAAGCTCGCGGATACGCGGGAATCCTTGCCAATCCCGGCTCCGGGGAAGAACTCGCAAGAGCCGCGGCTGAGTGTTGCCGCCCGCTGGCGAGTTTTTCTCCTGTGCGTAAAATCCGCGACCAGCCTGAGACGCGGCAAGCCGCGTCTCTACGGCAACTCCGACGAGCCACCGCCTCTGACAACCGGCGTCTGCCCAGTTGGTCAGGCCGCCTTCGACTTCATCCCCTCGATGTCGTCGAGCAGCACCTTCTCGTGGCCTTCTGGGTTCACCTTTTCGTACACCTTGCGGATTACACCCTTGGGATCGACCACGAAACTGGTGCGCTCATAGAACTTCATCCCTTTCCATTCCGCCTGGCCGATGCCGAGCGATTTCATCAGGCTGGCGTCGGGGTCAGAGAGCAGGTCGATGGTAAAGGCGAACTTGTTGCAGAAGTTCTTATGCGAGGCAACGTCGTCGGCACTCACGCCGATGACTTTGACCCCGGCATCGTCGAAATCAGCCTTGGTCGCCGTAAACGACTTGCCCTGGATGGTGCACCCGGGCGTGTCGTCTTTCGGATAGAAGTACACGACGAGCCAGTGTCCGGCGAAGTCGGAAAGCTTCATGGTCTTGCCATCCTGGTTCGGAAGCGAAAAATTCGGAAACGGATTGCCAGCGGAGAGCATTGGGAGCGTCCTTTCTTAAGGTTGTAGGTGCAACTCTATGAGCTCTAGCTATGAGCTTCGAGCCTCTAGCTACGAGCAACCATTGGTTTTGCTTGCTCGCAGCTCGCAGCCACGCATCAAGCGGCCTGCATCGCTTTCTTCGCGCGCTCCTCCATCTCTTTGGGCGACACGTCTTCAATGTGAGTCGCGATGCCCCAGAGATGTCCGAATGGGTCCTGGATGAAGCCTGAGCGGTCTCCGTAGAACTGGTCCTGGACCGGCTTCAGGATTTTTGCTCCGCCCGCGACCGCCTTGGCGACGACTTTATCGCAATCGGGGATGTACACGAGCAGACTCACCGGAGACGCGCCAATACTCTCGGCGCTGCGGTAGCCCATGGCGGGATTTTCGTCGGCCAGCATGATGTGCGAGTCGCCTATCTTCAGCTCGGCGTGGCCGACCCTGCCGTCGGGACCAGCCATGCGCATGACTTCGGTTGCCCCGAAAACATTCTTGTAATACTCAATCGCTTTCGCGGCACCCTTGATAACAAGGTACGGAGTGATCGAATTGTATCCCTTGGGAATATAGTGGACTTTCTTCATGATTTTTCTCCTCTGGTGTTCCGCTCATGATGTTCACTCAAAGATGAGGTTGAGGGTTGAGGTTAAGGCGCGCAGACGGGCCCCCACGGGCCGCGCCATTTGTCAATGAAAGCACAAGTTCCCGACGGGTTCAAGCGCACGTCCCGCGGTTCTTGCCTGTTTTACTCTTAAGTTAAGCCCGGAACGTCCAAGATTGCGGGTTTTCATTCGATTGTTCCTTTCGCAGAAAAAAACGTGGCTAGAGATTTGACGACTAATGGTCTACGCTTCTGCGGGTATAGATGCAATAGCCTGCGGTGAAGGTTCCGGCAACCGGAAACGTGCCACGGATAGCATCGCTCCCGTTTGCTTTGGCATCTTATAACGAACACATGATTTTGATTCGCGTGCAACCATGAATCGAGCGCTGATCTGGTTTGAACGGAAGTTTGAGTTCACGTTTCCCGTCGAGCAGCATCCGAACCTGTGCGCGCGCCTGCGCGGCACGCCAGCGCGGCTGGAAGAAGTAGTCCGTGGCGCGGCTCATGACGTCCTGGTTAAGAAACCGGTTAGGAAACCGGGCGAAAATGAAAAATGGTCGGCCCAGGAACATGCGGGGCATCTGGTGGACCTCGAACCTCTGTGGATGGCAAGGGTGGACGACTACTTAACGAAAGCGGCAGAGCTCACTGTGGCTGACCTGAGCAATCGGAAGACGTTCGAAGCGCAACACAACCAGCGCCCGATCGAGGAGATCCTGGCTGAATTCCGAAGCGCACGCTTGCGGCTGGCGAGTCGGGTAGAAAAGATCGACCCTGCAATCTTCGCGCACGCCCTTCTCCATCCGCGGCTGAAAACACCCATGCGACTGGTGGACCATTTGTACTTTGTGGCAGAGCACGATGACCACCACCTGGCCCACATCTGGGAACTGATCAACGCCGGCCAGCGGCAAACGCACGAATCAAGTTAAGTTATTAACCGCATTTGCTGTGAGCCTCACCGCCGCCGGAGCTCTTATTCGATCCCCAGCTCTTTCGCCAGCGCTTTCCACTTCCCATCCACCAGCGCGCGCGTTTTCGTGTCCATCACGATCTCATCCGGCCAGGGACGTGCGAAGCCTTCGGTCGACCACTTGCGCGTGGCGTCGATGCCCATCTTCGAGCCATAGTCGGGCAGGCGCGAGGCATGGTCGAGCGAATCGACTGGGCCCAAGGTGAACTGGATGTCACGCTCGGGATCGATGTGGTTCAGCACTTTCAACGTGACGTCGGCCACGTCCTGCACATCCACGTCTTCGTCTACCACGATGATGCACTTCGTGAACATCGCCTGACCCAGCGACCAGATGGCGTTCATCACTTTGCGCGCTTGTCCGGGGTAGGACTTGCGAATGGAAACGAGCATCAGGTTGTGGAACACGCCTTCGATGGGCAGGTTGATGTCCACCAGTTCGGGGATGGTCAGCTTCATCAGCGGCAAGAAAATGCGCTCGATCGCCTTGCCCATCCAGGCATCTTCTTGCGGCGGCTTGCCGACGATGGTGGCAGCATAGATCGGGTCTTTGCGGTGCGTGATGCAGGTAACGTGGAACACCGGATACTCGTCTTCGAGCGAGTAGAAGCCGGTGTGATCGCCGAATGGGCCTTCGGTGCGGAGTTCGTCGAGATTGACGTAGCCTTCGAGGATGATCTCGGCATCGGCCGGAACTTCGAGGTCGATGGTTTCGCATTTCACAAGCTCGACCGGCTTCTGCCGGAGAAATCCGGCGACGATGTACTCTTCGACATCCGGCGGGGCGGGCACGATGGCGGAAAACGTGAGCGCGGGGTCAGTGCCGATGGCGACGGCTACATCCATTCGGCCAGAAGGGCGATCGCCGGGAGCTAGCATTGCGCCTCCGGATGATCTTGCCATGATGTCGACGGCTGCTGCCGGGCTTCGCCCGGCTGGACGGGCGAGGACGCCCGTCCCCACACGATTTTCGGCGACGGCTGCGCGCATGTGGTCGCGGTAATGTTCGGCTGCCACTTTTTGCCTTTGCCAGTGCATGCCAGTCGTGCGCTCGTCGTAGATTTGCATCCGGTACATGCCGACGTTGCGCTTCCCTGTTTTCGGATCGCGCGTGATCACGCAGGGCAGCGTGATGAAGCGTCCGCCATCTTTGGGCCAGCATTTGAGGATGGGGAAATCGAGCAAGGAGAAATTGTCGCGCTTGATCACTTCTTTGCATGGGCCCGTGGCGACGGTCTTCGGAAAGAACTTGCCCATCTCGGCGAGTATCGGCAGCATCTTCACTTTGTCGAGGAAGCCTTGCGGAGATTTGACGTCCATGAAGCCGCGGATGCGTTCGGCGATTTCGTCGAGCGTGTCGACTTCGAGCGCGAGCCGCATGCGGCGCGCGGAACCGAACTGGTTGATAAGAAGTTGCGAGCCGGGGTAGCCCTTCAGGTTCTCGAACAGCAGAGCTTTCCCGCCGACAGTTCCCTGCCGGTCCTTATCATTATCTTTATCTCTATCTCTACCTCTGACCCTGCTTTTCGAAACCCGATCGGTAATTTCCGTAATCTCTAAAATTGGGTCAGCTTCCGTGCGGATACGCTTCAGTTCGCCGGCTCGGTCGAGTGCTTTGATCCAGTCCCGCAGATCGTCGTAGGCCAAAATTCCTCCCGCAATGACAAATGACAGACGATTATATGACGGGCGCACTGGCGCTGGCGGAAATGCCGCTTCGGCTCCGCGTCAAGCCATTTAAAAATGTAACGCCCGGGGCCGACCGTCGAGACATTGGGTACATTTAGCATGGCTTCATACGACTGCTTGTAGCGATAGCTGCGTTCTTGCTAGAATCGTTTCTTCGATCACCCTCCCTGCGCCCGAGGAGCATGAGATTCTATGGCCTACGTAATTGCCGAGCCCTGCATCGGAACCAAAGACACCGCCTGTGTTGACGCCTGTCCGGTGGATTGCATTCACCCCAAGAAGGACTCCGACAAGTTCGCGACCGAGGAGATGTTGTATATCGATCCCGTGGAATGCATCGACTGCGGCGCCTGCGTGCCGGTGTGCCCGGTTTCGGCCATCTTCGCGCTCGACGATCTGCCGGAAAAGTGGAAAGAGTACACCGAGCGGAATGCGAAGTACTTCGGGCGGTAGAGATGAGCTTTTGGCTGTTAGCTCTTAGCCGTTAGCTTGAACCGGCGAGAGTACGAGCTTCGAGCTAAGAGCCAAAAGCTCGCCTTCTCCATTACAATCATTGCTTAACCTGTTGACCTTCCATGGCGCTGAAGGAGTCGGAAGCGATCGTTCTGCGCACGTATCCGTTGCGCGAGTCTGATCTGCTGGTCACCCTCTTTACCCGCGTGGAAGGCAAGGTGAAAGGCGTGGCGCGCGCGGCCATGAAGTCGAGACGCCGTTTTGGAGGCGCGCTTGAGCCGCTCACCTATGTGCGGGCGTTTTACGACGACCGCGAAGGGCAGGAACTGGCGCGGCTCGATTCCTGTGAAGTGATCGAATCGCCGCTGGCCAGCGAGGTCAGTTATACGCGGGCGGTGGCTTTGGCGCACGTCGCTGAGTTGCTCGACGAGTTGATGCCCGACCGCGAGGCGAGCGACGCGGTGTTTCGGTTGAGCCTGGCGGTTTTGCAGGAACTGCGCGGCCCGGCCTTGTGGATGCCGCTCACGTACTTTGAGCTGTGGATGACGCGGCTCATGGGATTTCTGCCGGAGTTCTCGGAGTGCGTTATCTGTGGGCGCGCGCTCGACGGCAGCCGGGCGTTCTACCACGCGCTCGCCGACGGCTTGATGTGCCTGGACGACAAGCGCGTGGCGTCGTCGGAACTGTCGCCGGAATCGAGAAAGATTGCGGCGCAAATGCTGCGCTCGCGGGTTGGCGAGTTTTCGGAGATCGCCTGGCCGAAAGCGGTGTGTGCGGACCTGCGCAAGTTTCTTCTCCAGATTCTGGAGCGGCACATCGAGAAGAAATTGGTGACGGCGAGAATGTTGGAGAAAATCTAGCTACGAGCCGCGAGCTTCAAGCGACCGTCGGGTGTGTTTGCTCGTGGCTCGAAGCTCGCGGCCGTGTGCGGTTGAAAGCACAATTGAGCTCATCCAAATCCAATTCGATGACCTTCCAGGAACTCATCCTCAAGCTGCAGGCTTTTTTTGCTGAGCGCGGAGCGGTCATTCAGCAGCCCTACGACGTGGAAGTCGGCGCTGGGACAATGGCGCCGGAGACATTTCTGCGCGTGCTGGGGCCGAATCCTTATAAGGTTGCCTATGTGCAGCCTTCGCGGCGTCCGGCCGATGGGCGCTATGGGGAGAATCCCAACCGGCTGTTCAAGCACTTGCAGTTGCAGGTGATTCTGAAGCCGCCGCCGGAGGACGTGCAGGAGCTCTACCTTGAATCGCTCGGCGCGATTGGAATCGATCTGCGTCAGCACGACATCAAGTTCGAAGAAGATAACTGGGAGTCTCCGACGCTGGGCGCGTGGGGCATCGGGTGGCAGGTCATGCTCGACGGCCTTGAAGTCACGCAGTTTACTTATTTCCAGCAGTGCGGTGGCGTGGACCTCGACCCCATCTCCGTCGAACTCACCTACGGGCTGGAGCGGCTGTGCGCTTTTCTGCAGGACGTGGATTCAATCTACGACATCGTGTGGGCGCACGACCCGGAGACGGGCATGGAAGTGAAATATGGAGACGTGCGCCTGGCCGACGAGCAGCAGTTCTCGATGTACAACTTCGAAATGGCGGACGTCGAGAAAACGTGGAAGCATTTTGAACTGTGCGAGGCCGAGTGCAAAGCACTGATTGAGCGCTATGCTGCTCTAAGTAAGGATGAGAGCGAGGGAGACGGCGTCGCGCGCGAGAAGGCGCGGTTCCCGCTGCTGGGCGCCTACGATCTGTGCCTGAAATGCTCGCATTACTTCAATATTCTCGATGCTCGGGGCGCGATTTCCGTGACCGAGCGCGTCGGCGTAATCGCGCGGGTGCGGGCGTTAGCCGTTGGGATCGCCAAGGCCTGGATGGATCAGCAGTACGGGACTGAAAAAAAAACAGAGAAGGCTGACCAAGCTGCAAAGCCCGGCGCGAAGGCCAAGCAAGGCAAGTTGGCTCCGGTGGGATGAGCGCCTTACACAGGGAACACAGAGGTTCACAGGGGAATTCTTTCGGCCGGCCGGAACTTCTCTTGTGATCCGGCTCACATTTACTTTGCTGTAATTCTGAAACCATAGATTGAACTTCTCGATGCCTGACTTTTTACTCGAAATCGGATGCGAAGAAATCCCGGCGCGGATGATCGACGCCGCTTCTCGCGAGCTGCGAGAACGCTTGAACGCGCTATTGCAGCGCGAACGCCTCGAACCATCCGGAGCGATTTCGCATCTCGACACGCCGCGCCGGTTGGCCGTTCTCGCTTTCGGCATTCCCGCTTCGCAGCCGGACATTACCGAGCAGGTGAACGGCCCATCCGCGCAGGTCGCATATAAGGATGGACAGCCGATGCCGGCAGCGCATGCGTTTGCCAAAAAGGTCGGCGTGGATGTTGGCAAGCTGGAGAAAGTCAGCACTCCCAAAGGTGAATATCTGGCGGCTACGGTCACGCGGAAAGGCCGCACTGCCGCCGAGATTCTTGCTGAGACTCTTCCCAAGGAAATCTCTACGCTGTACTGGCCCAAGGCCATGTACTGGCGCAAGCGCGGGGAAGTTTTCGTTCGTCCGGTGCGCTGGCTGGTGGCGATGCTCGATGGGCAGGTTGTCCCGCTGGAGTTGTTCGGCCTGGCAGCCGGCAAGATTTCTCGTGGACACCGCATCATTGGTGACGAAGTGGTTGCCATCTCCAAGCCCAGCGCCTATGTCGAAGCCCTGCGCCGCGCCAAGGTTCTTGGCGCCGCCGAGCGTGAGCAGGTGATCCGCAAAGCGCTCGACGCGGCCACTCGCACTATCCCCGGTGCGCGTTGGCGCGAAGACAAGCCTCTCGTCGCGACCGTCGTTAACCTGACGGAATTTCCCTCCGTCGTCCTCGGCAGCTTCGATCCTGAGTTTCTCGATTTGCCCGAAGAGGTGCTGGTCACGGTGATGCGCGACCACCAGAAATATTTCGCCATCGACGATGCGAATGGGAAACTGCTGCCGCACTTCCTTGCCGTGCTCAACACGGCGGCCGACTCGGACGGATTGATCTGCCACGGCAATGAACGTGTTTTGCGCGCCCGTTTCAACGATGCCCGCTTTTTCTGGCAGACCGACCAGAGACAGACCCTCCGCCAGCGCGTCGAGTTGCTGCGCCACGTCACCTTCCAGAAAGATCTCGGCAGCTATTACGAGAAGACGATGCGCGTGCAACGCCTGGCGAGTTGGCTTTCCGAGACGGTGAAGCAAAGCGGCATGGCCATTCGACCGGGCGTAATCCACAAAGCTGCGCTGCTGGCGAAAACCGATCTGACCACGGAGCTCGTCAAGGAATTTACGGAATTGCAGGGAATTGTCGGCGGTCTTTACGCGCGCGTGCAGCAACTCGATGAGGACATGAGGCCCGACGTGCAACTGGCAGTTTCGCGGGCCATCTACGATCATTACAAACCCGAGTCCATGGAGGACAACACTCCCGCGACGGTCGAGGGCGCTGTTCTCTCAGTCGCCGATAAGGCCGACTCAATCGCCGGAATGTTCGCGCTCGGTCTCATCCCTAGCGGATCGAAGGATCCGTTCGCCCTGCGCCGCCAAGCGAACGGCATTGTGAAAACGATCGCCGAACACAAACTGCCGTTGCGTCTCTCGGAGATCATGGCCGATGCGCGCGTTCGCTATAAGGGCTCCGAGGCGGAGAAGAAATTCTCCAACACCGCCTACGCCGAATCGGTGCGCAGCTTCTTCCGCGAGCGCCTCGAGTTTTACTTGAAGGATGCGCATGAACGTCGATACGCGTATGACGTGGTGAACGCCGTACTCGCTGTCGACTCCGACGATGTGGTGGACGCCGCCGCCCGTGCCGAGGCTGTTAGCAAAGTGCGTGGCTCGGCCGATTTCGAATCCATCTCCATCGCCTTCAAGCGTATGAAGAATATTCTGCGGCAGGCTGCTGAAAAGACTAAAGTTATCGCTATGCGCGTCGATCCCGCTGGGCTGCAGGAAGAATCCGAAAAGGAACTGGCCGCGCTGATCCCGCACACGGTAGCGACGGTCGAGAAGCGGCGCGCGGCGCGCGACTATGAAGGGGCGCTGCTCGAGATCGCGAAGTTGCGTCCCGCGATCGACAAATTCTTCGACAAGGTGATGGTCATGGTGGATGATGACAATCTCCGCGCCAATCGCCTGGCCCTGTTGCAGACCGTGGTCAAGGAATTCTCCACGATCGCCGACTTCTCGGAGATCGTAACCGAAGGCAAGGAATCTACGAAATAGCGAAAGCGAAGAGGACACATATATGGCAACGACGACTCTCCCTGATGCCGAAATCACCGAAACGAAAACCGCGGAAACCAAACCCACGACCACGAAACCTGCAGCGACAAAGTATGTGTACTTTTTCGGCGGGGGCAAGGCCGATGGCAATGGCCAGATGAAAGACGTTCTCGGCGGCAAAGGCGCTGGGCTGGCCGAGATGACGAACGCTGGCCTTCCCGTGCCTCCTGGTTTCACCATCCAGACCGAGGCCTGCCGCGAATACATGCGCAACAACGCAGTCTCGAAGGAAGTGGACAGCCAGATGGAAGCCGCGCTCGCCAGGCTCGAAGGCCTGCAGGGCCAGAAGCTCGGCAAGGGCGAGAATCCTCTGCTGGTGAGCGTGCGTTCGGGCGCGAAGTTCTCGATGCCCGGCATGATGGACACGATCCTCAACCTCGGCCTGAACGATCAAAGCGTTGAAGCCCTCGCCAAGCGTGCCAACAATCCACGCTTTGCTTATGACTCCTATCGCCGCCTGATTCAGATGTTTGGCAACGTTGTGCTCGATATCGAGAAGTCGGTATTTGAAGAAATTTTCGACGCCAAGAAGAAGCAGAAGAAAACCAAGTTCGATACGGACCTCGACGCCAAGGCGCTGCAAGAAGTCATCGTGGAGTACAAGAAAGCCGTCAAGAAGCATGCCAAGCGCGACTTTCCGCAGGATCCGCACGAGCAACTGGTCATGTCGCGGGACGCGGTGTTCCGCTCGTGGCAGAACGAGCGCGCCAAGCACTATCGCCGCATCAACAACATCGACGACATGCTCGGCACCGCCGTCAGCGTGCAGGCCATGGTCTTCGGCAACCTCGGCGACACCAGCGGCACGGGCGTCGGCTTCACGCGCAACCCGGCTACCGGCGCCAAGGAGTTCTACGGAGAATTCCTGATGAACGCGCAGGGCGAAGATGTGGTTTCGGGCGTGCGCACGCCGGTGCCCATTATCGAACTGCAAAAGATCATGCCCGATGTGTACAACCAGCTCCGCGAAATCACCACGCGGCTGGAGAAGCATTACAAAGACATGCAGGATTTCGAGTTCACCATCCAGGATGGCAAGCTTTACATGCTGCAAACGCGCAACGGCAAGCGTACCGGGCGAGCTGCGGTGCGGATAGCGATTCAGATGGTGGAAGAAGGACTGATCACCAAGGAACAAGCGATCTTCCGTGTGGAACCGAACCAGCTCTATGACTTTTTGGTGCCGGGGCTGGATGAGAAGAGCACAAAGGTCGAAGTGCTGGCGACGGGATTGCCGGCGTCACCGGGCGCGGCGGTCGGGCAGATCGTTTTCACCGCGGAAGAAGCGGTGAAAAAGGCTGGACATGGTGCGAAGAAGAATCCTGTGATTTTGGTGCGCGCGGAAACGACTCCGGAAGATATCCAAGGTATGGAAGTTGCCGCCGGCATTTTGACTTCGCGCGGCGGCATGACCAGCCACGCCGCCGTGGTCACGCGCGGCATGGGGAAATGCTGCGTGGCGGGTGCGGGGGATATTCAAGTCGATGAGCGGGCTGGGGAAATGCGGGTCAAGGGACAGGTGTTCAAGGAAGGAGACTGGATCTCGCTCGATGGCACCAGCGGGCGCGTGATCAAGGGGAAGCTGAACACGCTGGAGGCGTCGGCCGATGATGCGGATCTGCAGAAACTGCTGGGCTGGGCGGAGCCCTTCCGAAAAATCGGCGTGCGCGCGAATGCGGATATTCCGCGTGATGCGATTCAGGCGCGCTCCTTTGGCGCCGAGGGCATCGGCCTCTGCCGCACCGAGCACATGTTCTTTGCGGAAAAGCGCATTTCGCACATGCGGGCGATGATTCTAGCGGACAATGAGAAAGACCGCCGCGCTGCTCTGAAGAAGTTGCTGCCCATGCAGCGTGAGGACTTCGAAGGCCTGTTTAAGGCTATGGCGGGTTTGCCGGTGACCATCCGCCTGCTCGACCCGCCGCTGCACGAATTTCTGCCGAAGCGCGAGCAACTCATGGTTGATATCGCCAGCCTGCCGAGCGCCAGCTCCAAGCAGAAGAAAGCTCTGGTGGAGGAATACCGCGAGTACGGTGCGAAAGGCGCCCGCGATCTGAAGAAGATTCTTTCCGATCTGCTGGCACGTGTGGAAGAGTTGCATGAGTTCAATCCCATGCTGGGGCTTCGCGGATGCCGCTTGGGGATCACCCATCCGGAGATCACTGAGATGCAGGCGCGGGCCATTTTTGAAGCGGCCGTAGCCGTGGAGAAGCTAGGCATAAAGACCCACGCGGAGGTGATGATCCCGCTGGTCTCGACGGTGAAAGAGACGGCGAACCAGAGGGCGATTGTCCAGCGCGTGGCGGAAGAAGTGTTCAAGGAAAAGGGAAGGCAAGTGCACTACCTGGTGGGCGTAATGATTGAGTTGCCCCGCGCCTGCCTGATTGCGGGCGAGATTGCCAAGGAAGCGGAGTTCTTCTCGTTTGGCACGAACGACCTGACCCAGACCACCTTCGGCTTCTCACGCGACGACGTAAACAAGATTCTGACGACGTATCTGGCGGAAGGGATTCTGAAGCAGGATCCGTTTGCCGCAATCGACCAGGAAGGTGTGGGCGAACTGGTGCGGATTGGAATCGAACGGGGTCGGAAGACGCGTCCGAAGTTGGAGGTAGGGATCTGCGGCGAGCACGGCGGCGACCCATCGTCGGTGGAGTTCTGCCATCGGGTGGGAATGGATTATGTGTCTTGTTCCCCGTTCCGCGTGCTCACCGCGCGGCTCGCGGCGGCCCAGGCCGCAGCCAGCGAAAAGCTGGAAGGGGACGCTGAACGAACAAAATAAACGCTCGTGGAGGGACGGCCGCCCCCGGCCGTCCAAGCCGAGCAAAGCTCGGCAGCTGCCCGTGGTCACAGCAACTCTGGATTCGCAGGGCATCGAGGCCACATCATCCTTGGTTCGATGCCCTTTTCGTTTTGCGCGGAAGAATCATTCTGTCCGTAGAGACGGTAGCTGCGGAGACGATGGAATACGGCCGCCTTTACTGTACTCGCTGCAGCCGGGTGATCAGCTTCTGCGCCAGATTCTCCTCTGACTCGGACCACAGCAACCGCCCCGTTGCCCCCGCATTCTTTTCCACCTTCGCCGTAAACTCCACCAGCTTTTGCACGTTGCTCCGGACGTTCCGCTCCGCCTCGGAAGTAAACTCGACTTCTTCGTGCAGGAAGGATGTGTCCAAACCGAAATCAATTTGAATGTGCCCGGCCTCTTCCGCGGCATGCTCTTCAAATTCCATTCCGTGCGCAACCAGACGCACCAGCGACGGCTCCAGCACCCATTTCTCTTTCTCTGCGCCCTCAGGAGGAGTCCACAAATCCCAATAGGCCTCGAAAATGTAGGCGTAGTCGTCGTGAAGAAGTTCCGCGACCACTTCCGCTGCGTCTTCCGGGGGAACGCCAGGACGGAAGCGGCGCTCCAGAATAGTCGGCTCACTCCACGAGACCGGTTGGATCGCTGCGTAGGTCACTCCGTCCCGCGCCGCCGAAAACGGAAGTTGCCGGAGCACGCTGACCGTTCGTGGCAGAATCTCGGACTCGTCAAAGCTGGGGAACCACAGGCTCAAATACAGCGAATCACCCATGGATGTATTTTAAATGCAGGATGCGTTATGAAGGGCGTGTTCGGTTCGAGGGGTCAAGTTTGCGAGCGCATCTAGTTTTGACGCGGGAAAATCGCCCTGTTACTATGAACTCCGGCGGCAAGCAACCATCTCACCCAAAAAGTCCCTGTCGTCTAGCCTGGCCTAGGACATCGCCCTTTCACGGCGGTAACACGGGTTCAAATCCCGTCGGGGACGCCAAACAGGACAAAGAAGTCATTTAGGGATTTCCCAGAATCTCCAAGTGATTGAAAGAACTCATGCCAATCGTGCATCAAGCCCACATTCTTGGAGTTTAAAAACCCGCTTTCGTGACTCCACACCAAACCGTCAGGGAAGAGTGCGTTTTGAAGTTCCGTCCGGCCAGTGCTCCCGGCCTTCCTCCAAGCACCCACGAGATCAACCAACTCGCGCTGACCCTCTTCGATCAACTGTTGCATCATGTTCTTCTCTGATTCTAGAGCACTTAGCTGCTGCTCGATTCCAGCTGCATCCGTCGTATTAGTGGCCTTTATGGAGTCGAAATCTTCAGCTGTCAGTTCTCCGGTCAACTTGGCTTTGATTGCAGCGGAGTTTAAACGGCGAATCTCCTCAAGCCGGATTTTCAGCGCCTTTGAGTCCTGCCGGTTGCGTGCTTCGCGTTCCGCCCACTGCCTCTTTGCAATCTCTGGGAGGCGTTCTAAATACTCTATTGTGGGCTGGTATGAGTCCAACACACGAACGAAATGCCTCTCCAACTCCTCTTTGGAGACGAGCACATCGCGGCATCCCTTGGTGTAGCACCAGTAGTAGAAAAACTTCTTCTTGATAATCCCGGCTGTCACACCCTTATTGCACTTCGCGCAGCGGACGAACTGACGGAGCGAGAACTCAGGGTGAATGGACTGACGCGGCTGTGCAGTCCTCGATCTTCCTGCGAGCGCTTCCTGTACGCAGTCAAAAAGTTGCTGCGGGACGATTGGCTGATGCACTCCTCGCACAAGCAACTCTCCAGATCTAACCCATCCAGCGTAGAGAGGGTTCCGCAAGATAGCATGCCATGTTTGGCGTGGCACCGGCCTATTCTTGCGAGTGGTCAAACCGAGTGCCGTAATGGTACGCAGTGCGTCATCTGCGCTGTAGCCGCCAGTTGCCATCAGCTCAAACCCCTTACGCACTAGCGCAGCGCGTTCAGGATCGGGTTTGATGATTGACCCTGATCCGTTCCTCTGGTTGAGGTATCCAACCGGACACACCCAAATGAAGCGTCCTGATCTGACAGCGGCTTTCATCCTGTCTTTCGTCTTTTCAGACAAGGAGTCGCTGAAGAACTGGGACATGCTGCCAATGATGTTCCGAGACAGCTTGCCTGCTGCGGTGTCCCCAGTGATTGGCTCGTCTATCGAAGTCACCTGAATACCAAGCTGACTTAAAGTGGCGATAGTGGCACCTTGATCTACCACATTACGGGCTAGGCGAGAGAGGTCGGCCACGATCACATGAGAAATTTTCTTGTGGTTCTTTTTGCAGAACTCCATCATCCGCTGAAACTCGGGACGCTTGGCAATGGTTCGGGCAGACTGTTTATCCACAAACGTTTCCAAGATTTCTTGGCCGTTGCGATCACAATAATCTTTGAACTTCCCGTTTTGTACAGGCAGGCTGTTATTCTTCTCTGCCTGCTCAAGCGTTGAAACGCGTGCGTAGCACACTGCTCCTGTCATGGACTACCTCAAATGAAAATAGGGGAGGTCGGAATTTATGTCCTCCGCCACCCTCGCGGTTGTGCTTCTGGGTAGGAAGGTTGTGGGCTTGGACTGGCTGCTAGGCAGCGACACGCGGATGTAGACTACAGCACCGGGCACAGAACGAGTATCCGACGCGAGGCCGCCATGGTCAACGGGTTTCGGTAGTGGTGCTGGGTCGCTTAAACGGCAACTTCTCCTCGACTCCGACAAACGCATTCCGGTAGGCTAGAAAAGTAACAGGGCAGTTGAACCCCTCTTTGGAGAAGGATGAGCACCGAGAAGCAAAAAGCGAAGTGGCGAAAGGCTTCCGTAGACTACCGGAAAACTCATCCCGACACTGTTGCGCTCTATAACAGACGTACGTGCCACGTTCGGAAGGCGATTTTGAAGTGGAT
>Ga0208821_1000090_pt1 | contig 73948 bp, 70 predicted proteins | sample June2015DPH_20_5_FD_184720 | JGI IMG/M metagenome (GOLD analysis project Ga0208821, IMG submission 184720) | Peatland microbial communities from SPRUCE experiment site at the Marcell Experimental Forest, Minnesota, USA - June2015DPH_20_40... | ecosystem: Environmental > Terrestrial > Soil >...
ATATCTGGCCATAGCCAGATCATGTCGGAAATTACTCCGCTTCGCCAGGTTTCAACTGGCTTCGCTTCGAAAGGATGCCATTCATCCCCAGGCTTAAAAGCCTGGGGTTTTCTGGCATAGCTTATAAAATAGCCCGCCTCCAAAATTTCGTCCAAGAGGCGAAGGGGTCCGGAATACCAATGAAAAACGGCTCGCTTCATCCTCCTCTCTCTCACCATATCAAAGGCCCGACGATGGGAATACCGGCAGTGAACGATCACCGGCTTGTCAGACTCAAGAGCGATGTCCAGAAGCTCCCCAAACACCTTCCACTGCAACTCCTTCTTGACTTTGATTTTATAATCCAGCCCGATCTCACCCAGAGCCACTCCTTCTTTCGCATGATCCCGAACGAACGAAAGGTTCGCCTCCATTTCCTCTTCTTTTATCACCCAGGGGTGATAACCCAAAGCCGGATACACGAATTGATTGTTGGCTCGGGCGATCTGAACAATTTTTTTATTCGACTCAATATCCATGCCTACGCCAACGATGCCACGTACACCTGCTGCCCTGGCCTCTTGAAGCGACCCAGAGAGACCGCTCAACTCATTCAAATGAGCATGGCCATCTACCAAGAAATAGTTTTCCCCCATAACTTACCTTAGGCCTTCTCCTTCGAAGGGTTGGTCTCAACATCATAGCACCAACAAAGCATGCCGCCATCGATATTCTTCACATTCTCGAAGCCTTCTTGTTGAAGTTTGAGGCAGGCCTTATATGCCCGGAGGCCCGATGCACAGTGAACCGCGGTCTCTTTTCTTTTGTCGAGCTCGGCGAGACGTTTGTTTAGTTCACCATAAGGAATCCAGGTTGCACCGGAAATTCGTTTTGCCTTGACTTCGTCTTCTTCTCTGACATCCAGTACCTGGAAATTTTCTTTTGAGGTCTTGAGCTTCCCTCTTACTTCAGAGGCCTGAATTCCTTCGATCTTCCCTTCCAATTTGTTCATGAGCACATTGGCTGCCACGATGATGGGCGAGAGCGCAGGGCTGAACGGAGGGGCATAAGCCAGATCGACAGAGGCTAATTGCCGGGCAGTCATCGTACCATGGAGAGCCATTGCCAGAGTGTCGATGAACTTGTCCGAAGGGCCTTCGCCTATGGCCTCTCCCCCCAATATTCGACCGCTCTCCTTATCGGCAATCACTTTTAGGGTTGATTCCTTTCCACCCGGATAATAATGGGCACGACCGAACCCCCTGACAATCGCCTGTACAGGATGGAAGCCTTCCTTCTCTGCCTCTCTCATGTTCAGTCCTGTCTTAGCCGCATTGAAATCGAAGGTCTTAAAGATCGTTGTTCCGATGACCCCCGGAAATGTATCGTTTCCGCCGCAGACATTGACCCCCACCACTCTGCCCTGTTTATTGGCGGTAGATCCCAACGGGACCCAAACTTTCTTACCCGTGATCAGATGGGTCGTCTCCGAGCAATCGCCCGCCGCATAAACCCCTTCGGCGCTTGTCTCCATCTTCTCATTAACCCAGATCGCTCCCGTCTCACCAATCCTCAATCCCGCCTGCTTTGCTAACTCAACCTGGGGACGAATCCCGAGGCTCATCAAAACGGCATCCGCGTTTAACCGACGAGCCGCGGTCCGGATATGGGTGACCTTCCCATTTTTTCCTTCTAATGCTTGAATCCCTTCCGAGGTGAAGACTTTCACCCCTTTCTTTTCCAGATACTGCCGCAAGATGCCGGCAAAGTCTTCGTCGAAAAGTGTTAAGATTTGAGGGGCCAGCTCCACAATCGTCACATTTTTTCCCAAATGGACAAGGGACTCAGCCATTTCAAGTCCGATGTAACCTCCTCCGGCAATGACCACATTCCGGATGTCTTTCGATTGAATCCTTTCGAGGACGGCGTCCGCATCAAAGATGGAACGAAGGTAAAAGACATCTCTCAAGTCAATACCTTCGATCTTAGGCCGGATGGGATAGGCACCTGTCGCAATAACCAATCGATCAAAGTGATCCGTAAAGGTCTCTCCCGATCCATTTCTTCTGCCTGAAACGGTAGAGTTCGGGAGGTCAATTTTTTCGATCTTGCGGTTCTTCAGGATCTTGATTCCATCCTGGGCAAACTTACCCGGCGTCCGTGAAATCAACTCTTCCCGGTCTTTGATAACACCGCTGATATAGTAAGGAAGTCCGCAGCCCGCATAGGAGATGGCATCTTCTTCCTGGTAAATGGCGATCTCCATCTCAGGATCACATCGCCTTGCTTTGGCAGCTGCTTTAGGGCCTGCGGCAACCCCTCCGATCACTAAAAGTCTTTTCTTCATTGTTCCATAATCCTCCTTAGTGTCGCGCCTGCAACGCTACTTTGCATTATCTCTTAAGCGGCCATTCCCATGAAGACGGGAATCAAAACCACTGAATTCCGGGTCAAGCCCGGAATGACGAGCTAGTCTCTAATTTATTATGCCACAGATCGTCGAGAGGAAGCAGGAATTTATTGTCTCTTATTTAAAGTGTAATGCGAGCCACACGGTTTTATGCTCGGGGTCTGTCCATTCAACCCGGTGACGTTGGTGAGGTTCGATATGGATATAATCGCCGGCCTTCAAAATGAATACTTCCTCTTCACCCTCAACGAACAACCCCGCGCTGCCGCTTAGCACGATGACCCATTCGTTCATATCCTGATCATACCATTTCCCAGAAGGGGTCGCCTGCCCCGCCGAAACGATTCGTTCAAGCCTGAAACCTTCCCTTTTCAGGAGTGTCTCACAAATTTCATCCTGCATAAAAGAAGGGACCCTTGAAAATATATTATTGAGCTTCATCCTCTTCCTTTCTCCCGGGAAAATGCTTCTTAAACCGTGCTGCTATTTCTCGGTTTCGGCCTTAAGACATTCTACGGCTATTTTCTTCACGGAGGTCGCCTTGAATGAAGCCTGAGCGCGAATCGATTACCCTCTTTTGTATTTGAGCCTTGCCCTCTTCCGCCTTTTCGACTTTTGCCGTCTCGCCTTCTCAACCATCAGCTTTTCGCGCGTTAACTGTCTTGACAACTTCTCGATTCTCATCACAAGCTCCCGTCTCGCAAGGAATCGATTGAGAGATTGATTCCTCTCTCTCATCGATTTCACTTCGATCCCTGTTGGAAGATGCTTGAGATAAACGCAGGTGGAGGTCTTGTTTACCTTCTGCCCTCCTCTCCCCGAAGACCGAATGAATTTCTCTTCAATGTCCTTCTCATGGATACCAAGGGCTTCCATCTTCTCCTTAAGCCATCTATTTTTCTCTTCGCTAACGGGGAACAGGATCATGGGATGTCCTTCCTCTACTCCTTCCCGAGCAATTTTCCAATGGTTTTTCTGTGGCGGGCTTGGTCGGGTTCCATTTTGTGTAGAATCGTCACTGTCCCATCTTGCTCCAGCAGCGCCCGTTTTATTAAACCAAGATCGGTCTCCGGATCGAGCTCGTGCTTCCGGATGGCGCGCTCCAATTCAGCCGGCGTCATGACCTCGTGCCTCAGGTTTCCTGCGAGGACTTTGCCGTCTTCAATGAGGGGTGTGGGTTTACCTTCCAGCAGTCTTGCAATTCTCGGGAAATGAATTGTAAGACGCCCGATCAAACCGTTGGCACAAAATAAGGTCAACCCGCCGATGAGACCCCCGGTCAGAGAATTGTCCGGACCAATCATCGCATTCTGTAAGACGTTGCTGATCGTGAGCAGAACGATTAAATCAAAGGGTGTCATCTGGCCCAGTTCGCGTTTCCCTGCAAGCCGAAATGCAATAAGCAGAAAAAAATAGACGATCAGCGGTCTCACAATCTTCTCAAGGATCTGAACCTCCGGTGTAAACATACTTAAGCTCATCCTCTTCCTCCTTTCAAACCTATTATCATGGTTTTAATTAGCCAGGTATAATTGGACCCCCTTTCTAACAGCGGTGGCGAAAACTTGGAGTCGGTCCTGATTCGTTCTGAGACCATCACGCACCTTGCGACTGATTTCTAATTGGACGCCCCGCCGCGATCTTCCCCGGTTACAGAGGTTCATTGGATCAGTCCCCATCAGTCCTTCTGAGGGAGGTCGGGTTCGAAAGCCAGCTGCTTCTAGCTGACCCTGTATCTCTGAACGCAAACCATCGTCAAGACCACCCACCATCACAAACTCCTCTTTCCGGTCGACTTGCCCATGTAGGCTGACGATGATATCGGCCTTTTCAACGGCCCCCAGTGCGCGAGGCTCATCAAAAACGTGACTTTCGATATGAAGCACGCCGTTTCCGTCAGCCTTTAAACCCTCAAAGCTATAAAAGGAGTAATCTGCCCCTGCAATCGCTTCAGCAACTTCTGATGTTGCAGGCTCGATTTTTCCGCCGTGAGGGGCCATGATCAAAACCCGTGGATCTCTTACCTCGACCCTGATCCGATAATCCTGACCTTCCGCTTCCCGGGCTGCAAGTGCTCTGAAACTCGTATAAGAAGCCATGTCATCCCTCTAAAATTTTGGGTTCACCCCGTTAGAAATGATGCTCCGCTTGGTCTCGAATCGGTCGATCCCACGCTTCGCGGGACTCACGGCGTCGATTTCGCGTCGTACCGACCCGAGTACGGCGAAGGGCCGCAAGGACTGGAATTTCTAACGGGGTTCAATATAGCAAAAACGACAACGTTGTCAATGATGACGAATTAGGTTTGCAGGCCGGGTATTTGGAGGTGTATAATGGCTTATAGAGAAAATCTAAGCGAACGGGGGCCATGGTATGGAAACTCACAGGAAGGTTGATGGGAAGGGGGCAATGACGGTTACGGTTATGATTGAAATCCCCAAGGGAGGCAGAAACAAGTACGAGTACGACAAACAAAAGAGACTACTCAAATTCGATAGAATGCTCTTTTCTTCGATGCATTACCCAAGCGATTACGGTTTTATTTTAGACACGTTAGCGCAGGACGGAGATGCCCTTGACGCCCTGGTGCTGGTTTGGGAGCCAACTTTTCCAGGGTGCATTATCGAAGCAAACCCTGTGGGAGTCTTCATTATGTGGGATGAGAAGGGAATGGATGAGAAGATTCTCTGCGTCCCCGTCTCTGATCCCTTATGGAATTATGTTAAGAGCCTGTCCGATGTCCCGCCCCACTTACTCAAAGAGATACACCACTTCTTCTCGGTTTACAAGGATCTGGAGAGGAAAAAAACCAGAGTGAAGGGCTGGGAAGACCGTGAATCGGCTATAAAGGTCGTCATTGAATCGCAGCAAAGATGCAAGGGCCAACAGACGGAATGTCTCAGCATCTAAGACTGTTCTGGCGGTTGCTGAAAAGGTATTGACTAAGCAATCCAAAGTAAATTATACCTAATCGTGACCAAGATCTGAAAAGGAAGATAAAAAATGAGTGAACCTTTAATTTGCTTTGAAAACTTGATGAGGACCGACGCTTCATCCAATCGCCGATTGACGAAGCGACAGTTCTTACGGTTCTGCGGCGTAAGCTTCTGCACGCTCTCCACCGCCAGTCTCTTTGGCCTCCCGAAAATCTCCCGCGCGCAAACGCCCACGAAGGGACTCATCAAGACGAAACTATCCCCTTATTTCACTCCGCTCGCTGGAGGAGAAATCCAGTGCGAGCTGTGTCCTCACCGCTGCCGCGTGGCCAAGGGCAAGAGAGGCATTTGCAAGGTGCGCGAAAATCGCGATGGGAAATATTACAGCTTGGTCTACGGAAATCCCTGTGCGGTTCATATCGATCCGATTGAGAAGAAACCTTTTTTTCACGTTCTCCCCGGAACCACTTCCTTCTCCCTGGCAACAGCAGGATGCAATTTCCAGTGCAAGTTCTGCCAGAATTGGGAAATCTCCCAGGCCGCTCCGGAGGATGTCTACAGTAAGGAATTCTCGTCCGAGATGGTGATCAAGGAAGCCAAAGAGACCGGAGCCCATTCCGTTGCTTATACCTATGTGGAGCCGACGATCTTTTATGAATACATGGTTGACATCGGTGCTCTCGCCAAGAAGTCAGGGCTTCTGAGCGTTTACCACTCGAATGGCTTTATCAATCCGGCCCCTCTCAAACAATTATGCCAGGTGTTAGACGCAGCCAATATCGATTTGAAGGGGTTCACAGAGAATTTTTATCGCGACGTATGCGGTGGAGAACTCAACCCCGTTCTTGAGACATTGAAGACGCTGAAACGGAACAAAGTCCATCTGGAGATTACAAACCTTGTTATCCCCACAAAAAACGATGAGATATCGACCATGAAAGAGATGTGCCTCTGGATAAAAAGAGAATTGGGAGCGGATACCCCGATCCATTTCTCCCGTTTCTTCCCTTTGTACAAACTGAAAACCCTTCCCTCCACACCCGTCTCGACATTGGAGAAAGCCAGAGAAGTCGCTTTTTCTGCGGGTCTTGAATACGTCTATATCGGGAACGTCCCTGGTCATGAGGGTGAAAATACCTTCTGCCCGAAGTGCAAAAAAATGGTCATCCAGCGGAGGGGATATATGGTCGGAGAAATCAACCTCAAGGCCGGGAAGTGCAAGTATTGTGGAAAACCTATTCCTGGAATTTGGGCGTAGTTACTCCTTTGCTCCTCACCTCCATCCTTTTTCAACAATCTCTGTTGCCCGTCTGTAGGGATATTTTTTTGTCAGTTCTGAAACAGACATCTTCTGATCTCCCTCACGCATGAAGTGAAGAAGAACCACGGAGGCCCAGTAATCGTCGTAGTATTCCGTCCGGCTCAACTGAATCGGAATCCCTTTCTGATTCACGGTATGACACGCCGCACACGTTACCGGTCCGGCATATTTTCCGTCCGGGCTGAACTGTAAGGCCTGTTCATGGGACGTTAAGTCTACTGTTTGCTTCGCCCCATCGTATCGAACGGGGTACAAGCCATGCATCGATTGGTGGCAGGATTGGCATGCAAGGAGTCCGTGTGCTTTTGAATATCGGTAAAGCGAGTATTTGTTAGGTTGGTCGATGGGAAAGTATTTCCCTCCTCCGCTCTCGACAAAAGGGGCGATATGGCAGTTCGCACAATGGGGTTCGGCCGGCGACAGCCACCAATCACTGCCTCCGGATACCGAGGCAAAGGTGACCGTCTCTCCGCTGCTCGCATTCCACGGCAACAGTGTCACTCTCCCATCCTTTTCCTTTAACGTTCGTGAGAGGATTGCTCCCTCATGATTCGCATAGTAGCCGTATAGCGGATTTTCATCCGCACTCACGCTGGGGTCCGCAAAAAAGGCCTTGAATCTCTTTTTTTCCCCGCCCGCTACCGTCTGGATGACCTCTTCGATTGGCCTATTCCTTAATGTCTTTCCCTCTTGCAGGACGGCGTTCCTGAGATCGTCATATCTATATAATTGGTGGGTCAAATGGTTGTGGCAGTTTGTACAGTATAACCCCCTCATTTTTTGAACCGGTTTTCCCCCTTCGTCTTTCAGGCTTACTTCATTCAAGTACCACTTCCCTATTTCGTTCAGGAAAAAGGGAGGCGTCACGCCGGGATTGGTATGCGCATCTCTTCTCAGGAAACACCCACCTCCGGAGGTCCGCAGGTCCGAATCCGAGAATCGGGGGTTCCCGCGATCGTCTGTGATCCGGTACGGATTTGTCTTAAGGTCGTTCATCTCTTCCTTCTGCCAGTGCGTCGGATGGCACGCCTGACAGTTCTGTGTTCTTCCTGCCTTATCGGGCATGGGAATCAACTGGGCGTGTACGGAATGGACCGCCTCGGTGAGCGGTTTCCCTTTGATCGGCGTATACCCAGTTGTCCCCGGCCTCGGAGTCTGTAGGTTTCCCGACATATTATCTCCATGGCAATCCGCACAATTGACCGACCCTACCTTGCCAAGTCTGTTCGATGCCGCATCCGGATCATAAAACTTTAGAAAGGTTGTCTTGAAATGTTTGTCGTGAAGTTCCAGGATATTGATCGTGGTCGCTGAAAGCCTGGCCATATACTCCGTCACGTCCGGATAATTCTTTTTCCAGTAAGCGTACTCTTTGTCCAACAACGACAAGCCGGTTTCTCTGGAGAGCCTTGCTGCTTGCCCTTGTCCCGAATGACATAAAGAACAGTTCGAAATATCCACCGGCTCGGTTCCGAAAAATTCGACGGTCCTCCCGCTCAGCATCACCGGGTCGTCGTTTGCGTTCCTCATCTGAACAACGGCATACTGGTAAGGCTGAAAATCACGATCGGTGACGGTCCTTATCGATCCCTTTCTTCCGCTGTCGTTGAAGGCCGTCAGTGGAAGGCCGAGTGCGTCCCAAAGGTATGACGATGTGAGCTTAAGGGGGATGTTCTTAATCTCAGGTATAACGGAATCGGCAAAAACGATATTGCCTCCATTCCCTTTGGCGTAGTTCATCGTGCCCCCCGAAACAGGCTTACCCGAAGGCCCCGAATCAACGTTTACGGGGATTTCTTTTCCTATATGCAGCCTTTGGGCTGCTTCAGGGTTTTTGGGAATTGTCCCTTCCAAATCTTTATAAATAAACAGATGATCCCAGACATAGTTTGCCATGTTATCGTTGGGGTCATTCATTGTTCCGTTTCCGCTGACATCCTTGAGGACCTGCCAGTATTTCATCTTGTTGCCTTCGCTGTAGCTGTTGTCCCTGACCATATAGCGGAGCTTCACCTTGTCATCCGGGGATAGCAGGCGTGGCTTTTCCCCGTGGACTCCTGATTGTACCGCTTGCGCCTGAATGCTGTTGTAAGAAGGGATGATACAGCAGTAGGAGATATCGAAGCCGACACAGTGCATGCCCAGCTCATAGTTGATGAAAATATTGTAAGGGTTTCTCGGATGATAAACTGGCGTCTCTGCTCCCGTGGCACCTGTTTTCATCCTGACGAATTCCAGCAGATCGAGCTTGAACGGGGGGTTTCCGTCGTAGGCACCTTCATCCGTCATCGCTTTTGTCACAAAGATGAAAAGCAATACCGCTACACATAAAAGAAATGAACCTATGGATCTTTTCATAAAGCCCCTCCACCTTCCGTGGGTATTAACCGTCATATACGTAAACGCTACCACGGTTGTGTAGGGAGTAAATAAGGAGAAACCAGTATTTCGCAAAAAAAAGAAATGTATATCGAAGCCCGTCTTGAAAGGAAGGAATGAATTCGGCCTAATACGCACAGGCTATTTGTTGGTAATATGAACACCTCGACAATGTCATGAGTAGTTCTGTTGCAACTATAAGTATTGTAGATGCTTTTATTATCCGTTTCATCCTTATGATGGCTCTCGTGCGATACGGTGATCTAACGGGGATAGAAATGTTTCCTCCGACCCAGCCTATGTTATTTTTTCTTCTCTATGTCCATACTTTTCCAGTTCCCTGCCAATTTCAGCAATCGGTCTCGGAAAAAATAAACCAGTAAAAAGAGGATACTCATGATTGCCAAAAGGATGAAAAAAATCATACCTTGATGGTTTTTGAGAGAACTTCCACATATTGAAACTAAAATAATTCCCAATAACCTGCCAGGGGTAGAGACGGCAATAAAAGTCCAAATGGTCATATGGCTAAGACCGATGATGTAACAAAGCGCGGCCTTGGGAAAACCCGGGACCATGAAAAGGATAAAGGAGATGTGACGCCCCTGGTGCTCCATAAGATAATCATATTTTTCCATAATCGAAGGCCTCACAATTCGTCTTACAAAGGGCAAGCCATATACTCTGGCGAGGGCAAATGCCAACCATGAACCGATGCACAGACCGATGGCAGAATAAATCGTCCCTAAAACAGGGCCGTAGATATAACCCCCTATGAATTCACTTATTTCACCCGGTATGGTCCCTACGATGAGCACCTGGAAGATCTGGAAAACGATGAAAATGAAATCGTCGTAAGGATGAAAGGAGTTAATGAACTCAATGAGCTTATTCTGGTCGAGGAGGAAGAGGTTAAGTTCATAGTGGATAAAAAAGTAGGTTCCAAGGATAACAAAAGAGACCAAAAAAATGGACTTGAACGCGTAACTGGTCTTCATATTATTTTGGGATCTTTACTTTTCATTCTTATACTCCGATTAGACTCCAAAAAGCAAATTCTCCTTGCTGTTTCCTTGAAAGAAGGGGATACCCTATGCTCATACCTGTCTAACCCGTCAAAAATAATGCCTCGCTGCTGGCAACGGGTTTACTGTACTTTTTGTCTGCTCTTCTTATAATAAAGCAGGACGAGCAGCAGAAAGAAGGCAGACCAAGAAATGCCAAGGATAATGAACAACCCCTTCATCGTCACGAACAGAAAACGGATTAGCAAGCGGCAAATCACATAAATGATTAATAACGTTTTCAAGGTTGTTCTTTTTCTTTCCGTTTCACCGGATTTCGCTGCCCAAGATCGTTCTTCGTGAGTTGTCTGAGCAATCGAACCATATCAGCCTGAGGAGTCAATATTCGGAAGGTGTGATGAAATAAATGATATCCCTTTGGCTTGAAGCAACTACCACAAGATTTGTATAGCTCTGCCGAGTGACTTGGCCAACTCTGGAAGCTTCTGGGGCCCAAAAACAAACAAAGCAATCACCAGGATGGCCGAAACACCAGGACCTGAAAGCATAAATCCTCCCTTCTCCTTCGAAAGTTCCAAAAGGGACAATTCAATGCGTTTAGAATGACGAGACAATTATCTACGCTTTAGTTTTACCTGAATCGTCTTCCAATTTCTTTTGAGGGGTCTCGTCACCTTCCAAGCCTTTCTTGAAGTTTCGAATCCCCTTTCCAAGACCCGAACCCAGGTCCGCAATTCTATTACCACCAAAGACGACCAAAGCAATTACCAAGATAACCAACAAATCCGGTCCCGCAAGCATACATCCTCCTTTCTGAAATCTCCCAAAGAAACAATTCAAATAATGAAGGCTACAGAGGCCTTCTGCTACTGTTCACCTTTCCTCAAACCTCTCAGGCTTCTCACATGGAGATAACTCCTGTAGAAACGTCTCCCGCAACGCTCTTAGTAAACGAATCAAGGCGGTTAGAGGTCAATGAGGAAATCGAAGAGAATTGCGTCTTCTTAACAACGGAGGATCAATTCCATCTGATCGAGAGAAACTACCTGGGATACGAGATGGAAAGACCGTTCGAGCAGACGTGACAGCCGGAAGCTTTCGAGAAAACCGTATGATCCATACACTTTCAGTTGATTCTGATTAACGGCCGACAGATAGTCATGATCGAAATTCTCAAGCTTCAGATCATGAGAAATAAAATCGGCCGATGCCAGAGTATAGTACTGACCGTAAGTAAAAGATGCCAGGATACATAAGGGAATCACTATGGCCAGAAGAATTCGCGTGGGCTCTTTTTTCACGTAAGATATCCCAAACTGAACATTGATTTTGACAGAATTGATTCACTCCTGTCCATTCTCTTATCAAGAAACTATCATAATATCGCTCACATGTCAATAATGGGTTTAGGATGAGTTATCCATAGAAGTCGAGACTTAACCGAATCGTCCATTTGTGATTGGACTACGCATCTTTTTATAAAATTAGCGAACAGAAAGTTCCGGAAATAAAGTTTTGGGTAGAGGGGTTATCAAAGGTTCAGAGATTCGCTTACAGCAGTCATCTTCTGAGATGCACTAGGAGGATGGGCGTTTCGGCCCGGGTTAAGACCTTGTGCGCAACACTCCCCAAGACCCACCGGGTAATTCCCGAACGACCATGGGTGCACATCACGATCAAATCTACTCCGCTTTCTTTTGCGAAATCGATAATCTCTCCGGCCACCTGCATACCCACCTTGACTTTCGTCGTAACCTTGAGGCCGCTCTTCTTCAATTCCTCGGCAAGGTGGGTGAGATATTTCTCGGCCGCTTCCTGCTGTTTCTCATCAACGACAAAAGGCACCACCAACTCCGGAGCCCCATAGATGGGCATAAAAGCAACGACTTGCAATAGAATAACTTCAGCATCAAAGGTCTCGGCCAGTTTCTCAGCATGATCCAGCGCCTTTTCTGCCAATTCCGAACCGTCCAACGGAACCAAAATCTTTTTATACATACTGCCCCTTCCTCGCGACCTTTTCAAATGATTTGTAACAATTTGGCATGACCATCGCAACAGCAATGAGGGTTGAAAAAGCTGTTATAAGAACCCATGTGGCTGCGTAATGATATCTCTGCGACCAGGACGCCAAATACGCCCGATTGAATCTGCCGTATTAACGGGAAGCGTCCTGAGGGGGACTGCAGAAGGAGAGTCAAAAAAGGCGACTCAGCGTTGTTTCCATAGTACCCGGCTTTACTTTTCACCGAAAACAAGCGCTTCGTACACGTACAGATCCGCATCCTTCCATCCCTCCCACCCTATTCCCGCCTTATCCTGTGCGCAATGGCCGAGGAACTCTTCCTTCGTCCATCCCGTCTCCTGTGCTACCTGCGGGAGGAATGTTCCCCCACGGGCCCCCTTTCGCATATAGATCCCATGTTTGCCAAGCTGAAATTCATCGATAGAACTGATTTTTCTCATCGGCGTCAGGACCGAAATCTCGATCTTCAAATCCCTCACCTCGCCTTCCTCGACAGGCTTGAAACGATAATCCTGCGTTGCCGAGGCAACGGCCATCTCCTGCACTACCTTGTAAAGAGGCTCATCGGCATCGAACCTGCCGATGCAGCCCCGCAAAACGCCGCGTTTATTGAGAGTGACAAAGGCCCCGCACGGCGTCTTGAGTGCGCTGCTCAGCGTCGCCGGATCAACTTCCGGAACCGAGCGTGTGCGGATGTAATGTTCGACCGTGCGCCGCGCAATCGCCAACAACGCTGTTTTTTCCTTTGTGTCGAGTTCAAACGAGGTCTTGCCCGGCTTCGTTTGCTTCGTGATCGCAATGGCATAGTAGCCGACCACGTGCTCCTTGTCGCCGACCGGAACATCACCCGAGTTCTTATACTGGATTGGACGGTAGGTAACCTCTGCACCTGGTGAGGTCATGTACAGGAGCGTCAGCACCCCCGATTCGCCGCACAGGCAAGTTGCAAGGTTGGGTATGCCGGACTGGCGATACCTCCGCAAGGTGTGTATCAGGTTGTTCGGCAAATTGGACATAATCGCTTCGGCGGTCGCCTTGTCCACAGTCACTGCGTCCTCATACTTAGGATAGTGCGAGAAATCAGTGCTGATCACGAAGAGATTTTTCTCATTCAGAAAAGGCTTCAGTGCCCCACCGATCTCACGGCAGGTTTCCGGACTGTTGGCACCAAGGACAATCGGCACGATCCGGAAGTGCTTTTTCAGCTGGTACTGGAGAAACGGAATTTCCACCTCAATGCTGTGCTCGTAGGCGTGAGCATCCGTGCGCCGCGTAAACATTGTATACCTCTTTATCAGTTCCTCTCCCAGTTCACGGTTCACCTCCACCGTACCGAGCGGAGTAATAAAATTTCCGGAGCAATAGACTGCAGCTCCTTCGAACCCCACATGGTGGCTCGGTCCGAGGATGAAGACATTGTCGTACGTCCTATCTGGATCGATCTGGTTGAAGCCTGAAGCCGCGACCTCACCCGAATAGACATACCCTGCGTGCGGGACAATGATCGCAACAACGTTCGAAAGATTCTTGCGGGCAACCGCCTTGGAGAACAGGTCATCGAGCATCCGTCTTAGCTCGTCCGGTCTGCCCGGATAGAACTGACCTGCGACCGCAGGCTGACGGTCCTCGGAGCGATTCTGCGAATTACAGACAGAGACGCCAAGCAGTAACAGAAGCAGAAGAAGCATGCGTTTCCAGGTAACCATGGTTACACCTCCAAGGGGCAGAAGGGACGAGGAAAAGGGCTAATAAAGTGGCGTGATTCATCCGAGGTTCGTGCATGGCCATAATCTTCCTTCATGAGTCAGGACCACGAGAGACCCTTCCGCTAACTGAAGTGTATTAGATTAGGTTTAGGGTGTCAATCAGAATAGTGTCTTCATCCCATTCCTATTCAATAGGGCCTTATAGGGGCTCGGAATAGGGATTTTCCCACGTGGCGGGCAAAAGCTCGGATCGGTAAGCATCAAAAATTGACAGCGAAAAGAATTCGGGAATATAATTTGCTCATAGATGGCGCTCCGGAAGAATGTGCGGTGAGGATGGAACGGAATGGAGTCCATTCTCACATCCGGTAGGATCGTACAACGACGTTTAAAGATAAAAAATATGGGATGGATTGACGAAGACCAAGCTCTTTCACCTGACGAAATTATCCGATCCCTGAAAGCCTTTCCGGTCGACCTTCTGAAGATTTACCCGAGATCTTTTTGCCGTAAGAATGGGTTAGGCTATGGATTGCTTCGAACCCCGCATGGCAAGAAATTGGCAATCATGGGAGAGAGAAGTCGCGTCCTTAAAGATCCTTTCCAGGGGAATTGCCATCACCAACTGCTGTCTCTCAAGCTCTGCGACCTCTCGGCTGGAAATACAGAGAGCCTGATGGAACTTTTTCCTTACACAAAGCCAGTCTCTCTTCAAAAATATACGACGACCGTTGGCACAGGAGATCGTCTGGGTGTGGCCACTCCCGGACACCTCCGGGCCATCCGAAGATTCTACGTTCATCCGGTCCTGGCCCAGCAATCCGTCATGGAAAATACTCAAACAGGGAGGGATTTTAATAAAGTGATTCAAGATGCCGCCTGGGCGGTCTTCCAGGAAAATTACCAGGAAGGTTACGGAGCAGACGGTGACCATCTGCAATCTCTTCAGGAAGTCAAATGTGCTGTGAATGCCGGAGTTTCCATGGTCACGCTCGATCTATCCAAAAAAGCAGATCTTGAGGCCCTCCGGGAGCCGAAGGAGCGGATCGACCGGAAGTTCAATGAGGAGATTGACGAGGGGGATGCCAAGGTCATGTTTCATCTATTCTTGGACAAAGAATTCGTATTCAGAGGCAGTGAAGGAGAGTTTGCGATCCGATTCGACGAGGAAGGCGTCAAACGGAATGCGCTTCTTTTCCGTGAAGCTTTTGACTTCACCGAGGAGATTTACGAATGGATTCGTTCTCAAAGAAAAAACGAAGGTTCGATCGATCTCGAAATATCCATGGCTGAGGCGCCTTTTACGACCTCACCGGAAAACCATTTTTTCTTTGCCCTCGAATTAAGCCACCGAGGAGTTCGGATTCAATCCCTGGCACCCCGGTTCATTTGCGGGTCCGGAAGGCGCGTCGAGGATTCCGGGGGTAGAGAAGCTTTCCGGAGACAATTCTATCTGCACACTCTAATCGCCCAAGATTACGGGAGCTATAAGATATCCATCCATTCCGGGAATGATAAATTTTCTCTCTTCTCCAGCCTAGGAGAGTCGCCAGGAAGATTTCTTCATTTGAAGATCCATGAGACAAGTTGGCGTGAGGCGGTTCGGCTCATTGCCACGGCAAACCCTACCCTTTTTAGAGAGATGTGTCCATTCGCACGATCCAGATTTGAAGAAGCATCTAAACTTAGCAATGTGACAACCGATCCCGGCGGGGTTCCGACCCTTGAAAAACGAATTGATGAGGAACTCCCCGGCCTCTTGGAGCGAGAGGAATCCAGAAAGCTCTTCGATACTACCTATGGATATCTCCTCGATGCAGAGGATGAAGCTGGAAAGAAACGCTTCAGAGATCGGATCTACGATACGCTGATACAATACGAAGAGGATTATTGGTCCATGCTGGAGACCCATGTGGAAAAACATTTGAAACTTTTTGGGGTCGGGAAAAAGCAAAATTGACCTAGCAATCACCAAATAGGGAAAGAGCGGGAGATCGAAGAAAAATGGGAAAGAGGAATCCGATTAAGGTTTCGATTTGCAATGAGCTTTTCCAGGGATGGCCGATCGATAGGGTCTTCGAGTATGCCGCCCAGTTGGGTTACGACGGGGTTGAGATCGCTCCCTTCACCCTGGCAGATTCAGTCACTGAAATCTCTCCGAAGGGGCGAAACGCCATTCGGCATGCTGCCGAAAATAACGGAATCGAGATTGTTGGCCTCCATTGGTTGCTGGCGAAGCCAGAAGGTCTCTACATTAACCATCCCGATGAGATTATCCGCATCAAGACCCAGGAGTATATCGAGGCACTCATCCACTTCTGCGCTGACATTGGAGGAAAAATTCTGGTTCACGGTTCTCCACATCAGAGGACCGTTCAAGACGGATGGGACTTCGAGGAATCGTGGGATTTTGCCAAGGAAACCTTCAAGGTATGTCTAAAGGCAGCTCGGGAAAGAAATGTGCTCTACTGTATCGAACCTCTTTCTCACACATGGACCAACTTCATCAATACCGTGGCAGAAGCCACCCGACTGGTGAAAGAGGTGAGACATCCCAATTTTAAAATGGTCTTCGACTGTCGAAGTGCATCGGCGCAGGAGAAGTCGGTCACGGAAGCCCTCCTTCGCGCCTTGGATTCCGGATACCTCCGTCATATTCATGTCAATGATTCCAACGGCAAAGGACCCGGCTTTGGAGAGATCGAGTTTATCCCTTTTCTGAAGAATCTAATCAAACATAATTATAAGGGTTATATTTCTGTTGAGGTCTTCGACTTCAGTCCTGACCCTCAGACTGTGGCCAGCCGAAGTATTGGCTATCTGCGCGGAATTCTTGAGACCCTGACTGAAAAGGGTTGAAGTCGGCTGACCGACGTGCCGCAAAGGGATCAAAGATATTCTCTTTTCTAGATTGAATAGACCTGCCCAAGTCAAACACATCCAATCAAACTCTCCATCCGGGTAAGAAGAAAAACAAACTGCCAAAAAATGGTCAATAATTGTTATTCAATACATACGTCATTTCGATAAAATGCTGAAAATTTAAATAGTTATACTAGACTAAACCAAACGGCATACTACTTGCACCATCATCCTTCATCTTTCAGAAAGAGGAGGTTTTTTATGAAGTCAAAAAGCTTACTGATGTTTATCGTCGCAGCTTTTCTTATCCTTAGCTGCGCCACTGTCGGTCCGAAATCTGCTCTTCAAAGAAATAGTTCTCAGACTGTGGTAGAGGAAAAATGGGTTTCCCGAATCCCGTACTATTTGGAAGATATGTATGACTACGATGAGATATTCTTCATCACCCAACCTGTGGTAAAACAAACACTCGCGTCTGGGAACCAATATTATTTGGAAGATATCTATGACTACGATGAGGTATTCTTCATCACCCAACCTGTGATAAGACAAACACTCGCTTCTGGGAACCAATACTATTTGGAAGATATCTATGACTATGATGAGGCTTTCTTTACCAACGAGGCTGTGATAAACGCAACAGCGGATTGCAAAAACCTCTTAGATTACTTTGCCGTGTTGTCAATAGTTGACGAAACTCCGGTCTCCACCATTGAACCTACGGCAGAGCAAACACTGGCTTCTGGGAACCAATTTTATTTGGAAGATATTTATGATTATCATAAGTAACTCATCAATGTCCTATCAGAAAAAGGATGCAAAAAGAAACATCTGCCAACGGAGATACTGCAAGAAAATTATGGCCATTCGCTAAAGGGATGAAAAAGGATTGACGGGAGAAAAGGAACCTCGAAATCAGAGAAAGGAATTTTTGAAAAACCTATAACTCTCTTTATCGACCATGTGTCTCAGTCACCTCTGTCAGTAACTTTCTCAATTTCCGGAGATCCCCTTCCTGAAACGATTCAAACCTCAACCCGTACCGATACTCCCCACCTATTTCCTTCGGGGCCAGATCAGACCAAACCACTTTTGCAGTCGCCCCGATTGAATTCAATTCCGATCCTTTTACAAAAAGAAGCTCAATTTTCAATAGACTCCCGACGAAGATAGGTTCGGGCAAATAGACAAGAAGCCCGCTTTTACTGGCATTGGCCACAACGCCTCCGTGGCGCTCCACACTCTCAATGCAATAATCCAAAGGAAGCTCAACACGAAGTCTTGGATTTTTTCTTCTCTCGACTATAAAAATGCCTTCTTTGGACCGTGTTTTTCCCTTTTCTCTCTTTCCTTCCCACGATTGTAAGGCACCTTTGGGGGCTCATTGGAACATCCATCTTGCTAAAATGTATTAAACTTCTTGAACAAAAGTCAATGAGAATTTTCCCCTTACCTTTAATAGTTTCATAGAGGAAGGACAATTCGTGGCACACTAACAAATCTTCCGCCCTGGAAATAATCATAAAAACGTCATGTTTCTCGATGGGCTACGGATTTTTCGGTATTCTGGCATCATCTTCGCCTCCCAAAGAACAATGAGAAGCGGCACATAGAGGATTAGGAGAAGAGGTCACGCTTCGAATCAAATCGGAGCGGGAGGCAGAATGAACGGATTGACCAACGCACAATGGATGCGCCCGACACAGGATGCGGAATCAACAAGAGAAAAAAGAAGGCGTCCTCGGTTTTATTTGAATTTGCCCATTGAATTTAGGATGATGGATGCTCCCTATGTCCGTGGAGCAATGATCGTCAACGCGAGTGAAACAGGCCTTCTCATTCAATCTCTTAGCAACATCCCTATCGGCACAAGATTAAATATTGCGGTCTTGTTCTCTAAAGGATTTGAATTGGCAAACTTTGACGTATTAGCGGAGGTTGTTTGGACCAAAATCTATTCGGATGAGGCGCGGCAGAAGTACCAATTGGGATTAAGATTCATCGAGATATTGGAGGAAGATCGTCAGAAACTGAAGCACCTTCTCGGTGACGGGGAATAAACACTGAGATAAGTTGGAGGATTGCTTCAGCCAGCGGTGTCAAGACCCTGAACCGCCCAACCGTGTAACCCAACGAAGATGAAGACAATGAAACAAAGGCCCACAACGCCCGCTGCCAAAATACCGACGGTTGACCTATACCGTCTTGCACCGTATTCTCTTAGACAGAGAAATGTCATAACGAGAAGGTCACACCCCAAGCCAATGATAGCCCATACAGGTCCGGGATCTGCAGGCGCATCAATGCCCGGGAGCCTGACGCCTAACGCTGGTACCAACGCCAGCACGAACCACGAGCTGACCACCAGTGCGATGCCTCCGAGGGAATAGATCATCCCAAAGAGCAAACCCCTGCCGAGATCTCTCCTCGTCCGTAACCGAGCCCGAATGAACGGGGCGACCGCCAGCAATATAACCGACGGGCCGAAGATCGTGAAGAACGTCCTGAAATTGCCCACATTGGGCAGGAAGAGATGGATAAAGAAAAGGATCCCGAGCGCCGCGGCAAACCGGCTTCTCCGGAGCAACCGACGAACGTGAGGCTTGAGCGAGAATTTCATCGAGAGCACAATCGCCCCCGCAATTATTCCGATCGCAACCCCGGCGAGTATGTCGCTGGGGAAGTGGAACCCGTTGCTAACCCGTACTGCACCCACCGCTACCACACCGGCGAGTGCAATTGGCCTCACGGCCGGGATAGTTGAGGCGATTGGAACCACGAATGCTGTTAATGAAGCAATGTCACCGCTCGGAAATGACATTTTATTGCTTCCGTCAGGCCGGGGACGTCCGACGATAAGTTTCGTTGGGGTTACGATCAGGCCTGCGAGGAGGACGGCAATGCATGCGGAAACCGCCACTTGCTTCCGTCGATGAATCGCGAGCAGAAATCCGAGCACAAAAAGGATTTCCGCTTTCCCGAAAACCCTGACTCCCTTTAACGCCTCCCACCAGAGAGGTGTGGCCACATGACCGACTCTCGAGATGCAGAGCATATCGCTCAGCGCCTCATCGAAAGGCCATATCATCACTGCCATAAAGGCAATGACAACGGCGAGGCCAAAGAGTCCGTAGCGAATGCCGTGACGTCTCGGCAGGACATCGTCAGTAAAGTTGGCCTTTGCCGCGTTGTCGCCGCTGTTGTTCATACGCGCTTCTATCTCATCGCCCTATTAAAATAAAAATGTTATCTTTGTCAATCAAATGATTGGATGGTTCCAAAGCAAAAAAATATTCAGTTGAGCTTTTGCCACTTCCTCGTTGGTGTTTGAGATCTGTACTAGGAAGGGAGAGCCCCTTCTGACCACACTCTTCGAGGTGTTCGGCAACTTGTTGATCCCGCGTCATTGCGGGCGCAAGGTCAAGGCATGCGATCGTTCTCCTCGGATTTGAAGTGAAACGTTCTCTGCGCGGGCTATGGGACGTTCGGAGGCTATATTGGCGTGGGTTTCGCAGCGGTCTCCATGGCCTGCCGGCGTTGGGTATGCTGTCTGTGGTTCATCGCCACCGACCAGGCGAGTCCCGGAAGCCGGGGCAGCACCCGGGGAAGAAACCTGGCACCCCCGTTCCGAATCCCCTTCATGGCGATCCGGAGCAGTTGGCTGGGCGTGTAGAACTCGCGGTAGATCCGGTGGTGCAGATCCCTGAGTTCCTTAACGGAGCAGTGGTCCGAGTAAATCTTCCCGTTGTAGGCGATGTGGTAGCCGGGACTCTCCGCCACCAACTCATCCAGTCCCGAGTAAGGACTCGATCTGAGGGTTGAGATGGCAATCGAGTCCAGGCCGAGCTCCCGCGAAAAAGGGACAATTCGGAGCATCTCCTCTATGCTCTCTCCGATGTTTCCAAGGATGAAATACCCATTGAGGATCATGCTCGACTGCCTAAGCACCTTGAAGCACTCGCGGATGCGGGCGGTGTCAAAGCCCTTTCTCATCGAGCGAAGCGTTTTGTCCTGGGTGGACTCGATCCCCAGCATCAGCATCAAGAACCCTGCCTTCTCCATCTTTCGCAGCACCTCCGGGCGCTGGGCGATTTCCAGCCTGGCGTTAATGATGTACTTCTTCCGAATGCCGCGGGCCAGGATCAGGTCACAGATCCGATCCACCCTGTCCATATCGAAAGTGAAGAGATCGTCAGCGAAGGCGACCACGGGGGCCTCGATCTGGGCGAGCTCATCAGCCACGGACTCGGGCGAGCGGGCCGACCACGGTCGCTTACTGCCCCAGGGATTTCGGCTGAAGGAGCAGAAATTGCAGTTAAACGGGCAGCCCCGGGAAGAAGATACCATATCGATCAGAATTCCCGCTTCCACTCCCTCGAGGCCGAGCTGGTAGGGCTCCACTCTCAAGTGGCGGGCAGGAAGGAAATCTCCCCGGAGGCAACCGGGCTTCCGGTTGGAATTGTGGACGGCCCGGCCATTTTTCCGGAAGCTGAGGCCCGTGATTCTCTCGAGCGGGTTACCCTTGCAAAGTTCCTCCACCGCCTCCTCACCGTCCCCACGGACGATAGCATCTATGTTGGGACAAGCGGCGAACCAATCCTCGGGATCCTCCGTCACGTGCCTGCCACCCAGAAGGACGAAGGTTCCCGCTGGCACGGACCGGATCTCCTCCCGAATGAATTCGACATCCCGCTTCCAGTTGACAGAGAAGCAAACCAGGTCAGTCTCGGGACGGCAGAAATCGATGGTACGGCCGGGCCTCTTGCGGAGATCTGCGATCTCCACCGACCGGCAACTCGGCTCCAGAATGGATGCGATCAGCTCAAGCCCCAAGGGCGGGAGGAACCCCGCGTGGAACCCGTCACTTTTGTAGGGGTAGACGCAGAGGGCATGGTCGTACATCGGTCTGTTCCGCCTCTTCAGTTGTTTTCTTCAAATTTCCTGTTCCATTGCCGGTATTCCTGGCCAACTCCGAGAGGGTTTTAAATGAAGAAAACAAACGTTTCATTTAGGGACTTTATACCATGTTGCACAATAGATGAAACCACTTTTTCTGCTTTTAGTAATCTTAAACATTTATAATCTAACCTAATAAATATTAAACGGCCATTAAATCTTGATGAAGACTTCCTAATCTCGGAAAATGGAAATTCATGCTATTACAAAGAACCGTGGCCGGATAAATGCCCAATTTTGGCTCAACTCTCGACAAACCTCAATTCTTCCATACAGATGGGATTCAATTTTTCTTATCGATTGGCGCCTCAAATGCAGTACCTAGGCAAAAATTCAATCCTCGCGATTTCAGAAAAGGAGAGCTAATGAGAAAATCACTTTCTAAAAAGGGGGTTGATTTTTGGTCAAAAGAGAGCTTTAATTTTGTTTAAGGGAGCAGTCAAAGAGGGGAGAGAAAATGATGAGCATGGTATCGCAACCAGAGGATTTACAAAAGCAAAAAGGAGACAAAATGAATGCCACGGTGCATGGAGGGAGAGACAAGAACCACGTCGAGTTTAAATCGATCGCACTCAAGGGGCTTTTTATCATCGCCCTTTTTTACACCGTCTATTTCGCTCGCGCTTTGATCCTGCCATTCATCTTAGCCTTCCTCCTTAATTTTCTTCTGAGGCCGGTGGTCCGGGCCCTAAATAAGATCAACATTCCGGAATTAGCCGGAGCCGCTTTAGTGTTAATCGCACTGCTCGGGGGTATGGGCTACGGGATGATCAGACTTTCCAGGCCTGCCGCCGAATGGATCGACAAAGCTCCCGAGAGTCTCCACCAAATCGAGTCGAAGGTTGGTTTTTTGCGCAAACCCTTAGAAGGGGTGAACCATGCGGTTGAAGAATTGAAAACAATCACGAGGATGGGTGCGGAAAAGAAACCTGAAGTTGAGATATACCCACCCGGTATCGCCGATGCCGTCTTGACCGGGACGAGAGAAGTGATCGTCAAAAGCTCGATTATGTTCATCCTTCTCTACTTTCTTCTCGCCTCGGGGGACTTATTTTTGCGCAAGCTGATTAAACTCTTCCCCGATCTTCACAAGAAAAAACAGATCGTGAGAATCGTTCGAGAGGTAGAACATCATACCTCTCGCTATCTTTATACCGTAACCATTATTAATATGTTTATGGGGGTTTCCATTGGGATTGGCATGTACCTGATCGGCATGCCCAACCCTGTGCTCTGGGGAGTGATGGCCGGCTTTCTCATTTTCCTTCCTTATATCGGACCTATGATTGGCATCTCTATTGTCACGGTTGTAGCGTTCTTAACTTTTAGTAGCATCGGCCGGGTACTGCTGGCCCCTGGGATCTACCTCGCCTTGGAGACAATTCAGGGCCAAATTGTCACTCCAATGGTACTCGGGTTGCGTTTCACGCTTAACCCTGTCGTCATCTTTGTGTGGCTGATTTTTTGGGGGTGGATGTGGGGTATTCTCGGCGCGATGCTGGCTTTTCCCATGTTAGCTATTTTCAAAATATTATGCGATCATATCCAGCCCCTTGCACTGATTGGTGAGTTTCTCGGAAGATAGCTTTCGCCTGGAGCCCCAACCGCCCAGCCGCAGTTTTCGATTCACGAACAGCAGCTCCTGCGGAGACGAGTAAGAGGTAATTTCTCCCAAGGCGAATGCTTGCTTCGATCTGAAGATCTCTTCCCTCAGATTGCGCAGCCTCAAGTAACTGGGGCGGAAGTACATCTTTGTCGATCCAGTAAAGGAGCGCCACGACCTCGTTTCGACCCTCTGCGAGCCGGGCGACCAGTACGTCTGGCGATGTAATTTCCTGCGCTGTCCGGTTCCGATAGAAACTGGCCGCTCCACGGAGTCCATCCGTTGGTCTGTAAAGCACGATGTCCCTGCTGCCCGCATGGCTAAGAGCTTCCAACATGGGTCGGCGTATGCTCCGTCTGGCCACATCAGCCTTCGCAACCGGTCCGGTAAACCAGAGGCACCATCCCAGGGCGAAGAGGACGGCAATGTAAACAGTGGTCCAACGAAGGTTATTGCGTCGGATGTAAAATAAGCATCCCGCTGCGCCGAGTACGAAAGCCACCGTTGCTGTGGCAACAGAGAGAGTTAATCCTTTCCGGATACCTGTCATCCCCAGCACACTGGTGGCGAAAAGGATTGCCATCGTCGCCATGATCCAGGTGAGAATCCTGACCGCGCGCCCCGGCGATGACCATCCTCTCACGATATACCAGGCAACGAGCATCGCCAGGGCTGGGTAAACTGGCAGAAAATAGACATGATCCTTGGCCGAGGAAGACGAGAGAAGCACCAAAGGGCCAACAAAGAGGGAGAGGAAGAAGATTCCGGCCTGATTCTTCCACTCTTTTCGAGTCTTCCATGCCATCCAGATAGCCAGAGGGAGGAAGATCGACCCAGGTGCGAATTCCAGCCAGATAATGAAGGGGTAGAAGTAAATAGGTCCCTTATGGCTATCATACGCGTATATGAAACGGCCGAAATGGTTCTGGATGAAGAATTCCCGGACAAGATGCAAAGGAGCACTTAAGAGGAATGGGACGATCCATGCCAGGACTGGAACCAGAAAAGCGATGACAGAGAGTGGTCGGAGAATATGCCGAATTTCACCGAACCGCCTGCTTACGATAAGGTAGAGAAGGAATCCTGAAGCAAATATGGCCGGGCCGACGAACCCCTTAAAAAGGAAGCTTACCCCGAGTGAAAAGCCTGCTGCCGCATAAGCCAGGTGTTTTTTGCGTACGTCAGTGGCTTCAAGAGCGATCCAGGTGAAGAGGACCGTGAAGGCAATAGCAGCAGTCAGGGCATTGTCAAGGAGGACATTGTGAGCTGTCCGACAGAACCGCTCGGAGAAAGCCAGAAGGGCCACTGTGAGAGCGCCCCCTTCGATCCCCAGAATACGCCAGCCAAGGAGAAAAACAGCGACTAAAGATAAAAGAGCGAAAGCCGCCGCTGTAAACCGTGCAGCCGCAGCACTGGGCTCCCCAACGATTCGATACACCGCGGCTACCGCGGCCTGGAAACCAGACGGTTTTTCGACAAACGGAAGCCCTGCGAGTCGCGGCACGATATAGTCTCCTTGCTTGTACATCTCACGGGCAACCTCCGCCTCGCGAAGGTCATCGGGGGCCACAAGCTCGCGCCCCGCCTGTCCAATCAGGATAACGATCGCGCTCGCAAGAAGTAGACAGGCTATACGGGTTCGCACTCCTATCACCGAGGGCAGTATTTCAGGCTGCTTTTTCACTGCTATTTCCATCCCAAATTTTTAATACTATCATTAAAAGGATTAAAAACAAGTTAAGATTCCTTAATTGTCTCGATCAGGTATCGTTCGATCGAGTTTATCAATTAGGCAAGGATTTCGAGCCGAAGCAACTGAGGATTGTTGGTTAGAAGTTAGTACGGGTACCGAATTTGGTGGCCTGCATCAGGAAGTTCGTTCCCATGGCGCCAACTTGTGTTCTCTCCATATTTTATGCAGGATCGTCTAAAGTATTTGTTATTGGCGTAGGATAGTCATCGTAATAACAAGAGCCCCCAGCATAAATCTGTACCAGGCAAAGGGTAAGAAATTTTTGGTTTGAACATATCGAAGCAAAAAGCCGATGCTAACTATACCGGTAACGCAAGAAACCAGCATACCTATTATAAAGCTCACAGTAATCATAGACGAATTCGAAATAACGTGCGGCAGTTTAACCATGGCTGCGCCGAGGATGATGGGAGCAGACAACAGGAACGAAAACCGAGCTGCGTCTTCTCTGGTTACGCCCATCAGTAATCCTGTCGTTATCGTAATGCCCGAACGGGAAACTCCTGGAATGATCGCTAACGCCTGGGATATCCCAATGAGTATGCTTGTTCCAAAAGTGATATCTTCTATCGCAACATTCTTGGCACTTCTACGATCTGCCCAATATAGAAGAATGCCCATCACGATCAACATAGTCGCAATAAGAACAGGGGATCTGAAGATCGTCTCGGCTTTTTTTTCCAACAGATATCCTGCCGCTGCTCCGGGCACACTCGCCGCCGCCAGATACCAGAACAATCTGCCTTTGGCGCTTCGGACATCCGTAAAACCCTTTATAATGAGCTGCCACCAGTCTCTCCAGAAGTAGAGAACCACCGCCACGAGCGTGCCGACATGGAGGGCCACATCAAAAGTAAGTCCAGGATCCGTCCACCTGAAAAACCACGGAACCAGGACTAAATGGGCTGAACTCGATATGGGCAAGAATTCTCCCAACCCTTGAGCCAATCCGAGTACGACTGATTGCACGATTGTCAAATTCTACCTCCTGCCCCGCTACGCTTGTCCCGTCTTGACGGGGTGGCTGGGTCCCCTTGCCCCCTCTTCCCATCGGGAACAGGATAAAGGTGAGGGGGATCACCGGGTATGCAAAAAGAACTAATGCGTTTGTGTTAGCACCTGTCTCTAATAATCGATCCCGGGCTGCGGCTCAATCCCCTGACTATACGCGTGCTTCACTTCCTTAATTTCACTCACCGTATCCGCCAGATCGACTACTTGAGCATGAGCGTCTCTCCCCGTCAAGACCAGATGCATCAAAGGAGGCTTGCGTTGAATGATTTCCAAAACCTGTTCCAGGTCCACGAGCCGAAGGTGCAGGGCATTGTTGATTTCATCCAAGATAAGGATATCCTCTTCGCCCGATTCCATTTTTTGATGAGCTAATTTGATCGCCTCCTGAGCATTCGCTCTGTGTTCTTTGTAAGGATAGGGATTGCCCTGGATCCCGCAAAATCCTTTCCCGGTGGAGATGAGCTCCACCTCACAACCCATCTTCTTTACCCCGTCCCATTCACCCGCATACATATCACCCTTCATGAATTGGATGATACAGACCCTCATGTTGTGGCCGCATGCCCGAACCGCAATGCCAAGAGCGGATGTCGTCTTCCCCTTGCCGTTGCCGGTTATCACAACGACAAGTCCCCTTCTCTCTTTGGGAACCAATCGGGTTATCTCCATTGCCGTAACCTCCTCCCAAGATGCACCGGCTTTTCAGGCCTATTCGACAATGACTTCACAAAAAGGAAATATGATAGCATTGGGTCTTCGTCCTCCAAAAAGAGTTGAATGGCCCAGCGTGACGCTAATTATTCAACTGTAATTTCAGTGAGATATACATCAAAACATAATATAAAATATTAAGATTAAAAAAAGAACAAAGGAAAGCCCTTGTAGCCCCAAAAAATTCGCCTGCCATGGACCGCTCAGAGCCACAAGGGCTTCTTTTCATTGACTCCCACTCCCATATTCCTGTCCCCAACTGTTGAAGCATCGCTTACCCCATCGGTACATTTAATAACCAATGCGTTGTTGATGTCAAATAAATTCTTATCTATCCCTCACTCGATACTCAAAAATACCCTAAGATTCTTGGTCAAATACAGTGAATCCCCCATTTACGCTATCAGCCCGTTCTCGTAGAGTACTAATACATTCAAATTAATTTATGTTAAGCCCCCCCTTCTCTTGGGAGGCGGGCTGGGAACGCAGGGTGAATGAAAACGCTATTCATCATAAAACTATTCATTCTGCTCACAGGGGTCCTTTTTTTCCAGGGCGCTGTCAATGCTCATATGGAGCATGAGCAACCCAAAGATCTCTCCGGGATCGGGATTGATGAAAAGTTGGGGCGACTTGTACCCCTTGATCTAACGTTCCATGACGAGAACGGCAGTGCCGTTAGTTTAAGACAACTAATTCATGTACCCGTCGTTCTCACCCCGGTCTATTTACATTGCCCGAATGTTTGTAGTTTACTGCTGCAGAATTTGGCAGAGGCTCTGGATAAGCTTCCCGCGGAACCGGGCAACGAATACACTGTTCTCACCATCAGTTTTGACGAAACGGAAAAACCAGATCTTGCCCGTCAAAAGAAAAAAACTTACTTGAAAATGATCCAAAAACCATTTCCTGAGGGGGCCTGGAGATTCTTGACCGGAGACGAACAGAATATCCATAAGCTGACGGATGCCATAGGCTTCCATTTCAAGCGAGTGGGGGAAGATTTTGAGCACCCGGTATCATTGATTATCCTTGCTCCCGACGGAAAGATCGTCCGCTACATGTACGGCGCGGACCCCCTCCCCTTCGATCTCAAGCTCGCCCTTGTAGAAGCTTCCCAGGGAAAAATTGGCCCTACCATTGCTAAGGTCGTTCGTTTCTGCTTCCGTTATGATCCAAAAGCCAACAAACTCGTCTTCAATATGTTGAGAGTCACTGGAACCGTTACCCTATTTTTTGCTTTATTATTTATCGTGTTTCTTCTTTTCAAAGGGAAAAAACAGCATCCCAAAGAGGAGCGACAGGAATGACATCAACCGGAGCGATGGAGAGCATTCGCCCAAGAATCAGTTTTTATGAGGACCACGGGAAATATCGCGGAATCCTCTCCTGGATTCTCACGTTGGACCACAAAAGGATTGGGCTTCTTTACTTCATCTTCGTCATGGCCTTCTTTTTCAGCGGAGTTGTTCTCGGATTCTTTATGCGACTGCAGATGCTTGCGCCAGGCACCATTATGAAGCCGCAGACATATAATTCTCTTTTTACGTTGCACGGGATCATCATGATCTTTCTTGTCGTCATTCCAGCGATTCCTACGATTTTCGGAAATTTCTTTCTCCCGATTCAGATCGGCGCCAGGGATGTTGCCTTTCCAAGAATTAACCTTTTGTCCTGGTGGCTTTACATCACCGGAGCGATTATCGTCGTTATCTCCGTTTTCACTGGCGGGGGTCCACCTGATACAGGGTGGACATTCTATGCGCCGTATAGCCTGAGAACCACGGTCAATGTCCCCCTTGCGGTTTTTGGTGTCTTTATTTTGGGCATGTCCTCTATTTTGACGGGCATTAACCTCGTGACAACGACTCATAGACTCAGAGCTCCTGGAATGACCTGGAATCGTTTGCCTCTTTTCGTATGGGCGATTTATTCTACCTCATGGGTTCAAATACTTGTGACTCCTGTGATCGGAATTACTCTCATCCTCATTATTATGGAAAGATTTTTTGGCGTAGGTGTATTTGACCCAGCCAAGGGAGGCGATCCCATTCTTTACCAGCATATGTTCTGGATTTACTCCCATCCAGCAACCTACATCATGATCCTTCCGGCGATGGGTGTCATCTCTGACGTTGTTCCCGTCTTTGCAAGGAAAAGGATCTTTGGGTATATGGCGATTGCCATTTCTGGAGTTGCCATTGCAGCAGTAGGCTCTCTCGTCTGGGGACATCATATGTTTGTCAGCGGGCAGAGCGATTTTGCTGACATCCTTTTCTCCCTTCTCACTTTTTTGGTTGCCATCCCAAGCGCAATCAAAGTCTTCAACTGGGTCGCCACTCTGTACAAAGGCTCTATTGTCATCGAACCTCCTCTCCTCTTCTGCCTCGCCTTTATCTTCCTTTTTTCGATTGGCGGACTTACAGGCTTGATCCAGGGGGCACTGGCGCCTAACATGCACCTCCACGATACATACTGGATACCAGGCCATTTTCACTACATCATTTTCGGAGGGATGGGATTCGGTCTTTTTGCCGCTTTTCACTATTGGTTTCCGAAGATGTTTGGTCGGATGTACAACCGAAAAATGGCCATGCGGGCATGGGCAGTCATGCTTGTTGGCTTCAACATCTTCTATTTCTCCATGCTCTTGCTGGGCTGGGAGGGTATGCCCCGGAGGTATTACGACTATCTCCCTCAATTCCGGAGCCTTCACCTGACAGCTACATTCGGTTCCTGGATTCTCATCGCCGGATTGATTCTGATGTTTGCTAATCTCTTCCGTGGACTTTTCAAGGGTGAAAAAGCGGAAGACAATCCCTGGGGCGGGGCCACTCTTGAATGGCAGATTCCTTCTCCACCTCCGACTGAGAACTTTGAAAAAATCCCGGGTATCCGACATGGCCCTCATGATTTTAAGGAGCTTGAAAATAATGGATGAAGCAAAAGAAGCCGTTTTCGAAGAGGCCAGGGATTACACCGGCGCCAAACTGGGTATGTGGCTTTTTATCCTTTCTGAGCTTCTCCTCTTCGGAGGAATGTTTATTCTTTATTCCGGTTACCGCTATAAAAATCCTGCCGATTTTCATCATGCCTCGAGGGAACTGGAAGTCGTTCTCGGCACCTTGAACACCATCATCCTCTTGACCAGCAGCTTAAGCGTAGCCACCTCCATCGCAGCCATCCAAAAAGGACAGCGTAAATTATCGATGGTCTTGCTGATGGCCACCATGGCTCTTGGCCTCTTATTTCTCGCGAACAAGGGGTTTGAATGGGGCACCAAAATTGAACACGGCATTTATCCAAATTCTCCTACCCTTTTAGCCCGTTCGAAAGGTGAGATCCTCTTCTTCGGCCTTTACTATGTCATGACAGGACTTCACGGTCTTCATGTGCTTGTAGGGGTCTGCGTCTTCTCTGTGATGCTGATTCTTATTGCCAAGGGCACGCTCAACCAGATGCGTTTCGTGCCCTTGGAAAATGCTGGGTTGTATTGGCACCTGGTGGATATTATCTGGATCTTTCTCTATCCCTTGTTCTATCTGATCACATGATGGAGGATGAGCACCAGATGACAAGCACCCTTTCTTGAAAATATCGGAAAAGGGAGAAACTTCCATGGAGAATAGAGAGGTCAAAATTCATCCCGTTAAGTACAGGACCTATGTATTCGTCTGGATGGGATTAGTGATTCTCACAGGACTTACTTACACTGTTGCTGTAGGAATTCACCCAGCAGGGTGGGCCATCTTCGTGGCCTTAGCGATCGCCGGAACAAAATCCGGCTTAGTGCTAAACTACTTTATGCATTTGAAGTCCGAGAGGCTCGTCATATTTAAAGTCATTATTCCTCTTGTTATGGCCGTTTTCCTTGTCTTCATCCTTTTGACCTTTTCCGATGTAGCTTTTCGAGGTGTTGTAAAATGATCTTTTCAGCCGCCACAGGTATATCTGGCAGAGTGGTAGATAATGTCTTTCTCTACATCGTGACCATCTGCATCATCCTGCTGGCACTCATCACTTTTCTCATGGTTTACTTCGTCGTTCGTTACCGTCGGGAAAAACACCCCACGCCGGTTGACATTGAAGGGAGCACCTGGCTCGAAATTACCTGGACCGTCATACCGACGCTGATCGTTCTCAGCATGTTCTACTATGGCCTAACGGGATTCGAGTTTTTGAAGAAAGTTCCTCCCGGGGCGATGACGGTGAAGGTGATCGCCCGGCAATGGTCGTGGCTGTTCCAATATGAAAACGGAATTCAAGATCCAGAGTTAAGAGTTCCGGTCGGAATGCCGATCAAGCTGCTTCTCACATCGCAAGATGTGATCCACGGTTTTTATATCCCCGCCTTCCGCATTAAGCAGGACGTCGTACCAGGAATGACGAACTATCTGTGGTTTCAGCCCACCCAATTAGGAACGTTTGATGTCATGTGTTCGCAGTACTGCGGACTGGAACATTCCCACATGCTTACAAAAATAGTCGTCCTTCCCGAAGAGGAGTTTACAAAGTGGTATCAGGGTAAGAAGAAAGAAGTCGCAGCCAAGGCCCCTCCTCCAGGACTCCAACTCTACCAGGTCAAAGGATGCGTCGCCTGCCACAGCACCGACGGAAGTCCACGAGTGGGCCCGACTTTCAAAGGTCTCCTTGGAAAGAAGGAAGAGGTTACAACCGGCGGGAAGAAGGAGACGGCTGTCGTTGACGAGGCTTTCATCCGGGAATTTATTTCTGAACCCAACGTGGTCCATATTGAGGGATACCCGCCCATCATGCCCAAAATAAGTATGACGAACGAGGAACTAACAGCGCTGGTCGATTATATTAAAAGTCTGAGGTGAGGGAAAACGTGAGGACAACTGCCATCGACATAAGAAACATTGCGGGTCGCCCAGTCTCCCCCTCGAGAGAATGGCCGATCCTCCTTCTCCACCTCGGAAAGATCAGGATCTCACTTCTTGCCACGCTTTCGGCCGCCGCCGGTTATCTTCTCGCAACAGGAAAGATCACGATTCACATCCTTGTGCCAGCCGCATCTGTCTTCCTTCTTGCGTGCGGGTCCTGCGCGCTTAATCAATACCAGGAAAGAAAGATTGACCAATTGATGCTGAGAACGAGGCTGAGGCCCGTTCCCTCGGGGAGGTTGAATCCCGAGACTGCTCTCTTCATTTCTTTAGGGTTGATCCTCTCAGGCTTCGTCATTCTTCTTTACGGAGCAAATAAGATCGCGCTCTGTCTTGGAATGTTCGCTGTGGCCTGGTACAATGCGGTTTATACCCATCTGAAACAGAAGACAGCCTTTGCGGCCGTACCGGGTGCCCTGGTCGGAGCGATACCGCCTGCTCTGGGATGGGTCACAGGAGGAGGAAGAATACTCGACCCTCGGATAGGCGCAATTGCCCTCTTCTTCTTCATCTGGCAAATACCCCATTTTTGGCTCCTTCTTCTGGATTCTTCAAGAGATTACGAGAGGACCGGGCTTCCTTGCATCACAAAGGTCTTTTCGGCGAAACAGATTAAACGAATCATCTTCGCATGGCTTCTGTCGACAGGCGTCTCTTCTCTAATCATTCCTTTGTTCGGGCTTCTCAATTCATTTCTTTCTTGTCTTCTATTAATGGCCGCCGCCGTCTGGCTCTTCCTGAACGCCGCCTCTTTTCTCAAAGCGGATTTCGAGGAAGCCATCTCGAGGGTAATTTTCACGAAACTAAACCTCTTCACCCTCATTATCCTCATTCTTTTGTCGTTAAATAAAATGCTGATGGGAATTGGTTGATATTGACTTTCCGAAAGATAATCTTGACTACAGGAGGGAAGAAATGAAAAAACGGACATGGATCATCATGATTGGATCTCTTTTTCTTCTCGCAACGATAGGTCTCGCTGCAAACCCTGCACCCCCTAAGAAAACACCTCAACTGCTAAAAGAAGGGGGAAAAGTCTATGAGCAGGTTTGCGCATCCTGTCACGGCAGCAAAGGAGACGGAAAGGGCCCAGCCGGGGCTGTGCTTAAGCCCCCGCCGACGGATTTCCAGAAACCCCTGAAAGAATGGCCCAATACGAAGGGAGACCCCCAAAAAGTCTTCGAGGTTATTTCGAAGGGGATTCCAAACTCGGCGATGGTGGCATGGACACAATACTCTGAACAACAGCGCTGGGCATTGGTCTACAGAGTGATGGATTTTTCTAGGGCGATGGCAAAGGGGAAATAGAAAATCTGGCCGCCGGAGGACGGAATCACGGTTTAACGGATTTTTTTAAAAGGAAGCAGGCCCCGGTGGTTCGGGAAAAACCCGAGGGCTACTTCTCTTCATCCTCCGGCTTCTTTAGGAAGGCCTGAATGTAGACTACTTTGTCTTCTTTCGGACCCTCCTCCTTTTTCAACGGTTGACGAGTCCTTTCGGCCCCTTTGTAGACCTCTTCTAACTTACTAATGACCTCTTGGAGCTTCGGATCCTCCTCCACCAATTGGTTGATCTGCTGATCGAAGTAATCACCGGCCTTTTCAAGCTCAGAGAGATCAGTCTTAATCCCTGTCAAATCGGACAGCCTTTTGAGAACGGAGCAAACCACCTTTACGTTTCTGGTCTGAAGATATTGCGGGACATGACCCCAGAGGCTGATTGCCCTCAAATCCCTCTTCTTGGCGGCCTCGAGGATAAACGTGTGGATGCTGATGGGTCCGGAGTACTCCGTCAACCCCAGCCCGGACCGGATCACTCCCTCCCTTAGTTCCTCATGATTGAACAGACAGCTGACCATCGGAGGATAGGTGTGAGGGACGTAGTCGTAAGTACCGCCGATGGTAAAGAGCTCCATCACATGGAATCTCTCAGCCAAATCGAGAATAAGATCGGCAAAAACGTTCCATCGAAGATGAGGTTCGACTCCGGAGAAAAGGATGAGGTCATTGGAAGGAAGTCCTTTAACGTAGCAAAAATGATTGCCCGAGGTTTTTAGTTCGACCAACCTGCCCTCTTTAATCACTGCCATCGGTCGTAAGGAAGACATTTGATAAAAATTCTCAGTTGGAATGGAGGCGAATTTGCTTGCTCCTAAATTATCGATCAAGTGGCGAAGGGCAAAAGTGGAGATCTCTCCTGCGTTTGGCCATCCTTCAAATCCCATGATCAAATAAGGCTTATTAAGAACCGGCCTCTCAATATAGACGATTTCTTCCATTTTTTTCTCCATAGATATAGCCCTGGGGTGGTTCAGTTCTTCTTTCTCAATTTTTGGCAGATCCCAAGATTTAGCCGCCAGAACGGTTGATCAATCTGCCGGTCATTACCTGCCCAAGAACGACCATATCCTCCAAGGCAAGGTAATGATCCACAGACGCGTCGAAAAGAAGCTGGACAGACGCCGGAAACTCTTCGTCGCCCTCCCAAAGAACATACTGAAGAGGCACAAAGGGGAAAGCCCGGAGAATAAAAGAGGCATCCCCGATTTCCACAGGTTCCCCCCCCGATTTGACTCCAGCCTCCCGGAATGATTCGGCTGATTTCCCAAACCTCCGCTGCAAAGGTTCTGTCACTCTTCTCGCAAAAACACCCGCATAGAGGAGGCCTCCTGGAATATCTTTGTAGGCCACCCATTTTCCTGTGAGGGGATTCCCATCCGCACGGATGAGATAATGGAGCAGGAGGATGCGAGTGACCAGAGAAACTACTTTCTTCGATGGAGAATAGAATTCTATCTGAGGAAACCGGATCTGGTAGGGTTCTGAGAAGAAATGAACCGTGATTTCCCCTCCGTCTTCTCTTTTTTGATAATCTGCTCCGGCCCTTCTTGCCCTCTCCTCCAGATTCATTTTTCTGATGGAGGCACAGGCCAAATCAAAGGACTGTTGATAATTTTTCTGTTTAGAAAGCTCCATCCTATCCTGAAAAACGTAGAGCGCATAGCGCAAACCGCATAGTGTCTAAGAGCACTTAGTAAGAAATTCCGAAATCCCTGCCTACCAGCAGGCAGGCGCAATCATCACCCGATCTCTTCTCTCAACTTCTTTATGGTTTCTTCGTAGTTTTCCGTCTTAAAGATGCCTGTGCCAACAACGAAGATGTCTCCGCCGGCTGCTGAGACGTCTCTAATGTTGTCGATTTTGACTCCTCCATCCACCTCTATTTCCAACGACGGACGATGTTGATCAACCATTTTTCTCAACCGTTCAATTTTTTTCAGGGTGGAGGGGATAAAGGATTGTCCACCAAACCCCGGATTAACCGACATGATAAGGACTAAATCCAAATCGTCAAGGACAGGATGGAGGATTTTCAGCGAAGTCGCAGGCTTGAGCACAACACCCGGCCTCACGTTCAGCCCACGAATCTTCTTGATTGTGGTCTTGAGACGAGGACACGTCTCCGCGTGAACCGTAATCCAATCGGCACCCGCCAGAGCAAAGGCTTCGATATAACGCTCAGGGTTTTCGATCATTAAATGAACGTCGAGAGGCAGTGAGGTCAACTTCCTCAGCCCCTGAACGACGAGAGGACCGATGGTGATGTTAGGAACAAAATGCCCATCCATCACATCGACATGGATGACATCCGCCCCGGCCTTTTCGACTGCACCGACTTCGTCGCCCAGGCGGCTGAAATCCGCCGACAAAATCGAAGGCGCTATTTTTTTCAATCCAACCTCTTCTTATGCGGAATGACAATGTTTTCTTTGACCAAGAACATATTATTAAAATCACAAGGATAATTCAATCAAATTAACCCGATTTCGTGTTTTCCCTCAGTTCTGTTCCGAGACCCTATTCCTAAGGATCGGAGTGGCTTCCCAGGAGATAACTTGAAGCGGCACATTTTAGCGATGGACCAAGGCGTAGATACGTATAAAATGACACCTTCAGTAGCACCGTCCGATTCCATTCTCTCTAACGATCCGCAATTCCAAGTTTTTGGAGGGGAGACTACTCCGATCCCACTCCACCCGAGACTAAGCTGTTGCGACTTCGTCATCAGAGGATACCCAACAGCGCAAATAAGCCAAAGCCCAATATGATCAAACCTGAGATCCTGTTCAGCCACTGCAATCTCTTTGGATTGAGCAGCTTCTGTAATAGACCGGTAAAACCACACAGGATGAGCCACCACATTGCGGAGCCCACGAAAACACCCGAGACCAAAATTCCCGCTAAAAGGTAGTGACCGCCTTCGCTTCCTACTCCCAGTCCGGCGAAAACGGCAACGAAGAAAAGAATGGTCAGGGGGTTCGTGAGGGTCAGAAAAAAGGTCGATAAATACGCATGCCAGCGGTTATTTCCGTCCACGGGAGTTCCTTGTTCGGCTGGTTTGGAAAGAAACGTCTTCGCACCCAAGATACAAAGCAGCGCGCCCCCGATCAGACGAAGCCAAATCTGTTTGCCAATTAGAAAATCAACAAGAAAGGTAAGTCCGAATCCAGCAATGGCTCCGTACAAGCCATCGGCCGTAGCCGCTCCCAGGCCTGAGAGAAACCCGACCATCCGGCCCCGGCTCAAGGTGCGCCGGATACATAGTATCCCAATAGGTCCCACCGGCACAGAGATGGATAAGCCGATGATCAGCCCCTTGATTAAATAGTGAATCTCTTGCATTTGTTCCTTCTTTTGTTGCCTAAGATTCCTTTTTCAACCGAGCTACAAAAAAGCCGTCCATCCCATTTTGGGGAGGAAAGGTCTTGAAATACCCGTTATGGATAAATCGGTCGCATTTTTCTGGAAGGACCTTATCCATCCGGTCAAGCTGGAAGCCCGGGTGTCCCTCCAGAAATCTCTTAACAACGTCTTCATTTTCCTCATGAAAGACCGTGCAGGTACTATAAATTAAGACCCCTCTTTTTTCCACATAGGCCGAAAGATTACTCAATATCGAAAACTGAAGCTCACTCAACCTCTTGATATCCTTTTCCCTTCTTCTCCACTTCAAATCGGGATTCTTACGAAGTGTCCCAAATCCTGAACAGGGGACATCCGCCAAAACTCGATCAAACACCAAACTTTTAAAGACAGGGAGGGAGGCAGCTGCGTCTGCCCTGAGCACTTTGACTATCTTTATCCCCAATCTTTGACATATTTCTTCGATCAAATGCAATTTCTCGTTGCTGAGATCAAGGGCATAGATTTCTCCTCGGTTTTCCATCTTTTGGGCCGTGTGAGCGGTCTTCCCACCCGGAGCAGCGCAAGCATCAAGAATTCTTTCTCCTGGCCTCGGGTCCAAAATCGAACTGACCAGTTGCGAGGCCTCATCCTGAATCACGTAAAGACCTTCCTTGAGGAACGGAAGTTCCGAGGTGGGGGGAGGATCTTGCAGCAGAACTCCCTCTTCAGAATAGATGGTTGGATGTGGTTTTAGCCCTTCTTCTCTCAACTTTTCCATGAGGTCTCCCCGATCTACTCTTAAGGTGTTGACCCGAAGCGTCAGCGAGGAGATCTGATTGTTGAATGTACAGATACGAAGGGTTTCTTCGACGCCCACCTCGTTCACCCATCTCCGCACTAACCAGAGGGGATGGGACTGTGCAACAGAGATATGAAGCGCCGGATCTTCAGCAATGTCGGGATAACGGATCTCCTCTCTCTGACGGATGGAGGAGCGGAGCAAGGCATTGACAAAACCCGCTCCCCCTCTTCCTCGGATTTGCTTGGCCAACTCCACTGACTCGTTCACGGCCGCCGAAGCCGGGGTTCTTGACAAGAAAAGGGTTTGATAGAGTCCGAGGCGGAGGATATTGTTCGTTTCTAATTCAATTTTCTCGAAAGGGATCTTCGAGAACTGGCGGATCACCCAATCAAGCTTTCCTCTCCATCGGATGATACCATAAGCCAATTCCGTGAGGAAAGAGCGGTCAAGGGAGGTAAGGTGTCGGTAGCGTTTGAACGAATCGGTAAGAAGACGATCGAGATGAAGATCCGTCTCTTCAACCCGATTCAGGATGTCGAGGCAGATCGCCCTTGGGGTCTTTTTTCTCAAAACCTTCCCGTCCTCGCCATTTCCTCGAGTCTGGCGATCCGCTCCTCGATTGGCGGATGGGTGCTGAAGAGAGAAAGAACCCCTCCCCCTCTAAGCGGGTTTACGATGAACATATGAGCGGTGGAAGGATTAGCATCCATGGGAATCCTCTGGGCCGCTATTTCCAATTTGCCCAGAGCCTTTGCCAACGAAAGGGGGTTGCTGAGATGGGCCCCGCCCTCATCAGCCAAATACTCTCTGGAGCGGGAAATAGCCATTTGAATCAGCATGGCGGCAATCGAGGCCACCATCGTGAACAGAAGAACAAAAAGGATATTACCGCCCCCTCTTTCATCATCGTTAGATCGGCCAAAACCGAAGATCGCCCCCCACCGAGCCATCGAGGCAAGCATGCTGATGGCACCGGCGATCGTTGCCGCAATCGAGCTAATGAGGATATCCCTATGCTGGATATGCGACAGCTCATGGCCGATGACTCCCATCAGTTCTTCCTTCGACAAAATTCTAAGAATGCCCGATGTCACGGCCACGGCAGCATGCTCGGGGTTTCTCCCTGTTGCAAAAGCGTTGGGTGTATCGTTTTCCATAATATAGACCCTCGGCATTGGAAGGCTGGCCTTGCTCGTCAGTTCCGCGACGACCCCGTACAGCTCAGGAGCCTCACTTTGCGAAACCTCCCTCGCTCCATACATCCGAAGAACGATCTTGTCGCTGAACCAGTAAGCAAAGAAATTCATGAGAGCAGCAAAGATAAAAGCATAGACGGCCCCGCTTCTCCCTCCGATGGCAGTTCCCACCAGAATAAAAAGACCAGTCAAAACCAGCATCAAAAGGAACGTCTTAAATTGATTCATTAGTAAGCCGGCCTCCTTTTAACTCAAAATTCTAATCATTGATGCATACTTTGTCAAATCATCAATCCTGCTCACTTACCCCGCCCCCTTCCCAAAAGGGACTGTGTCACCATAACAAAAACCGGTTCCGCGAACGCAGCGATTACGATGCAGCCCCGAGGGGGACAGGATAACAGTGGGGGGCATGTTCAACGAAAGACCGTTCCAACAGGGATGGGGTGTCCGGAAAGAAATTCACGGATGCCCATTCTCCTTCTTCCCTCCAACTGGACTTCTTTGATGAGGTAGGCATCCCTCCCTGCTTCCACTTCAATAAAATCCGATCCGACCCACACCACAGTACCTGTCTTCCCTGTTAGCGCTTTTTCCCTCACCGCTCCTTTATAGACTCTTACTAACCGGTCGTCCCACCTGGTAAAAGCGCCGGGCCATGGATTAAAGGCACGGACCTGACGGTCAATTTCTTCGGCCTCTTTCTCCCAGTCAATGTGGCCATCCTCTTTCTTAAGGGGAGGCGCATAGGTTGCTTTCGAATGATCCTGCGGAATGGGTCGAATATTCCCTACTTTCATCTTCTCCAAAGTCTCTATCAGCAACCTGGCTCCCAGAGCGGCCAGCCGATCCTGAAGCGCCTGGCACGTATCTTCCGCGCCGATCGGAACCTCAGCCTGCAGAAGGATGTCTCCTGTATCCATGCCCTCGTCCATGACCATGGTCGTTACTCCTGTCACTTTCTCTCCCTTCAGGATGGCCCACGCAATGGGAGCGGCTCCACGATACATGGGAAGCAAGGAGGCATGAACATTGACGGCTCCATATTTGGGCATCTTCAGGAGCGATTCCGGCAAAATCTGACCGTAGGCGACCACGACACAGAGGTCCGGTTGAAGGCCCTTTAGTGCCCTCTGAAAAGCTTCATCCTTTGCTTTTTCGGGCTGAAGCGGATTAAGACCGTGCTGAAGGGCGAGTTCCTTTACGGGAGGAAAAACAACTTTTCTTCCTCTTCCTCTTTCTCTGTCCGGTTGGGTGACAACCCCGACCACTTTATCCGGCCCTCTCAAAAGGCCCTCCAGGGTCGGGATGGCGAAGGATGGTGTCCCGAAGAAAACGATCCGCCAGGGCGGTGGGTTCAAGGTCTTTCTTCCTTACGCTTTTCTTTCCTCAATTTGTTCCGATAGATATCTCTCTTCAGCCGGCTCACCCTGTCGAGGATGAGGATGCCATTGGTGTGATCAATTTCATGCTGAAGGGCAATGCCCAATATCCCGTCCCCCTTAATCTCCATCTCCGTCCCTTGGGGAGACAACCCCCTCACGCAGACCTTTTCCTTCCTTCTCACCTTTTCCAGGCAATCGGGGACGCTCAAACATCCCTCTTCGTGGTCGATCTCCCCTTCTTCTGAAACAATTTCGGGGTTGATCAGGGCCAAGAAACTATGCTGGGGATCGATCGGACTGACATCAAGAACGATCACCCTTCTGGGAATTCCGATCTGGCAGGCGGCCAATCCCACTCCGCCCGCCATGTACATGGTCTCCTTCATGTCTTGAATCAATTTTTCCACTTCCCCATCAATCTCGCTTACGGTCTCGGAACGTTTCTTCAAAATCGGATGAGGGTACTTTATGACTTCAAGAACAGCCATTTTTGTATCTCCGATGTCTTTTCTCCATGTAGAATAACATAAAAAGAGAGAGAATGGCCAATAGAATACCTATCCCCTGGGAGGTGGAAAACAGATCTCCAAATAGGAATCCTCTCGGATCACCTCTGAAGATTTCGATGAAAAAACGCGTTACCGAATAGAGAAGAACGAAGAGCCAGAAGATTTGGCCATCAAATGTTTTCCTCTTCGACATCCAACTCAAAAACAAGAAGATGGCTAATCCATTGGCCGCGTCATAGAGCTGGGTGGGATGAAGTGGAACATTCAGCCGGGCGAGCGAGTTCGGATTCTTAAAAACGACAGCCCATGGCAGGGAAGTTTCTCTTCCATAACAGCAACCCGCAAAGAAACAGCCTATCCTGCCAAAAGAGAGACCCAAAGCAATCAGAGGAGAAATCAGGTCAGCCAATTTCCAGGTGGGCAATCTGCGCCACCTCATATATCCGAAGGCAACCGCCGCCGCGGGAATCAGTCCGCCATAAAAGACCAATCCCCCCTCCCAGATTTTGAACATCTGCAAGGGATGTTGACGATAAACATCGAAATTGATCAAGATGAACAGGATTCTTGACCCAAGGAAGGCTGACAAAACCGTGTAGAAGAAAAGATCGGCTACGTTCTCAAGGGGAAGCTTGATATCTGATTTTCGAATTTTCAGGACGGAGAGAACCGCCGCTACGCAAAAACCCACGACGACGAAAAACCCGTAAGCATAGATATGGAAGTTCCCAAATTGAAAGAGGATGGGGTGCATTTTCGAGTTATGAGTTCAGAGTTTAGAGTTATGAGTTATGAATATAAATCCCCAATTCCAAATGCCAAATTACAAACAATCCCAAAGCTCCAATTTTCAAAGAACCAGAACATTTCTTATGTTTGTTTGGAATTTGGTCCATTGGAATTTATTTGGGATTTGGTGCTTGGGATTTGGTGCTTCTTTTGCGGTCTCGCTTCAATATCTCTAACGCCATCAGCCCGATGCCGATACAGATGGCGGAATCCGCCACGTTGAAGGCGGGCCAATGATAAGTAGCTATGTGAAAGTCAAGAAAATCTACAACTTCCCCGTAGTGGAGACGATCTATGAGGTTGCCCAGGGCGCCACTCAGAACAAGAGAAAATGAGAGGGCAAGAATCTTCTCATTTTCTCTTGTTTTAATAAAAAGAAAAATAATGGCCACGATGGCGATCAGGGAGACCACCACAAAGAGGATAGAACCAATTCCTCCTCTTGCTCCTCCGAAGATTCCGAAAGCGCCACCTGTATTCCTCACATGGACGATGTTAAAGAACCCATGGATCACCTCCACCTTTCGATAGAGGCCCAATTTTTGCACAACGATGTATTTGGTCAACTGATCCAGCAGGAGAATTCCAAAACAGAAAATCGAAAGGATCCAATATTTTCGTCTCATCTCCATCTTTACGCCCATGCCCGTTCACGATCGAAAGGCTTCTGCAACTCGGAATCTTAAATCCCAAATGCCAAATTCCAAATCACAAACAATTTCAAAATCCCAATGATCGAAACTCTTTCCCTTGGAAATTCGGATTTTGTGCATCGGAGCTTATTTGGTATTTGGTGCTTGGAATTGGGTGCTTATCCTTTGATCGCCTCGACGCATCTTCCGCAGATAGTCTGATGCTCCGGATGCTGGCCGACACTCACTTCGTAGTTCCAGCATCTTTCACATTTCTTGCCCTCTGCCCGGAGGATTTCAACCCTCACCTCTTTTTCATCCTCGGTGCCGTTGGCGCGGTGAAGCGTGACCGAGGAGACAATAAAAATTGCCCTTAAGTCTTTCTCGTAGCATTCAAGAAACGAAAAGACCTTCTCCGGAAGATAGAGATGGACCTGTGCGTCCAGCGAGAGCCCAATGACCTTCTTCGTCCGGGCCTCTTCCAAGGCCTTGGTCACCAGGGCTCGAATCTCCCAGATCCGATCCCACCGTTCGTTTAAGGCCTCATCCAGATATTCACCCTGCACCTCAGGAAAAGAACTTAGGTGAACACTTTCGCTCCTCTCCAACCCTTGAGGAAGGTATCTCCAGACCTCTTCCGATGTGAAAGAAAGTATAGGAGCCATGAGACAGGCCAGGGCTTTTAAAATCTCGTGTAGGGCGGTCTGCGCCGATTTCCGTCCCGGGGAACTGGACGGGAATGTGTAGAGCCGATCCTTCAGGATATCGAAATAGAGGGCGCTCATCTCCACCGCGCAAAAGTTCTGAACGCTGTGGTAGACAACGTGGAACTCAAACCGTTCGTAAGCCTCGCGAATTCTTGCGATCAGCTTCTGAAGCTGGTGGAGAGCCCATTGGTCCATTTCGTGGAGGTCACGATAGGGAACCCGGTCTTTTTCGGGATGAAAATCGTAGAGATTGCCCAATAGAAAACGGTAGGTATTTCGAATGCGAAAGTAGCTATCCGCCAGTCGTTTCAGGATCTCGCCAGAGATCTTGATGTCATATTTGTAATCTTCCGCCGCGACCCAGAGCCTCAAGACATCGGCTCCCAACTGATTCAAGACTTCTTCGGGCGCGATCACGTTTCCCGCTGACTTCGACATCTTTTTCCCCTCGCCATCCACGACAAACCCGTGGGTCAGGACAGAGAGATACGGGGCGCACCCTCTCGTACCGACAGAAGTGAGGAGAGAGCTGTGGAACCATCCCCGGTGTTGATCGCTTCCCTCCAGATAGAGACTGGCCGGAAACTCAAGGCCCTCGCGTTTCTCCAGGACCGCCGCATAGGAAACCCCCGAGTCAAACCACACATCCAGGATATCCATCTCCTTTTCAAAATCTTTTCCGCCGCATTTGGGACACTGGGTTCCTTTTGGCAGCAGGTGATTCGTACCCTTTTCAAACCACACGTCCGCTCCCTCCCTCTCAAAAAGACGCGCGATGTGATCGATCACCTGCTGATTAACAAGGGGCTGTTTGCAGGAAGAGCAGTAAAAGACGGTGATAGGGATGCCCCAGGCTCTCTGCCTGGATACACACCAATCCGGCCGGTTCTCAATCATCCCGTAAATACGATCCCTTCCCCAGGGGGGAATCCAAGTCACCCCACCGATGGCCTTCAGAGCATTCTGCCTCAATCCTTTTTTATCCATCGAGATGAACCATTGCTCTGTGGCTCGAAAGATAATGGGGTCATTGGTCCGCCAGCAATGGGGATAGGAATGAACCATCATCTCTTCTTTCAGGAGTGCTCCCACCTCGGCCAGCTTCTTATTCACAGCATCATTTGCATCAAAAACGAACTGTCCCGCAAAGAAAAGGACATCCTGGGTAAAGCGGCCGTCATCATCCACCGGGCTGTAGACCTCCAGACCGTACTGCACTCCGCTTTCATAGTCCTCCTGACCATGGCCGGGCGCGGTGTGAACACATCCTGTTCCAGTGTCCAACGTCACATAAGAAGCAAGAATGATCAGGGAGTCTCGGTCGAGGAAGGGATGCCGGGCCTTGAATCCTTCTAATCTCTTTCCAGGAAATTTTTCCAATACTTCATATTTCTTGATCCCGAATTTCCTCATTACCCCTTCCAGGAGGCCCTCTGCGAGGATATACACCTCTTTCCCCACATCCACTGCCGCATAGGTAAAATCCGGATGAAGCGCAATTGCCAAATTAGCGGGGATTGTCCAGGGGGTGGTCGTCCAAATGATGATATAGACGGGTTTTCCACCCAGGTTCGGGAACTCCTTTCCGATTTCGGAGACCAGCTTAAATTTCACATAGATGGATGAGGAACGAAGGTCTTCGTATTTCACCTCAGCCTCAGCCAAAGCCGTTTTGCAGGTGGGGCACCAGTAGACGGGCTTCTTTCCTTTGTAAACCGAGCCATCCAGAAGGAACTTTCCGAATTCTCGAACGATGGTTGCCTGATACTCGAAATTCATGGTCAGATAGGGATTGTCCCACTCCCCAAATACCCCGAGCCGTTTGAATTCCTCTCTCTGAATGTCCACAAAACGGGCTGCGTATTCCCGGCATCTTCGTCGAATCTCGACGATCGAGAGATCGGCCTTCCTCGCACCGAGGCCCTTCTCCACTTCGTGCTCAACGGGCAACCCATGGCAGTCCCATCCCGGAACATAGCGGCTGTCAAACCCGGTCATGAACTTCGATTTAACGATGAAGTCCTTAAGGATCTTGTTCAAGGCAGTCCCGGTGTGAATGTTTCCGTTTGCATAGGGAGGTCCGTCGTGAAGGATATATTTGGGCCTTTCTTTGGCCTTTTGGAGGATTTGACGATAGATTTCCTTGACCCCCCAGTCGGCCAACATCTCAGGCTCCCTCTTTGCTAAATTGGCCTTCATGGGAAAATCCGTCTTGGGCAGATTTAGTGTGTGACGGTAATCCATTGCCTTTCCTTCCTGTCTGCAATCCTCATCATTATTTTATCAAATATTTCTGTTTATTGACCGAAAATCAAAAATCCTTTATTTTTAAAGGTATTTTAATAACATAGAAACGAGAACTTAGCAATCTCATATTCACCTGGAGGCTTTTGATGAAGATGGAAAAAAGGAGGGAGCGAGCTGCTCCTCGCCGGTTAAAGAGAAGAGGCGCAAAAAAGGAATGGAAATCCATCTTAGAAGGGATATCGCCAGGATCCCCGTCCCTTTGCAAGGCCTATCAATTGACGAAAAAGGCCTCCCGGGTTGGATTTGACTGGCCGAATATCGAAGGGGTGTTGAATAAACTGGAGGAAGAAATAAGAGAGTTTAGAGAAGCCCTTTCTCTACGGGACAGGAGGAAGATTCGTGAAGAAATCGGGGATCTTCTTTTTATCGTGGCAAACGTTTCGAGGTTTCTCCGTGTCCATCCGGAAGAGGCACTGAAAAAGTCCTTAGACAAATTCGTGTCTCGCTTTCATTATATTGAGACCTCCCTTTACAGGGAAGGAAAATCCTTCTCTCAATCGAACCTTGTCGAAATGGACCGATTATGGGAGGAATCAAAGAGGAAGGGGAAATGAGTTATGAGTTATGAATTATGAATTGCGAATCGATGGAAGCCGGCTTCGGATTTAGGATCTTTCAATCCATATTCCGAACTTGGAAATTTACGATTACATCAGAAATTCTGCGACGTTGAGATTGTATTCATTCGGGTCGAGGGTCTTGACGATGCTCCTCTTGAAGTTGCCGCTTGCATCGTCCCTTTCTTTCAAATCCACCACTTTTCCTTTCCGATACTCCCCGTCACCGTAATAAAGGAGGCAGACCTTGGGCCGGTCGATCAGTTCCGTGTCCTCTTGGATCTGAATAACAATTCCCATCTCATTGGTGTTTAACAAAACCAGGGTCCCGAGGGGAAAGATTCCGATCATGTTGATAAAGACCTTGACGATAGCGGGGTCGAAGTCTTTTCCACTTCGCTCCAGCATGATTCCCAGGATCTTTTCAGAAACATACGGGAATCGATTATAGACCCTTGGCCTCACCAGGGCATCGTAAAAATCGGCAACGGTGATGATTCTGCCAAAGAGGCTAATTCTTCTCTTCCGGGTGAGTCGTGGATAGCCGGTCAGGTCGTATCGCAGGTGATGTTCAAAGGCCCCTTGAATCATCCGGGTGGAGAGTTCTCCCCATTCTTTCATCCTCATGATGAGCTCTGTCCCTGCGACAGGATGGGTACGCATGATCGACCATTCTTCAGGAGACAAGTTCCCCGTTTTGTTGAGAATCTCCTTTGAAATTCGAGTCTTTCCCATGTCATGGAATAGGGCCGCCATGCCCAGATGAGAGAGGTGCTTTTTCGGAATACCGATCCTTTGCCCCAGGGCAATGGCATACATGGCCACATTCACGGAATGATTGAAGGTGTACTCATCATAGTTCTTGATATTCGCCAATCCCAGCAATGTGGAGTCATCCTGAAGGATGGCGTTGACGGCGTTTTGCATCAGGCGCTTGGCTTTTCGGATATTGAGCGCCTTTTGTTGATTGATACTCTCCACCACCTCTTTGACTAAACCGATGGACCTGAAATAGATCTCTTTCGAGTGTTTCTTCTGATCCTCCGAATCGACATAGATTTCCTCATCTTTGAAAAACTCCAATTTCCCGACCTCGATGGATCGGATGTTTCGGTATTCTAATTGTTTCTTGACATAAAGGTAATTGCTCTCGTTGTTCTGTTCCAGCCCCAGGATAAGATAGATGAAATCCTTTAAATGCTCTCCGCTCACTTCTTCTGTAAACTCCACCTCCCCGATCCACCGCTTCTTCATCTCCTGCCAAAACGCCTTGAAGATGGGGTATTTGTCGGCTCTCACGATGATCCGGGTATTATTGAAGAAGAAATTATCCCGAACGATTTTCAAGAAGAAATTTCCCTGAGATCGAATGATGCCGTTGATCGCCTGGACACATTCATGCGTGAGGCGATCGATGTTGACATTCTTCTGGTCATAGATGGCCGCTCCTCTTAGGAGCCGGGAGAATCTCGTGACAAATTCTGTTCCTAATTTCGTCGGCAGATGTTCATGATCCACGGTGGGTTTTTGTTCTGGCATCGAACGATTGACTCCTCGGAGGAATTAGCTCCTTAGCGCCTGAGCGCAAGCATCCCGGATGGATTCGTCCTTTGAGCGTCTCCCTTCCTCCAGGACGGCCTTTGCCTCGGGAGTTCCGATCATGGCCATCGCTCTCGCTGCTCCCAGGCGCATTTCATCCGTGGTCCCTCGACCAAACCAGCTCTTTCGCTCCAAGAATTGCTCCAATATAGGAACCGCCTCGTTAGAGCCAGCCATTCCGATAGCGTTAAAGAAAGCTTTGATTTCCACCGGCTCTCTCTTGTAAAAGTCTTTGGATTGAACCACTTCCAGAAGAGGGATGAGGCCCGCTTCTTTGCCTACTTTTCCTAAATTAATCGCTGCCATGCAGCGGATTCGAACATCGTTGTCCGTGAGCGCTTTGACCAATAATCCGACGGCCTTCGATCCACCGATGAGTCCCAGCGCCTGCACGGCTTCTCGCCTCACACGAATTTCCTCGTGGTTGAACGCCTTCAGGATGTATGGAAGGGATTGTTCCTTTCCGATTCGTCCTAAGATATAGGTGATATTTCGAACCAGGAACCATCTTCGGTCGTCAACAAAGGGAGTGATCAGATCAACGGCATTCTTCCCGATTTCAGAGAGCGCGTCACAGAATACCCTTCTCGTCTTCGAGTTCTTAAGCTCTCCCAGCAACTTGATGAGCGGCGTAATCGAGTTTTTTTGAAGAAGCGAGAGATAGGCGTTGACGTCTTCCAGGCGAATGTCTTCCCTCTCGAGAACCTTCCCGATACGGGCGATACGCACCTCGTCGCCGGCCTCCAGAATGATTTTTTGAATGGTCTCGATCTGCCAATCCTGTAACTCATAAGTCTTGAGGACGATATTCACTCGTTTCAAAAGATCGGTCGCTTTGGTGAATTCACCGAGGGTCAAAAAGGCGTCCAACGCTTTGATGAGGATATTGACCGCATCTTGATAGGGCTCAGGCTCTTTCTCCAAAGACAATATCTCAAAGAGAATGTCCAGAACATTGAAAATAAACGTTGGATCGATCTCAGCCTCAACATCCCTTCTCAACCCTTCGACTTCATTTGAGGTGAGGAAATAGACGCTTCGGTCCGAAACAAATGGGGCGGCTTCCTCGACCACCTTGGATACGATCTCATCCAAATCCCCCTCTTCGTCCGAACCTTCTTCTGCGGGGTCTACCTCCACGTGGTGAGACAGAGGTTTAAAAATAAGATTCTTCCTGAACTGGTCAATATTCTCCGGGACGATGACGGGTGTCTCCTCCAGGAATTCGTCTGTCGCCAAATGACTGATGTGTTCGAAATCTTTCTCCCACATCAGGGTAACGATGTCATCCTCCAATTGATTGATATTGTCGCTCTGTTTGATGATGTCAATGATCCCCTGAACCTCCCATTCTTCCAAGCCCTTCATAAAACGGATTTCCCTTAACCCGTCCTTGTAAAGAAGGAAAGCAAGACTCGTTTTTACATCCCTATTTTCGTAGATGGTCTTCCCTTTGAACGTGAGGTCGTATTCCTCCACCTGGATCACGAAGGACTCATACTTATTTAAGAAAAACTGGAACCTTCTAAGAAGCTGCTCTTTGAACCCTTTGAGGGTGGGATTGTCCGGTGGGTAAAAACGAAATGCCTTGATTGCCTTGACGAAGGCACTCGTCAAATCTCTGGCAAGGATGAACTCCTCATCCGATTCCACTCCTTCGATCAACGGTATCTCCGAACCGAGATCGAGAGCCTTTTTCTCTATCGAAACCTCTTCAGACATAAATTCCTTTGTCGGACCCCGCACACGTAAGGTGATGACCCTCACCGGCCACGGCGCGGGATCCAAGAGGGGCAACTTTCTAAGATGACTATATCTTTATGGATTTTGACAGCATTTGTCAATTATTTTTTTGCTTATTCCCCTCTTGATCAATTTATCAGTAAATGATATCTTCTGAATACTTAATGATTCTAAAGAATTATGACGGTTCGTTCTTCCAACCCTACGAAAGGCACGCTCTACATCGTTTCCACGCCCATTGGAAACCGGGAGGACATCACTCTAAGGGCCCTCCGCATCTTAAAAGAGGTGGATCTGATCGCTGCGGAGGACACACGGCACACTGGCCTCCTCCTGAGGCACTTCGGGATTCAAACCCCTCTCACCAGTTATTTTGAAGGAAACGAGTCAAGAAAAAAGGAATTCATCCTCTCCAAACTGACGCAGGGCGAGCGAGTTGCCCTCGTTTCAGACGCCGGCACGCCCGGCATCTCCGACCCTGGGTTCCGTCTTATTCAAACTGCCATCGAACACCAGATTCCCATTGTCCCTATTCCGGGTGCTTCTGCGGTGATCGCGGCTCTGAGCGTCTCTGGGCTTCCGACAGATGCCTTCGTTTTTAGAGGCTTTCTTCCCCATAAAACGAAGAAGCGAAGGGATCTCCTCGAGGAATTGGCAGCCGCAAGGGAAACCCTCATCTTTTACGAATCCCCCCATCGCATTTCTGAAACCCTGAAAGATATTTATGAAGTCCTGGGCGATCGGAAGATCGTCCTCACCCGCGAGCTGACAAAGATCTATGAAGAGGTTCTCAGGGGGAACGTCAGTGAGATCCAACTTCAGATCGGTGAACGGAAGTTAAAGGGCGAAATCACTTTGGTCATCTCCGGCAAAACACGGTGCGAAAAAGATAGCGAGAAGCGTTGATAGGGGATGGGAAAAAAGAGCGATGGAAAAGTTAGGGCAAATCCTGCCTCCCTCTCTTTATAATTGTGACCTTTGTATTTTTTGTTTAGAAGGTATGCAAATGAGGATAGCGTGGCGGAAGCGAAAGAAATGGAATAATTACTCCAATTTTTTCCTCATGTCATGCCCATGTCTTGACCCATCTTGCGGCAGCAAGGGCTGAGAGATTGGAGATGACCCCCAGAAGTCTGCGCTGATCAAGCAGAAGATTCTTAAACTCGTACTGAATGCCGATGACACCGATGGTCTCTTCAAGTGTTTTCATCGGTGTGAAGAAGAGTTTAACGCTCGGCAGGGTTTGCGTTCCCGCTCCGGCGGGCTCACCGTGTGCGTAAGTCCACTCGGCAACGGCCATCTCTTTGGGAGTGAGGTCCACGTCCGGCTTGCTTCGAGCCCAGACCTGGAGTCTACCATCTTTCCCGATGAAAAGCACAAAGGACGGTGCGTCCATGATTTTCGACAGGTACTTAATCGCAATATGACTGATGTGATCAAGAACAGTGGTACGAAACAGGGTCAGCACATTCTCCCATTCTTTCGAGTTCTGAACCATCCCGCCGAGAAATTGTTCAACGGGAGGAAGCATCAAGAACTCTTTGCTGATTTCTTCAATAAGGGTCACCCGCCTCACGCGAAGCTGTAAGAGAAGATTTTGTCTTTTTGTTATCTTGGCAAGCTGGCCGACGATGATGGAGGTAAGGAAGAAGACCAAGACATTAATGACGTCATGCGGGTGATACATGGTGAAGTGGTATCTTAGCTCCGTGAAGAAAAACTCGAAAGTGAGTAGGCTGATGATCGAGGAAAATATCGAAGGTCCGGTACCAAAGAGGAGAGCGCTCGCAATCGTCACAATCAAGTAGACATAAACCAGAGCAATGCGATTGACGAATCCCTGGAGGAAAAAGTTCAGCAGGGTCACAGCGGCGACCATAAGGGCGGTCAGGAGGTACTCTTTGGGATTGAGCGTAAGCCGTTCGGGCGTTGGTTTTACTTCTATCTCTCTCTTTTCAACGGTTGGCGTGATGAGATGCAGTTCAAACTCACTTCGGGTGTGCAGCAGTCGGGAGGCTGGTGAGCCCTTCCAGAATCCAAACAACATGGAGTGGAGAGGCTTGCCGATGACGATATGGTTAATATTATACTCACGGGCAAAACGCAGGATTTCATTCGCGACATCCGTTCCCGAAAGGGTTGCAATCTTTGCCCCCAATTCTTCTGCGAGATTCAATGCCTCGGCGATGTAAGCCTTGTCCTCATCTGACATCTCCTTCAGAGCAGGTGTAGAAACATGCACGGCATACCATTCGGCATGCGCATCCTTCGCAATCTGGTACCCCTTGCGCAGCAGTTGTTTTGCATAAGGACTCGGGGCCACGCAGACCATCAACCTCTCCCCTGCTGGCCAGGGCCCGGAGATAGCCTTTGCCCTCATATAATTTAGAAGCTCGGTATCCATTTTGTGGGCGGCGTGGGTGAGCATGAGTTCCCGCAGGGCAACAAGATTGCCCCGCTGAAAAAAATTCTGCATTGCCAGTTCCGCCTGCCTGGGAATGTATACCTTTCCTTCTTTCAGCCTCTCAAAGAGCTCCTCTAATGGGATATCGATTACCTGTACCTCGTCGGCTCGATCCAGAAAGGTATCGGGCAATGTCTCCTGTATACGAATTCCCGTAATTTTTTCTAACACATCACTCAGGCTTTCGAAGTGTTGAACGTTCACCGTTGTGTAAACTTCAATGCCGCTGTCGAGCAGCTCTTCAATATCCTGGTATCGTTTCGGATGGCGGCTGCCCGGTGCATTGCTGTGCGCCAGTTCATCTACCAAAACCACCGCGGGTCGCCGTGTAAGTATGGCATCAAGATCCAATTCTTCAAGAACAATACCTTGATATTCAACTCGTCGTCGCGGAATCATTTCCAGATCCTTGAGTAATGCCTCCGTTTCGATGCGGCCGTGAGTCTCCACAATACCCACCACCGCGTCCTCCCCGCGCTTCTTCAATACGTGGGCTTCGTTGAGCATGGCGTAGGTTTTTCCGACGCCCGGGGCGTAACCGAGAAATATCTTTAGCTTTCCCCTTTTTTCTTCCTCTCGCTCAACTTCCTTCAGGAGGGCATCCGGGTCTGGTCTTGTCGTATCGTTGGGGGTATCTCTGACTTCCATCTCTTAGAATGCCTCGGTTATCTCCATAACTTACATCAACCAGGGTGGTTGTGCAACCCGAAATAGAAAAAACCATTCCCCTTTTTGCGAGAATGGTTTTTTCTATTTCTGCTCCATCCGTTCAGTTTGCCCCCAGAGGGCGGGTGCGAAACCGCCACGGCGATCCTAAAAGGTGAAGAGGGTGTCCACGCTGAATGTCAACTGATGTTTGTCGCTACTGTCGAAGAGTGGCTGGTTAGAGCGGTCGTAGCGAACTTCCGGTCTGAACAGCCACTTCGAGAGGAACTTGTCGTTTGGGAAAGGCTTGATGGCCACGCCCACCGTGGCCTCGTAATAATTGGCGCTGATGGGCGTACCGGTGGAGAAGCCATCGGCGGCGTCTCTATACCACTCCAGCCGGGCGTTGAGCGTGAGGTGCAGATCGATCGCGTAGCTGACATAGCCAGCCACGCCTCCCCACTGCTTGTCACCGCTTGTTAAGCCGGGGATTTGCGGAGCATGGACGTAATCAATGCCCAACCCGAGGCTCAACTTTTCAGTGATCTTCTGGGTGGCAACCAGGTCCAGCGCGGTCCACCAGTGGTGGGCGTCGCCCTTAGGCAGATTGTGCCCGAAGCCCGTCGGGAACTCCGGGCCTTCCGTCATAACGAAAATGATGGAAGTCTTATCGCTGGGGGTAAAGGTGATGCGGCCCAAAAAGTCCAGGGCGCCGTTGGCGTCTTTAACGGACTGGTTCCAGCCACGCGTGAAGCCAGCATCAAACGACCACTTGGAGTTCGCCACGTAGGTGACCAGAACGCCCGTCTGTGTGCTCGGCTCAGCATAGAGAAACTGGTAGCTATAAGAATAGAGGGCCTTGGACGGATCGCCGAAGGCCCCGTAGATGTTAGCGCTGAAGTGCTCGAAGCCCGCCAGTTCGATCCATTTGCCTGCGCGGATTCGCACCGGCATGCCGGGGATGGTCACGTCCACATAGGCTTGGAGAAGATCCCCCTGATATCGGCTCGTCTGGCTATCACCCATCCCATTCGAGTGGACGAACGCAGCATCCGTACCCCAGATACCTTCCACGTGGAAACCGAGGTCAAACTGCTTCTTGGTCGGATCGACCGTGCGCTCGACGTTCAAACTGATCTTGTCAAGGGTACCCGTGTTCTTGAAACTGTTAAATCCGATGAAGGTTGGAACGTTGTGAGCACCCGAGGTGGCGTCATAAAAGTAGCCGCCTTCGATATAGCCGTAGATGTTGATCCCAGCCTTGTCCAAAGGTTGGGCCAGTCCCGCCTTGCTCAAAGCGAACATCAGCAGCCCGGGTGTCGGTGCGGGGGCCTCCGGCGGCTTTACCTCCTGGGTCTCTTTGTCTGAAGTCGATGCTGATCCCTCTTCGCTGCGTGCGTTAATCACAAATGGAAACATCATCAAAACCGCCAGAATCAAGCCTAATAATTTCTTTTTCATCTCTACCTTTCAAATTGATTTTTCTCTCTAATCTTAAGGGTTACACTTAGAAGACCGACAATAGTGATTGTCTGGAACAGAGCAAGGGAGCGATAAACCGGCTATGGCGAGGGCGCTCCGTAGCGCTTGCGAAGTTCGAGATTGACTTCAAGCACGTTGACGAACTTCTCACCTGCGAGCCCGAACCATGGCGCCGAGGCGTTCTCCTGCAATATCTCCTTGATCTCTTTTCGGACTGCATTCGGGTCGCGTTTCAGGTTGGCAGCCCATTTGGAGGCAACCCGGTTGAGCTGATACTCGGCGTTCTGAAGCGTGATATGAGGATCGAGTCCGGAGCCGGAAGTGGTGACGAGATCGCCGGGAACCTCTCGGAGATCAGCCTCAGGGTGATCCTGTCGCCACATATCAAAGAAGATCGATTGAATGTCCGAGCCGTCCTTGACCGGTTCAATTGTCGTTTGATCCTTGCCATCAGCTCCTTTGTGAGTAACGGCGGAGGGAAACTTCCCGGGGTTCTCCTTGGAAAAGTTCTCGAAGAAAATGACGGCAAGATCATCCGCTTTTGGTTGCTGGGTCCCCGGGTTGTCCTTAATCCACTTAGCGACTAAGGCGGGATGTGTTTTTGCCCAATCGTCCACGTATGCACCATTCTTGGGGTCCGCTTTCACCCAGGCCTGGGCCAGAGAGTTGTGCAGGTCTGCCCACTGCGCCACGATGCGAGCGTTTCCTTGAAAGACATCCTTTTGAAACCAGCTTTCGATGTCCGGTGCCACGAGTTCTCCTGCTTTGGGCCCGCCTCGATATTTCACAATCGGACCGAGCGTCCGGCCGACCCGGTCGCGCAGGGCGTAATTGGATGCCGCAAGAGATGACGAGGCTGAAGCAGACGCATCGTAGGATGCAGCAGATGGGCGGGGCTGAAAGTATTCGTCCTTAGTAAATGGTTGCGCAATGAGTCGCGATCCCACCGGTTTACCGTCAGGACCTGTCAGCAGGCTCCCGTTGGCCTGAAAGGGAAAGACGGCCTGTCCGACCACCCACAAACCCAATGGGTAAACGACGCAGCAGATGACCACCATCACTAACAACAGAAAGATGCTCTTCGAAATGTATTGCCACATGTTATGCCTCCCTGCCTGCCCCGCCCTCGGTCAGGACCGGGGCCGATAGGCACGCTTGATTCACCCCGTTAGAAATGATGCCCCGCTAATTTGCGGCGGGGTTAGATCCCAGAATAATTCCGGCGGGGTTTAGTGCCCCACTGGAATTTCTAACGGGGTTCACTACAGTATCAAATAGTCAAATGAAAACCCACCATGATCAGGTCAATCAGTTTGATGCCGATAAAAGGCAGAATCACGCCTCCCAGTCCCCAGATGAGCATGTTCCTGCGCAATAGAGCATCGGCACCGAGAGGCCGGTATTTAACTCCCTTGAGCGCGACCGGGATGAGCATGGGAATAATCAGCGCGTTGAAGATCACAGCCGACAAAATAGCCGAGGTCGGTGAATGGAGATGCATGATGTCGATCGCCTTGAGCCAGGGCAAGGTCCCTGCAAAAAGTGCCGGGATGATCGCAAAGTATTTGGCCACATCATTGGCGATCGAGAATGTCGTCAGGGCGCCTCGCGTTATCAGGAGCTGCTTTCCCACTTCCACAACTTCGATCAACTTGGTAGGATCACTGTCCAGATCGACCATATTGGCCGCTTCTTTAGCCGCCTGCGTGCCTGCGTTCATGGCCAGAGCAACGTCCGCTTGAGCCAGGGCCGGAGCGTCGTTCGTGCCGTCGCCCATCATGGCCACGAGCTTCCCGCCGGCCTGCTCCTTCCGGATATAAGAGAGCTTGGTCTCCGGCGTGGCCTGAGCGAGAAAGTCATCGACCCCCGCCCGTGCAGCGATGGTTGCAGCCGTTAGAGGGTTATCTCCGGTGATCATAACGGTCCGCAGCCCCATCTTCCTCAGCCGCTCGAAACGCTCATGCATGTGGGGTTTTAAAATGTCTTCAAGAACGACCACGCCGGCGATACGGCCATCATCAGTGACGACCAGAGGGGTTGCCCCTTTGGATGCCACGCTATCGACCAATGCGTTGATCTCACCCGGCACGCTGCCATGGTTGTCCTGGACGAATTTGATGATGGCGTCTGGTGCTCCTTTTCGTATTCGCCGGCCCTCAGGAAGATCGACGCCGCTCATGCGTGTTTGGGCTGTAAATGGCACAGACTGCGCGTCCCCTGGCACGCTGATAGCGGCTTCGCTTTGCTTTTCGAACAATTTGACGATGCTCTTCCCCTCGGGCGTCTCATCAGCGGCGGACGCCAGGGCAGCCAGTCGCCCAACGTCGGCAGCCGAATAATTTCCTATCGGTAAGAACGTTGTTGCGTTCCGGTTCCCTATCGTGATCGTGCCTGTTTTATCGAGCAGCACGACATCGATGTCGCCGGCCAACTCCACTGCCTTTCCGCTCTTGGCGATGATGTTGGCCTGCAGAGCGCGATCCATACCCGCAATTCCGATGGCGGCAAGCAACGCACCAATGGTCGTGGGAATGAGGCAGACTAAGAGCGCAACGAGGGTCGGAACATCGGTGCCGAGGCTTCTCAAGGGCTCTTGAAGGCCCAGGTAGCCCATCATGTATTGCTCGGCGTTCCAGGCCATGGGCCAAAGCGGGATAACCACAATTAAAAAAGCCAGCGTAAAGGCGGACAGTAGCAGCGTGAGAGCAATCTCATTCGGACTTCGCTGACGGATGGCGCCCTCCACCAGCGCGATCATCCGGTCGAGGAATGAATCACCTGCTCCGCTGGTGATCTGAACAACGATCCGATCAGAGAGCACGACTGTCCCGCCCGTCACGCCCGACCGGTCGCCGCCCGCGGCCCGAATCACCGGCGCAGACTCGCCGGTAATCGCGGACTCATCGACTGAGGCGATCCCTTCGATGATCTCCCCATCTCCAGGAATCGTTTGTCCCGCCTGTACGACCACCCGATCGCCCGGTTTCAAAACCGTCGAGGAAACCTCCTCGATGATCATGGCTGCACTCAACCGGTAAGCCACCGTATCGTGACGGGCTCGCCTGAGCGAATCGGCCTGGGCTTTACCGCGAGCCTCCGCAAGGGCAGTGGCAAAGTTCGCAAACAACACGGTCAGGAAAAGCCACGCATCAAGCGCGATAAAATACGTAATCGGCACCTGACTGGCCTGCTTACCCCATGCCGCCTGCAGGATGAATAGAAGGGTCAGGAACGCACCCACTTCGACCACAAACATTACAGGATTCTTCCACTGGATGTCGGGCCGCAGCATGACGAACGCCTGCTTCAAGGCCGCTTTCGTTGTCTCTTTCTCCAGTAGTGCTCTCCGTTTCATACGGCGCAGCGACCGCGGCTGCTCCGAAGGCAAGGGCGTCGTCTTCACGGTTTCCGTAGTATCGGGTACTTTATTCATGTCGCACTCCTTTGAATATTTCATTTATCTCGCAATTCGTATTATTAGGGGTCCAATGAGTTTCCATAAACGATCGTCAAATGTTTCCGGTCAGCCGCCAAAAGGGATGGGACCCAACTGCTCTGCAAGCGGTCCCAGTGCAGCGACCGGCAGGAAGAGCAAGGCGCCGATGATAAGGATCGTCCCGAGCAAGAGGATGCCAAACGTAACGGTGTCCGTGCGCAAAGTTCCCAGACCAAAGGGGCTCGATTTCTTCTCTCCGAGAAATGCCGCCATGGCAATCGGGGCGACAATGGGAAGATAGCGGCTGAAGAGCATCACGAGGCCCGCTGCGATATTCCATGGGATGGCGGTCGGCGCCGGATTCGGATTGCTTACCAAACCGTAGGCAACCGACAATCCGTCGAAGGCGGAACCATTATTGGCGGAGGCCGAGGAGAAGTTGTACAGCATTTGTGTAAAACCATCAGCACCAGGATTGCTGACGGCTTTGAGCCCCCAGCTCGTTGCAGCGAAGAGCCCGGTGGGGAAGAGAATCATGAACGGATGGACCAGAAGGGCGATGATTGCCAGTTTTACCTCCCGGCCCCCGATTTTCTTACCCAAATACTCAGGCGTCCGGCCTACCATCATGCCGGCCACGAAGATCCCGATGATTAAGTAGAGCAACAGATTGATCATCCCTACCCCCTTACCGCCGTAGATACAGTTCAGCCACATCCCGACCATGGGCGCTAAGGCTGCAATCGGGTTGAGGCTGTTTTCCTCTGCGTTCACTGCACCACACGTTACGTCTGTCGTCAGCGCATCGAAGGTGGCGCCTGCCGAGGTCCCGAATCGCATCTCTTTGCCCTCGAGATTGCCTAAGTGCTGATCCACGGGCAAGCTTGCGACCGGGGCCAGAGTGACTACCCGTTTCCCACCCGGCGCCGTGGCGCTTGGGATTTCGAATGTTCGTGCCACAGGATGGCCGGTCAGTCCAGGGTTTGGTTTCAGTGTATCGTAGTAGACTGCCCATACAACGGTGGCAGCCATCAACAACAACATAACTGAGAAAATGACATAGGCATGCCGCATCCGACGGAGCATCCTGCCGTACATCAGCACGAGCGCAAACGGGAAGATCATCATTGCCAGGGTATTGAAAAAGTTGGACAATCCGGTGGGATTTTCAAAGGGGTGCGCGGAATTCATACCGTAAAACCCACCCCCATTGGTTCCAAGCATCTTCATGGACTCGAATGCCGCCACCGGCCCCACTACAATGGTCTGCTGCTTCACCTCGCCCTTGTCCGTGGTTCCCATGGCTGCAGGTTCGAGTGTCGAGACCTGGTGGGAGCTTTTAAAAGTCATGGGACTGCCTTGGATCAGAAAAATAAGGGCGATAACAAAGGCGGCGGGCACGAACATGTAAACTAGTACCCGCCACATGTCTACGAAGAAGTTGCCAATTTTGGACTCGCCACGGAAGAGCCTGATGATCGCGGTCAGGGCGCATAGGCCGACTGCGGCAGACATAAATAGCATGGAGATGGCAAAGAAAATCTGGCTGAAGTTCGATAAAACCTGTTCTCCGGAATAGTGCTGGAGGTCCGTGTTCGTTATGAAGGAGGTCACGGCTTGAAAGATAGTAGAGGGAAAAATCATCCCCTTGCTATCGGGATTCAGCGGCATCCACGGCTGAAGTGCCAGAACCACATAGCCGTAGACGAACATCAAGGTGTTGAAAAGGAGCAATACGATGGTATACTGCTTCCAGTTCTGGGGGCCGCTATCCAAGCGTTTTTCGAACCAGCCCAAGACAGGCAAAGGCCGGTATTTTCCATCCATGATCCATGCCATGTAGCGACTTAAAGGAAACGCAATGAGGGTCGCTGCTGCAAGTAGTGAAAAGGGCAGAAGCCAGGTTTGAATAAACATTATTTATCTCCTTTCTGTATCTCAGGATTCGCTGTCGGCCTTCAGAACCATTCCGGCCGTACAAGGGCCGCAACCAGGTAAATGAACAAGAAGGCTGCAACGGCCGCTGTCACATAGATCATCATCGGCATCACCTCATCTTCTTATATTTTCTCGCAAGCGATAAAAAACAGGTACATTATTCCCATCGTTACAATGCCCAAGAAAAACATCGCCGGAAACCAAAATGCAAGATTCATTTCAAGATTCCTCCCAAGATTTCGGTGATTCCTTTCAGGTGTATGGCAAAAACATACACAAAGAAAAGAAGTGCGTCTATACTTAAAGTTATGTAATTTACTACCAAAAACACTGTATTTCCGAGTCAGCCTAGACGACCCATTTATTATTTCCACCCCCTTTTCGACAGATATACCTCACACTTCGTCATAATAAATATCCTCCTGCAGAGCCGGGGGCTTTACGATTGCCTGACCGCAATCGGTTAAAATCAAAACCAAGAAGCATTCACTATTCTGTTTCGTTGCTGTTGCCGTCATTCATGCCCCGATTTCCATCGGGTAAACTCCAGCAGGAATCCAGTGTTTCTTCTGGATTCCGGGTCGCGTTCCACTTGCCCGGAATGACGATCCTACTCCCGGAACTGCCAAACTCTGAGAGTCTCCCGGCAGGGCCGGGGATTCACCTACGTGATAATTAATTGCACCCTCCAAAAAAAAAGGTAGAGAAGGATCCTCTACCTTGGATTCTCTTTCCCTTAGTCGCCTGCGGAGTTAGCTGACGGGTTAGGATTAAGGGATATCCTTTCCGATGGACTCGGAATTCACCCCGGGAAAAATGGTTCCCCCGCTTATTTCAATTCGGCCTTTTTTAAATATTGAAAAACAATTCTACCCGATTGTCAATAGAATTATCTGCTTTCCGTTTCTTTGATCAAGCAATCTTTATGCCAGTTGAAAGGGCGATAGGAATTTAATTTATTTTCTCCGAATAATTGAATGGTTAGAGAAGGTTTCTACCGGCAAGGATGTTCTCTGAACTATCATTTGAAAGAAATTGTATTGCTTGATCTTAGGCACCCTGATAAAAAACAGACAATGCTAAATAATTTTATAATGGCCTCCTCACACCATCTGCCACGGAAGGATTAGTTCGCTTTCACATTTAACGAGTCCGAGGATCTTACGAGTTTATTATTATCAACATTGATCCAACGCGCAGATGTGACTTTTGGTTGCCTGGTTTAAACATTACCATCCATTTACAAAATTTTTGATATTTTGGACAGAATGGTGCCTCCGTTCGTTGTTCCCTAATCATTGCCAATTCTTGCTGGTGTCTAATTACCTTTTAATATTCAAGACCTATTGAATTGAAGCAATCGAACCTGTACTTTGGCAATTATTTTGCACAAAAAACTGACGAAAAAGTGGAAAAAAGGGGTCAAGATTACGCCTTTAATGGACAAAGACATTGTCTTAACAACCGGTGAGGCTATCCAATATCTCAAGATTTCCAAACCCACATATCTCAAGCACATCCGGCTTGGAAGAATCAAGGCTGTCAAAGCGGGAAGCGGCTGGAGGGTTCACCAATCCGAGTTGTACCGCTTTCTCAAAGTAATAGAAAGGTAATTATAGTATGAATGAAAATTCATCAACCCCGGCTGAACTCTGCATCGGCCCTGACATCGCCGAGCAGAAAAGAGCCGAGGAGGAAATCACTGCACGGGAGAACCGCTATCGACGAACGATTGCAGGTTCCGGACAGCTCCTGCGCGAGTACGATGTCGACACAGGCGGCATGCGGTGGGGAGACTGCCTCGCACGGGTATTGAGGTATTCGGTTGATGAGATGGAAGGGTGAGCAGGTCAGAAGATATCGGCTGAGAAGATATAGATTTCAGTATCTTTTTCTTTCCACGCATTGGAAGGGAGGCCTGCCTTTTGGCAAGTGTGTTCTACGAAGGTCTGGCGGTCCCAGCCGTATTCCGTTGCCACCTGGGGCAGGAGAAGCCCCGAGAACCACCCCTTTTTAATATAGATCCCGTGCTTTCCAACCTGAATCTCATCCACATCTTTGATCCTTCTGAGAGGGGTCAAAACAGATATCTCAAACTCCAACTCTGAAAGCTCATTCTCTCTTACGGGCGGGAACCGAGGGTCGCGGAATGCCGCTGCATCGGCCATGTCTTCAACGGTCTTGTGAAGCGGCCCATGCCCCTCAATGTATCCAATGCAACCCCTCAACTGCCCTCTCTTGTGAATGGTGACGAAGGCCCCCCTGTTTTCCCTCAGAATGGGCGATTCAATCTTGAAGTCCGGGACGGGCTTCCCTCTCGCCTTATTTTCGACCACCGTTCTCGCTATATGACGGAGGCTCTTCTTCTCATCCTGATTTAACCCCAGATCAACGCCAACCTTCCTTTCCTCTTTCATTTTCTCTTTTCCCCGGCTGGCTTATAAAAAACTCCAGCCCATACCCCACGACGCAACTCCGATCCCCGTCACAACGATTCATCTCCCCGTCCCTGTCTGCTGTCCAATAAAAGCGTTACCGGTCCATCGTTGACAAGATGAACCTCCATCCTCGCCTGAAATTCCCCTGTCTGAACCGGAATGTTTTGCTCCTTCAACTTCAAAACAAATTGTTCGTAAAGACGTTTCGCCGTGAAAGGCTCTTCCGCCTCTGTGAAAGAGGGCCTCCTTCCTTTCCGGCAATCGCCGAAAAGAGTGAACTGGGAGACCACCAGTATCTCTCCACCGATCTCTTTTAATGAAAGATTGAACTTCCCGGAGGTGTCTTCGAAGATTCTGAGTTCAGGTATCTTAAAGCCCAGAAAAGTGACGTCGCTCTCTGTGTCTCCCTTTCCCACACCGAGGAGTACCAGAAGGCCCTTTCCGATCTTTCCAGAAACTCGGCCATCCACGCAAACCTGGGCAGATTTTACCCTCTGGATCACGGCCCTCATCTTTATCGTGTCCGTGTCCGCGCCACGTGTCCGCCACTTTTGTCTGAAATTCGTTCCTCGTGACTCGTGACTCGTAATTTGTGAACTCTCAATTCATAACTCATAACTCTTAATTCTTAATCTTCTTTCTCTTTATCCTTCTTGGCTTGAGCGATCACCTTCTCAGCCAGTTGGGCGGGGATTTCTTCATAGTGGGAGAATTCCATGGTGAAGGTTCCGCGACCCCCCGTTTTGGAGTTGAGGTCCGGAGCATATTTCAACATCTCAGACATCGGGACATTGGCTTCAATCACTTGATAATTTCCTTTGGAATCGACTCTCAAGACCCTTCCCCGGCGGCTGTTGAGGTCGCCGATCACATCACCGATGTTTTCATCCGGTGCCGTCACCGCCACCTTCATGATGGGCTCCAGAAGCACCGGGCTGGCTTCCTGGACCCCTTTCTTAAAAGCCATGATCGCAGCGATCTTGAATGCCATTTCCGAGGAGTCAACCTCATGAGATTTCCCATCATAGAATCGGACTTTCACGTCCACGACCGGATAGCCGGCCAGGATGCCGCTTTGCATGGCCTCCGTAATTCCCTTCTCAACCGCTGGAACAAAATTCCTTGGGACGTTCATCCCTGTAAGGGCGTTTTCGAATTCGAAACCCGACCCCCGAGGAAGCGAAGAAACATCGAAATGGACTTCAGCGAACTGCCCCCGGCCCCCGGTCTGTTTCTTATGACGATAGATCACCCCGGTCTTCGATCCGCGGATGGTCTCTTTATACGGAACTTTCGGGACGCTGAGGTTGACTTCCACTCCGAATTTCCTTTTTAATTTTTCAACGATAACTTCCACATGGGTCTGCCCCACACCGGAGAGAATGATCTCCCCGGTTTGTTCGTCCCGGCCCAGCATCATCGTCGGGTCTTCTTCGTGGATGCGTGCCAGCGAAGCAGTAATCTTGTCCTCATCCCCTTTGCTCTTCGGGGTCAAGGCATAAGAGATGACGGGAAGCGGAAGTTTCGTTTCTTCGAACACAATAGGCTTTTTCTCCTCGGAGAAGGTGTCACCCGTCGTGGTTTCTTTCAGTTTTGCAACCGCCACGATATCCCCTACCCCAGCGAAGCCTACGGGCTTCTGCTTCTTTCCCTCCAACAGGAAAATCTGGCCGATCCTCTCCCTCACGTCTTTTTTGGAATTGTAGAGGGTGGAATCTGCATTCACCGTCCCGGAATAAACCCTGAACAGGCTCAGTTTTCCGGCAAATGGATCAGCGATCGTCTTAAACACAAAGGCGGAGAAAGGCGCATCTTCTTTGGGTTCACGGGTTTCAGGTTCTCCCGTCCTGGGATTCTTTCCCTGAACCGGTCCCCTCTCCGAGGGTGAAGGAAAACAGGAGATCGCCAGATCCAGAAGAGGTTGAATCCCTATGTTTCGAGTGGAGGAGCCGCAGACGGCAGGAACCAATTTTCTTTCCAAGGTTCCTTTTCGAAGACACCGAACCGTCTCCTCTATCGAAACTTCTCCCGACTCTAAATATTTTTCCATTAACTGATCGTCCATTTCCACTACGGTCTCGACCAACTTCTCACGAAGTCGTTCTACCTCTTCTTTCATGTCCGCAGGGACATCCTTGAGCTCGAATTGGCCGCTTCCGTCTTCACGGTAGAAATAGGCTTTTCTCTGAATCAGATCCACCACTCCCTTAAAACTTCCGTCTCCTCCGATGGGAAGTTCAACAGGGACGGCGGTTTGGGATGGAAAGGTCTTTTTCACCTCATCCACCACTTTGAGAAAATTGGCCCGCTCCGTATCCATTTTGCTGACATACAGAATTCGCGGGACTTGAAATTCATTGGCGTATCCCCACACCGTGTCTGTTTGTACCTTGACCCCCGAATTCCCGCTGACGACGATGATGGCCCCGTCTACCACCCTCATGGAGGCCTTTGCCTCTGCGATGAAATTGGCATACCCCGGCGTATCAACGACATGAAACGAATGCTTATCCCACTCAAAATGAGAAAGAGAGGCGCTGATGCTAATTTTCCGATTGATCTCCTCTGGTTCAAAATCCATCAAAGCGGAACCGTCATCGACGCGGCCAAGCCGGGTATTCTCGCCCGTGTCAAAGAGAATGGCCTCGACCAGGGAGGTCTTCCCCTCACCGCCGTGGCCGAAGGTTCCTATGTTTCGAATCTGGGTCGGTTCGCCTCGCTTCATCTCTTCTCCTTTCCGTGGTCCATCCTATCCGAGAGTTAATGTATTAAATTACCTTTTTTTTCAATAAAAAGTCAACCCTTCCTTCGGCCATCGTTGACACAGGAGTACGATTTTCTTACAATGTTTCGTAAAGAGGTTTTCATATGAAGAGTTCTGTCTTTCTTTCAGATCTGAAGGTTGAATCAGGGAGGACCCTCCTGGACAAATTGGACATCCTTTTGGATCGAGCTGATCTAAAGGGAAAGGTCAAAGAGAGGGATTTGGTTGCGATTAAACTCCACTTTGGGGAGAAAGGAAATACGGCCTATGTGCGGCCCATCTTTTTGAGAAGGGTGGTGGATCGGGTCAAACAATATAAGGCGAAGCCTTTCCTAACCGATACCAACACTCTCTACGTTGGAACCCGGGCGGAGGCGGTCTCCCATCTAACCACCGCTCTTGAAAACGGGTTCACCGAGTCTGCCGTGAATGCACCCATTCTGATTGCCGACGGGTTGAGGGGCAATAGCGCCGTCAAGGTTCGGGTTGACAAACGTATTTTCAAAACGGTTTCCATCGCCCGAGAGATTCACATGGCGGACGGACTGGTTGCGGTCACCCATTTCAAAGGTCATGAGCTCTCCGGGTTCGGAGGGGCTTTGAAGAATTTGGGAATGGGGTGCGCCAGCCGCGAAGGAAAGTTAAGTCAACATTCAAATATTTCTCCCAAGGTCAATGGGGAAGCCTGCAAAGGATGCAAAGCCTGCCTCAGTTGGTGTGCCCAGGAAGCCATTTTGATGCAGCCGCCTCCATCTGGGGTCGAAACCAAACACAGCATTGCCTTTATCGATCCCAAAAAGTGCGTCGGGTGCGGAGAGTGCATACTCACGTGTTCTTCAGGGGCGATTCAAGTCCAATTGAACGAAAGCATCCCTATGTTCCAAAAGAAAATGGTCGAATACGCCTATGGTGTAGTCCAGAAGAAAAAAGGGAAGACCCTCTGTTTAAACTTTCTCACCCAGATCTCTCCTGCCTGTGACTGCTACGGGTATTCCGATACACCGATTGCCAATGATATCGGAATCCTTTCTTCTGAAGATCCGGTGGCGATCGATCAGGCATCGGTTGATTTGGTGAATCGGCAGGAAGGAAACCGATCTTCTAAACTTCCGGGAGCCTGGAAACCAGGAGAAGATAAATTTAAAGCGATTTATCCGCAGGTGGACTGGAGTATTCAGCTTGCCTATGCCGAAGAGATCGGGCTGGGAACAAGGGAATACGAGTTGATTAGGATTTAAGTACAATATCCCTGTATGTAGGGCAACCCTTTAGGGTTGCTCCTAAACAATACGTGCTCAATTTATATCGTGAATAAATCAAATTCAAAGGAGCCGAGAGATTTGTATTTCTTGAAGCCGTCCACTAGTCCTTTTCTAACTGGATTATCAAGAATATAGCGTGCAACGTTCGTTGTATCTTCTTCTCTTCTTAGCACATGCTCATAATAATTAACTTGCCAAAGCGGGAGGCCCGTTTTCTTTTTATAATAAAAGCCCGTGGACTGCTTATATGAGGAGATAAATCTCCTCATGTCCGAATTGTTTTCTTTGCCCTCTATCAAAAGATGAAGATGGTCTGGCATAAAACAGTATGCCCAGACTTTAAATCCGAAAGAATTTGACTTTTCTCACAAGATGTCAGTGAGCCATTCAACAAGAAGAAGGTCATCCTTGAAAACCCACTCTTTATTGTAAGTGCAAACTGTGACGAAATAGCGAAAGAAGCCTCTATAATCGAAACTCCTCAATCGAACGCGTTTTTTGTGGATAATTTCCATGCTTCGCAGGGTAAAGTTTTTGAGCAAGGCTAAAGCCTTGCCCTACAGATCTATTAGCTATAATCTACCGTCAACCAAGCGCCACAATTAATACTTTACTTCTTTCAAAAATAATCCTTGGGCAGGGGCAGTGGGGCCTGCTTCTCTTCTGTCCTTGGAATTCAAGATCTTCCGCAAATCGGCAGCCTTTCTCTTTCCTTTTCCAATCTCGACTAACGTTCCAACGATGGATCTCACCATTTGTTTCAAAAAACCACTGGCTTCGATCTCGAACCGGATGAGGCCATCTCGCCCCCTCTTCCATTCCGCCCGGATCACCCTTCGAATGGCTGTACGGGTGGGAGAGCCCACCGTGCGGAATGCAGAGAAGTCATGCTCTCCGATCAAACTCTGAGTTGCTTTCTTCATCTCCGTCAAATTCAGCCTTTGAGGAACATGCCATACATACCCGCGGTGAAAGACTGACCGAAGATTCCGGTTGAGAATTCGGTATTCGTAGACTTTGCTTTTCGAATGCTTTCGTGCGTGAAAGCCTTCGTCAACCTCTTCTACCTCTTGAATCACAATATCAGGAGGGAGGAGACTGTTGAGCGCCCTTTGGATCGTACGGATGTCCATCCGGCTTTGCGTCTTAAAGTGAGCTACCTGGCCCAAGGCATGAACCCCCGAGTCCGTTCTCCCGGAACCAGCCAAACGGATTCTTTCGCCTGTGAGACGTGACAGCCTCTCTTCAAGCACCCCCTGTATCGTTGGGCCCCCAGGTTGGACCTGCCATCCCTGATAATTCGTTCCATCGTATTCAATGATAAGTTTGATATTGCGCATTAGCTTTCCACCCTCAGTAAACCCCGTCAGAAATTCCAGCGGGGCATTATTTCTAACTGGGGTAAATGAGGGCGCTACATCACTTTCTTCTGCTTTCCACCTTCGGCCTTCTGCTCACGAGCTTCAATGCCCATCCTTGCTTGATGGATATCGCTCCTGACGAGCAGACTTCCTGACAACAGAAACAACGGATACACTCACCATAGTCGAAGGCAAGACCTTCACCCGTCTTCTTCAAAGCCTTTGCAGGACAGATCTCTGCGCAGCGCTCACAATCTTCACACAGCTGATCGTCAATCCAGGGTTTGGAGGTTAATGCATTCTTCAGCGCCTTTCTCACAAACCCGGGGAGATTCCAGGTGACCGCAAAGGGTGGAGGAAGCTTGAAGCTGGAAATTTTGGACGCCTCGATCGATTCTCCCAAGACTTCAATCGAATCCCCTCCCAGCCCATCTTCAAGGGCCACCTGATTTGTGGGGATCGACTTCCTCGGGATACCTAAGAGATCGCACACGACGAGATCAATGCTCAGCGCATTTTTACTCGCCAAAATCAATCCCAGTGGAATCGGGTCTCCACTTCCGGGCCCATTTCCTTCCATACCCACGACGCCATCGAGAATCGTCAACGAGGGCTGGACGACCCTGTACAGATCCAATAGAACCTGGGCAAAGGCCTTCCGGCTCTCTCCCGCCCTGAGATGCCACAAAGGCTTCCTCGGACCAGGAACGCATCCGAAAAGATTTTTCACTCCCAGGGTGAGAACCATCTGCGCGTGGGTCTTCCATTTCGGAAGATTAATGACGACTTCTGCATCAAGAACTGCCTGGTCAACTTCCAGCTGTTTAAATATTTTTCCTTCCACTTTCGAAGGAAGAGTAGGTCTGTTGAATTCCACAAGAGGGCATTTCATCTCATCCGCCACGGCCTTGATGCCGGCTTTCTCCGCGGTTCTCATCAGGCCTCCGACCGAGGGACTATCCCCGATGAACGGAATGCCTCCTGCCTCTCGAACGATCTGAATCATTCCTCTAACGACAGAGGGATGGGTGGTCACAGCTTTTTCTGGAGATTTTCCATAGAGGAGATTGGGCTTAAGGAGAACCCGTGGCTTCCCTCGGCTTCCCTCGGCTTCGCCGAGAGGCGAGCGCCGAGAGGCGAGCGCCCCGAGGCGAGCACGACTGCCCTTATTTACAAAAGCCTGAATCCCTCCAATCAGGTCGATGGCCTGCCGAAGTGCGCTCAAGACTTTTTCTTCACCGTAATCTTTGCATTTGACAATAGAGACAGAAGATTCCATCTAACCCATATGTTCCTTTCCGGTCATTTCACGAATAGAGATTTCGATCACCGCCGTCCTCTTGAGAATCTCCCCAGTTACTTCTTTATAGCCACCCTCGGGTTGGTATTTCTGCATCATCCTCTCGAGAATTTTCAATTTTTTGTCAAGCCTGCTTACAATGGCAGCACTTCCCTTGACGATGACGCTCCGGTAGTAGTAGGTGCTTCTGCAGGCGGGTTCTACGACCGCCACATAGGCAATGGGCTCGTCCACCTCAAAACAGACGGGACTACCTCGACGGATATCGCTGATCTTTTCCCCCTTCGTTGAGGAATGAAGATAGATTTTTCCGTTCCAATAAATAAAGTTAACAGGCTTGATGACCGGAAAACCCTTACGATTGACGGTGGCCATTCTGCCTACCTCAGCCTGCTCTAAAATAGCTAAGATCGTTTCCTTATTCCTTAGTTCCCGATCCCGGCGTCGCATTAGTCGTTCTCCCAAACTCGCATAGGGCATAGAGCAGAGCGCATGGCGTTGAAATCCCTCACCTTCTATTCCTTTGCCCTATTCACCCCAGCAATATTCTGTTCTTTATTCCGCATTCCCTGCCTCGCCGACGGCTCATCAAGGCAGGCGCAATCCGCCACGGTACGGGCGGTCGTATCGACCGCATTCTGCAATCACCTACCCCTAACCACCCCTTCCCTGAAAATGGGCACAAGAGAGCTAATATCTATTTGAGCACAATAGGCAAGGTCATCCTCAAAGCCGCGGTTAATCAGCTCTTTTCCGTGACGGGAGAGATGGAAAGCCTCCAACAGATTGCCTTCGAATCTTTTATAAAGGATCTGGGCGCACTGGGAGGCATCCGTCAGAGAAATGGATTTCTTCCTTTTCTCTGTGATCAGATCAATCAACATTCCTCCGCAGATGGTGTCTTCCAGAGAAAAATTTCCCTCATCCCCTGAGGCGAAAATATGGAGGTCCTTGCCCGATTCAAGACATCTCTGTGCTACGGCTCCTATGTTAAAAAAACTTCCCACTAAAATTTCTTTCCCGGAAGAAACCAAATGAAACGCTTTTGTTCCATTGGTTGTCGTCAGGATCAATTTTTTCTCTTTTACCTTTTCCGCAACATACTCTCGAGGAGAATTCCCTAAATCAAATCCCGGGATATTCCGACTCTCCCTCTCCCCGCCCAAAAGCGCAGAACCTCTTGGAAAGGCCTTAGCCATTTGAAGGGCCTCCTCTACACTGCCCAGAGGAAGGACCTCTGATGCTCCCTCGGACATGGCATGGATGATGACAGAAGTTGCCCTGAGAACGTCGATGACCACAACGACTCGATCAAAAAGAAGATTGGGGTTGGGAGCAGAAGGTAATAACCGAATATCGATATTCATGGGGAAAAATTATCACACCTTCGGGTCTAATTCAAGACATGAGCCTTACCCATGCTTGATAATCAATTTTTTGACAGAAGAGGTTGCAATTTGAAACGGGAGATGTTAGCTTGGATTTTGGGGTTTGGTAAAATCGAATACGGATATCTTAGATCTTTTTTCTCGAGCGGGAAGGCTATCGGACGATCATGAGAGCATTCTATGCAGCAGTTACTTGTCTGTTTCTGCTGTTTTTTTTCGCTTCCTCTGCCATGCCAGTCGTTGAAGAGTACATGCCTCCTCCGATGACTGAAGGAATGTTCCCCTGCAGCAACTGCCATGCGACCATGGAAGTAAATCGAAAGAAGAGGGTCTTGAAAGAAGAGCACACGGATATCAAGCTTCATCATGCCGAAACGATGAGATGGTGCCTCGACTGCCATGATGCGAAGAATCGGGACAAACTGCGGCTTTATAACGGAGATTTGATCGACTTCACAGAAAGCTATCGCCTCTGTGGCGAATGCCATGGAAATGTCTATAAAGATTGGAAGGCTGGCCTTCATGGAAAGCGGGTGGGATATTTTGCCGGGCCAGGCAAGAGGACTTATTATCTCTGCGCCAACTGCCACAACCCCCACGATCCCAAATTCAAACCCTTGAAGCCCGAGCCTCCGCCTTACCGTCCGGAAGAAAATCACGATGGAATATCAAGATAAGCAACGTTACACGCGAAGGGAGTTTCTCCGCAATCTTTCCCTGACTACCGTGGCAGGAATGTCTATCCCGCTCCTCTCGTCCTGCTCAAAGGAGGAGGCTGAAGACTTCCTCCAAAAACATTTTCATGAAATGACTCGCGAAGAAAAGAAAGTTGTCATTGCCAAGCTGGAAGAGAGGTACTCGCGAAAATACGGAAAGAAATTTGAGATCAGCACGAAGGAAGCCATTCCCAACACCCTCTGGGGTTATGGTCTTGAACTTTCCCGGTGCATCGGCTGCAGGCGATGCGTTTATGCGTGTGTAAGAGAAAACAATAATTCCCGATACAAGCCACAGCTCCATTGGATCAGGGTTCTCAGGCTGAAGCGAGGAACGCTGATCAATCTTGACGACTCCGAGCATTACTACGATCCTCCTCAGGTGCCGGAGAAAGGATTCCTCTATCTCCCGGTGCAGTGTCAGCACTGCGAGGATCCTCCTTGTGTGAAGGTATGTCCGGTCCATGCCACCTGGAAAGAACCGGATGGATTGGTGGTGGTCGATTACAACTGGTGCATCGGCTGCAGGTACTGCATCGCCGCATGTCCTTACAAGGGAAGGGTCTTCAACTGGGCAGAGCCGAACATTCCGCCCGAGGAAGTGAATCCTTCGGTCCATTACCTCGGAAACAGGCCGCGGATGAAGTGTGCGGTAGACAAGTGCACCTTCTGTATCCAGAGGGTGAGAAATGGAAGGTATCCGGCTTGCGTGGAGGCCTGTCCCACGGGGACGAGGAAATTTGGAAACCTTCTCGATCCTGACAGCGAAATCAGGTATATCATCGATCGAAAACGGGCCTTCCGGCTCAAGGAAGACTTGAACACGGAGCCTAAGTTCTACTATTTTTTCGAAACATAGAGATCCATGGAAAAGTTCCGGGAAACCCTGAAGGAAACATGGCACTTTTACCGGAGAACGCTCTCCCTCGTGGCGAGGGGAAGCAAAGCTTACTACGCCTGGTGCCTCTTTCTCTTAGCCATCATCTGGGTCGGTCTTGTTTATTACCTAAAGCAGCATAACGTGGGTCTGGTTGAAACGAACATGACCGACCAGGTCTCTTGGGGTCTCTACATTGCAAATTTCACCTATCTGGTCGGGATGGCTGCTGCTGCGGTCTTGCTGGTCATCCCATCCTACATTTACTCATTCAAACCGATCAAAGAGATCGTGGTCCTCGGCGAGCTCTTCGCCGCGTCATCCATTGTCATGGCCATCCTCTTTGTCATGGTAGATCTTGGAAGGCTCGACCGGTTCTGGCACATGGTTCCCTTTATCGGTTTGATGCACTTTCCGGAATCGCTTTTGGCCTGGGACGTCCTTGTTCTCAACGGCTATCTGTTTCTAAATCTCCTTATTCCTGTTTACCTCTTGGTGAAATTCTATTATCGTAAAGAGCCCAATTGGAAATTTATCCTTCCGTTTATCCTGGCCTCCGTCCCTTGGGCGGTAGGCATTCACACAGTGACCGCATTCCTCTACAACGGCCTTGCCGCTCGCCCTTTCTGGAATGCGTCGATCCTCGCGCCAAGGTTTTTGGCAAGCGCTCTGTGCTCCGGCCCTGCGATCATGATCATTATCTTTCAGATCATTCGAAAGATATCGGCCATCAAGGTAGAGGACAGGGCACTGTTTAAGATTGCTGAGCTGATCGCCTATGCCATGTTTATTAACCTCTTTCTCCTCTCCGCGGAACTGTTCAAGGAATATTATTCCAATACGATCCACATTGCTCCCCTCAAATACCTATTCGAGGGACTTCATGGACACAAGCAACTTGTCCCCTGGATATGGGCAGCCATGGCGATGAACGTGATCGCTTTTTTCCTTTTCCTTATTCCAGGTACGCGAAAACGGCTGGCCACCCTTAACCTGGGGTGTCTTCTCGTTATCATCGGGGTCTGGATTGAGAAAGGACCGGGTTTCGTCATCCCGGGATTTGTTCCGGACCCGCTCGGAGAAATCTATGTTTATATCCCGAATCCCTTGGAACTTATGGTTTCCTTTGGCATTTGGGCAGTGGGACTACTCGTCTTCACCCTCTTGATGAAGGTGGCCATCCCCATTGAAGCCGGAGAATTCAGCCACGTCAGCTATGTTGAACGCAGTTCCAGGCGCGAAGAAGAAGATCAGGCCTGGAGACAGGGTTCCTTCCGAAAATTCTAAGCTCATCCTCGAAATACCGCATTTCTCCGTCAGAAATACATGATTTCCCGTATTTACTTCCAAGGTCCTTCCTCGTATCATACACTCCATCTCCCGGATAGAGGTGAATCGACCTTTTATGAATCGATTTCATGTCCAAATTCCTAATCAACGCTGGTTTGAGGAAAACATTGGGTGCGAAAATGCCTGCCCCGTTAATACCCGTGCCCCGCAATACATCTCAGCAATCCGAGAAGAGAATTACAATCTGGCCTTTAAGCTGAACCGCGGCGACAACCTATTCCCCGCTATTCTGGGCCGAATCTGTGTCCACCCCTGCGAAGAGAAATGCCGAAGAGGTCTCCTGATCGATCTCCCTATTTCCATCTGCTCATTGAAGAGGGCTTCTGCGGATTTCGAAACTCACGTCCCTCAAAAAGAAACAGCGATCAAAAAGAGGGACAAAAACGTGGCGGTCATCGGCGCCGGACCCTCCGGGCTTTCAGCCGCCAATGATCTCGCCAGGTTCGGTTATTCCGTCACAACCTATGAGTCCTTCCCCATTCCGGGCGGGATGCTTAATGTTGGAATTCCTCCCTACCGCCTTCCCAGGGAAGTGGTACAGCAAGCGATTGAGGAGGTGAGACAATTAGGAGTGGAAGTCGTCACCCGCATGCCCATTGGAAAAGAGCTGAATTTAGAAAGCTTGAGAAAGAAGTATGATGCCGTTTACATCGCTGCGGGGGCGCATAAGGCGGAAAGATTGGGAATTGCCGGGGAGGATCTTCAAGGTGTGATCCATGGTGTGACCTTTATGCGAATGGTCAATCTGGACAAGAATCCAAAAATTGGCTCAAGAGTGGCTGTGGTCGGAGGCGGAAATACAGCCATGGATTCAGCCCGTTCTTCCTTTCGATTGGGCGCAAAGGAGGTCTTCATTCTCTATCGCAGGACCAGAGAGGAGATGCCTGTTGATCCCAGGGAATTAGAGGAGGTGGAAGAGGAAGGCATCAAAGTACATTACCTCACACAACCGATTCGGGTCCTCTCGAGAGATGGAAGAAGAGTCTCAGGGGTCCAATGTATCCGAAACCGGTTGGGTGACCCCGAAAAGGATGGCCGCCGAAGGCCGATCCCTGTTGAAGGAACTGAATTCGACATCGATATCGATTTCCTCATACCGGCGGTCAGTCAATCGCCGGATATCTCTTTCCTTCCCGAAGAGATCGGCCTCGAAATTTCCAAATGGGATCGTCTGTCCGTCAATCCAGAAACGTTTGAGACGAATGTGCACGGTATCTTCGCCGGAGGAGACTTTGTCACAGGTCCCAGGGATGTGATACGGGTGATCGCCGATGGAAGGAAGGCGGCTCTCTCGATTCACAGGTATCTGAGCGGAGAAGTATTCGAAAAGAAGCCCGCTTACTTCACCGCGATTCGGGAGGTCCATATCGACCCCGACCTGGAGAAGATACCTCGACAGAGAATGGAGACTCTTCCTGTTCAGGAGAGAGGGTGCATGGATAGAGAAGTAGAATTGGGCTTTTCCAGAGAGGTGGCGGTAAAGGAGGCTGTGCGGTGTCTTCAGTGTCACATCTTCACCATATTCGATCGGGCAAAATGTATCCTTTGCGGCGGCTGTGTCGATATCTGCCCAAAATTTTGTTTCCGCATGGCAAGGCTCGATGAAATAGAGGGAGATGAAAAGCTCTCAAAATTGGTTGAATCTCTTTACAAAGTTTCCTTAGAAGAAGCTCAAAAACTCAACTTGGCCTCCGTCATCTTCAAAGACGAATCCCGCTGCATCCAATGTGGCCTATGTGTTAAACGATGCCCTACCGGAACAATCACGATGGAAGAATACCATCGTGAATCAGGGTTTTACAGACAAGAAATATAGGAAGACCAACATGAAAAACTACTTTATCGATTGATTCATTGTCACCCTGAACCCGATTCAGGGTCTTTTCCTTAGAGATTCTGAACCAAGTTCAGACCTTATGATTGAAAAAGAAAGGCAAGTCTCGATTTTTCGGATATAGTTTTTGGTACCACGCAAAAACTCACCGAAAGGAGGCTTGCCATGAGTAATGTTAAGAGTAGCAGACTTGATTT
>Ga0208821_1000091_pt1 | contig 73733 bp, 57 predicted proteins | sample June2015DPH_20_5_FD_184720 | JGI IMG/M metagenome (GOLD analysis project Ga0208821, IMG submission 184720) | Peatland microbial communities from SPRUCE experiment site at the Marcell Experimental Forest, Minnesota, USA - June2015DPH_20_40... | ecosystem: Environmental > Terrestrial > Soil >...
TTTCAGTTCCAGTGTGTCCGTGCGCCCTCTCAGGCCGGATACCGATCTTCGCCTTGGTAAGCCATTACCTTACCAACTAGCTAATCAGCCGCGACCCCCTCCAAAAGCGGATTGCTCCTTTGATCTTGCGATATTATGCGGTATTAGCCTCGGTTTCCCGAGGTTATCCCCCACTCAAGGGCAGGTAGTCACGTGTTACTCACCCGGTCGCCACTATACTCATGGATTGCTCCACTTTCCCGTTCGACTTGCATGTGTTAGGCACGCCGCCAGCGTTGATTCTGAGCCAGGATCAAACTCTCATTTGAAACCTGAGCCTGTCTGGGCAGACAGGCAACCTCCGCCTGCTGAGGCAGAGGTCCATCTTGTGAGTACGTTCAGACTTGAGCCCGAACATTTCCATCTCACGACTGGCACGTTCAACCTTTTGTCAAAGACCGATCCGCATTTCCGCCTGAGCGGTGCGCCTTCAGTCCGCCCAAACCCCTTGCGGGAATTTGTGCGTCCTCGAAACCTGTTAAAACTACGCGTTCGCGCCGGTGCTGTCAACCCGCTGAGATCACAGGATTTCCACCTGATTTCAACAGTGCGGGGAGTCTCTATCCGAAAATTGCGGCTAGGCAAACCGGAGAACTCTTTTACAGCGCGTCCGAAAACGCTCTTCCACTCCAGCTCGCCATAGAATCCGGCGCAGGCCGAAGCGGAAGACGGTTCAAAAATTAAAGATCGCTGGGAGGCTCTGCTATTCGCGGAAACCCTTCAGGGAACTTTGTCCCCGAATGCGAACCCCGGAAAGGGGTCAGTTGGAGGCTTACTGAATTGGATGCCAAAAGCCGCCGCGAGGATTCAGCGGGCAGCTCAGACACACCAGTCACTTGTCCTCGACTCCATCTTTTATACCAAACCGCACGGCATTGCGCAAGAGGAGAATCAAAAAAGTTACCGGCGGTGCACAGAGGCGATTTTAAGCCAGTGGAGCGACGGGCGCCCTCGCCCGTCCAGAGCCAAGCCCCGCGACATTGTGCACAAGGGAGAATCAAAAAGTTGCTTGGAAGTGCACAGAAGGGACTCTACGGTCGGTGGCCCTAGCCCGTCCAGAGCATCGCGGCCGGGCGGGGACGCCCGATTCTCCACCGGGCAAACTCGCACCGGATCCTCGGCCTATAATGTTGACCAGCCATGATCTCCGTCGTCCAACTCGGCGTCGTCGACTACAGCCAAGGTCTGCGCCTGCAGCGTAGGCTGGTCGAACTGCGCAAGGCGGGACAGATTGGCGATGTCCTGCTTCTGCTTGAACACACGCCTGTCATTACCCTTGGACGCAACGCCCGGGCGGCCAATGTGCTGGCTTCGACTGAAGTGCTCGCCGCGCGCGGGGTCGAGGTCTTCGAGTGCGATCGCGGCGGCGACGTTACATTTCATGGGCCGGGGCAGCTGGTTGGGTATCCGATCCTTGATTTGCGAGGGCACGAATTGCTTTCGCTCGACGGTGATTCACGTTCGCGTGGCTCCGCGGGCGCGGGCGTCCGCGCCACACAAACTCGCAAGACTCTTGGCGCTGTGGACTACGTTCGGCGGTTGGAGGAAGTGCTGATCCTCACCTGCGGCGATTTCGGAATTCCGGCGCGCCGGGTTTCCGGGCTGACGGGGGCATGGACCGAGGCTACGCCAGCAGCCAAAGTCGCAGCCATCGGCGTGCACATTTCGCGCTCGGTGACCTCGCATGGCTTCGCTTTGAACGTGAACACCGATCTCAGCTACTTCAACCTCATCGTGCCCTGCGGGATTACAGCGAAGCCGGTGACCTCCATGGAAAAAGAATTGGGGCGGGAACTCGACCTGAACGCCGTAGCCCAGTCGGTGTCGAGAAACTTCGGCAGCGTCTTCGCGAGCCAGATGCTGTGGGTGGAGACGCTCGACGCGTTGCTTGGGAACAGCGTGGGAGTGCCGATGAAAGCGCCGGACGAGTTGCGCCGACTGCGCGGCGAACTGAATGGCGAGGATGATTTGTTTCTCGCCTGAGGCGGTGATTTCCCGTAGAGACGGCAACGCTATCTCTGCGCTAGCATGTTCCCGGACTGATCATGTCGAAGAAGAAAGCGAAGAAGAAAGGTGTTCCCACCGCGAAGCTGAGTCGGACAAAGACCAGCTCGCGTCTCGAAGACAAGAGCCAAAAGCCAAGCGCTAAAAGCGCAGAGCCGGGCGGCGACCTCCGCACCTACACCATCCGCGATTACCGGCTCGAAAAGCCGAGCTTCACGCTGCGCCAGGTTCGTGCTGGAGACGAGCTTCGCTACGAAGTGGAAAGCGGAGATCCATCCATGCACACCGCGCCCGCGCCGCCCATCCGCGAGTCGAAATACCTGAGCCGCGAACAGTGCATCGAAATCTATCGCTGGATGCTGCTCAACCGCCGCATGGAAACGGCGCTCGAAAATCTCTACAAACAGGGCCAGGTGGTCGGCGGCGTTTACTTCGGACTGGGGCAGGAAGCTTGCTCGTGCGCCTCGGCGTACGCTCTTCATGAAGACGAATGGCTCGGCCCGATGATCCGCAACCAGGGGGCGCTCCTGGTGCGCGGCTTCTCGCCCGCCGACATCATGATGCAGTACATGGCGAAGTCCGGATCGCCTACCAAGGGGCGCGATGCATCTTCGCACTTTGGCGATATCGAAAAGCGCAACGTGGTGGCGCCGATTTCCACTTTGGGCGATTTGATTCCGGTGCTCGCTGGCGTGGCGCTCGGCGCGCGGCTGCAAGGGAAACACATCGCGGCCATGACTTACATCGGCGATGGGGGCCAGTCCACCGGCGTGACGTATGAAGGCCTGAATTTCGCCGCCGTCCAGAATCTCGGCCTCGTCCTGATTGTCGAAAATAATCTTTGGGGATACTCCACCCCCGCCGACATGCAGTTCCGCGTCAAGGATCTTGCGGAACGCGCCATCGCCTACGGAATCCCGGGCGTGATCGTCGATGGCACCGACGCCTGCCAGGTCTACGACGCCTGCCACGAAGCATGCGAGCGAGCGCGCCGCGGCGAAGGCCCGACGCTGATCGAAGCGAAAATGATGCGCATGAAAGGCCACGCCATTCATGATGCGGCGGAGTATGTCCCGAAGCCGTTGTTCGAGTATTGGAAGCGGCGCGACCCAATTGCGCGGCTCGAAGATTATCTGGTGAACGGGAAAAAGTGGCTGACGCCCGCGGAAAACGAAAAGCTTATCGCCGGCGTAGAGCGGCAACTCGAAGCCGACCGGGAACTCGCGGTGAATTCTCCGATGCCGTCGCCCGAATCGGCCGCCGGCGGAGTCTATTGCGAAGCCGGATGCCACGAGATCAAGCCCAAGTACGCGATGCCTGAGTCTCGGACGATTGGAGCGCGCGGCGGAAAGTCAGCCGGTCCGACGCATTCGGAGGCGGCGGCACATCTGAAGTGACCCGCGAGTCGCGGGCGATGGCAAACTGATAAAATCAACCTTTGCCATGTCCGCCTCTTCTCAGCTCATTCAGATCGACCTCGGCCCCAGGATTCACCACCCGAAGCCGTCGTGGCTCAAGGCCAAGGCTCCAGTGGGCGACAACTTTCACAACCTGAAGAAGCTGGCGCGCGGGCTTGGACTGCATACGGTGTGCGAGTCGGCGCAGTGTCCGAATATTGGAGAATGCTGGCATCATCGCACCGCGACCTTCATGCTGCTGGGCGATATCTGTACGCGGCGTTGCGGCTTTTGCGCGGTGCCCAAGGGGCGTCCGGACGCGATTGACTGGGACGAGCCGCGGCGCGTCGCTGAAGCAGTCGCCACGCTTGGCCTGCGGCATGCGGTCGTGACCAGCGTGAACCGCGACGACGACAACGTCGGCGGCGCTAAGATTTTTGCCGAAACCATCCGGCAGATTCGTGAGCTCGTGCCGAAGTGCCGGGTCGAGGTGCTGATTCCCGACTTCCAGGGCCTGGAAGCGCCGCTGCGCATCGTGCTCGGAGCCGAGCCCAACGTGCTCAACCACAATACCGAAACCGTGCCGCGGCTCTATCGCGCGGTGCGCTCGGGGGCGCGCTACCAGCGGACGCTCGATCTGCTGGCGAATGCCAAGAGGTGGGACCCGGCGATGGTGACCAAGAGCGGCGTGATGGTTGGAATCGGCGAGGAGACCGAGGAATTGATCGAAGTCTTCCGCGACTTGGGCGAGCGCGGCGTGGATATTCTGACGATTGGGCAGTATCTGCGGCCGTCAAAAGATCATCTTCCGATGACGCGCTATTACACGCCAGCCGAATTTGTCTCGCTGAAAGAAGAAGCCCTGAGGTTCGGATTCAAGCACGTCGAGTCGGGGCCGCTGGTGCGTTCGAGTTATCACGCGCATGAGCAGGCGGACGTGGCCGTAACGTAGTGGAGTGCCGGGCGTCCCCGCCCGGCTGGACAGGCGAGACGCCCGTCGCTCCACCAATCATCCTCCCTACCACACTCGGCACGCGTTCTGATTCACCATCGGCACTGTCGCTGCGCAGTGGTACGCTTCGCGGAACTCCGGCATATTCGAAACGGTTCCGTTCACCCGGTACTTTGACGGAGAGTGCGGATCGATGGTGACCAACATGCGCGATATGGCATCGGTGCGGTTTTGGCACCACACGTTGGCCCATCCCAGGAAAAAGCGCTGCTCGGCGGAGAGACCGTCGATCGGCGCCGGTTCCTTGCCGGCAAACGTGTTCATCATGGCCATGTAGGCGATGCGCAGGCCGCCATTATCCGCTGTATTCTCGCCCAGGGTGAGCTTCCCGTTTAGCTTCAGGTCGTCGACCACGACGAAGTTCGCGTACTGGTCGCGGATACAGCCGGTGCGTTCCTCGAATCGCTTCTTGTCGTCCGCCGTCCACCAGTCGCGGAGATTGCCCTCGGCGTCGAACTGGCTGCCCTCGTCGTCGAAGCCGTGGGTGAGCTCGTGGCCGATCACGGCGCCGATCCCGCCGAAGTTCAGAGCGTCGTCGGCCCGGCTGTCATAGAACGGCGGCTGCAGAATTCCGGCGGGGAAGGTGATGTTGTTCTGGTTTGGGTCGTAGTTGGCGTTCACCGTCATCGGCGGATAATCCCAATCCCTCTTGTCGAGCGGCTTGCCAATCTTGTTCAACCTCCGCTGCATGTCGTTTTGATTAGCGCGCTGCGAGTTACCCAAGGCGTCGCCGCGCACGATTTGGAGCGCGGAGTAGTCGCGCCACTTGTCGGGATAGCCGATGCGGTTGGTGATCGCCTGCAATTTCACCAGCGCTTGAGCCTTGGTGTCCGCGCCCATCCAGGGCGAGCTCTTGATGTCTTCGCCCAGCGCCTTTTCGAGGGCCCCGACCATCGCCAGCGTGCGCTCCTTGCCTTCGGCGCCGAAGGTCTGCTGGACGTAGATCTGGCCGACCAACTCGCCCAGGTCGTTGTTCGTGTACCCCACGCAACGCTTCCAGCGCGGACGCAACTCCTTGGTGCCCTGCAGCGTTTTGCCGAAAAAATCGAAATTTTCGTTCACGAACGCCGCCGGCAGCGTCCGCGCGTTGCCATGCACCGCATGCCAGCGCAAATACGTCTTCCAATCGGCGAGCGAGTGCGCACTTAATACATTTTGCATGTTCTTGATGAATTCCGGCTCAATCACATTGAGCGAATCGAACCGGGGTGCGCCCACGCCTTCGAAGTAAGTGCTCCAGTTGAACGCTGGGCTCAGAGCGGCCAGTTCCTGATTGGTCAGCTTGTGATAGATCTTCTGCGGATCGCGGCGGCTGGTCATGTCGAGCGCGCCTTTGGCTAAGCCGGTTTCAATCTCCATGACGATTTTGGCTTCCGCCGCGGCTTTGCCTGCATCGTCGCCCAACAGCGCAAACATCTTCGCCACATGCTCGACATATTTCTTCCGTAGCTCGACCGACTTTTCATCGTCTTTGAAGTAGTAATCGCGGTCCGGCATGCCGAGTCCGCCCTGGTCTAATTCGGCAATCATTTGGCTCGCATTCTTGAAGTCAGATCCGGAATCGAAGCCAAACAACACACCGGTACCCTCGCGATGCAGCCGCACGATCTCTTTCGGAAGTTCCTCCTTCGACTTGATCGCCGCAATACTTTGGAAGTCGTGCTCGAGGGGCTTCGTGCCCGCTTTTTCGATCGCAGCTTCGTCCATGCAACTGGCATAGTGATCGCCGATCTTCTGCTCGTTGGCGCTTCGGCCCGGCCGGTCGACCGACGCCTTTTCGAGAATGTCGCGCACGATGTATTCGCCGCGCTGCTGCAATTCGTCGAAGCGGCCCCAGGCCGGGCGGTCGGCGGGAATCGGGTTCTGCGCCAGCCACTTGCTGCACGCGTAGGCGTAGAAATCGTTGCAGGGATCGATGTTCTTATCGAGCAGGTCGACGGAGAAGCGCACGTCGGCAGGCGGCTTTGCGGCTTCAGGCTTATCCTGGGCCGGCTTATCTTGGGCCAGCTTGTCCTGGGCAAACAAGCCAGGCACAAGCATCATGGAGACGGTCAACGCTTTCAAGAAATTGCGCATGAGATCCTCGAATCGGATGTGGAACTGCCAGTGGCGGGGCGATATGTGCAGCGCTTGAACGCACGTTTTCCGAACACACTCAGCCATTGTATTGGACGAAAGCGCTGAAAACAGTCAACCGGAAATCCGGTTGCAGAGGTCAGAAAACTTTCACGCGGAACGTCAGATATTTCTTGGGGTCTTCCCGGATCGCCTTCACCAGTTCCCGCGTCTCCACCAGCATCTGGTTGCTGTTGTTGTAGAGCGCAGGATCTTTGAACAGCATTCCCGCCGTGCCCTCGCCCTTTTCCAGGCGCTCGGAAAGTGCTGCCAGGTTGTTCATCGTGGTCTGCAGCTTGGCGGCGAATTCCTGATCGCGCGCCATCTTGCCCAGCGCGCCCTTGCCCGCATTGATGTCGTCGGTTAACTCGCGTACGTTCGCGACCGTCTTGTTCGCGTTGTTGTACAGCTCGGGATCCTTGAGCAGCTTGCCGGCGGTGCCTTTCCCCTGCTGCAACTCGTCAACCACCACGTTCAGCTTGTCGATGGCGGCAATCGCTTTCTTGTACGCCTCGTCGCTGGTGAGCAGCGGGCCGAGCGAGCCTTTTCCCTTCTGGATGTCATCTATCAATCCCTTGAATTCAACCACCGTCGCGTTGAGCTGGTCGTACAAGGCCGGACTGTAAATGACTTTCCCGATCGAGCCCTGGCCGCTTTCGACAAACGCCACAATGCGATCCACCCGCTTCAGCAGCGCATCCATGTTCTGCAGCGTGCCCTGGCTGGCGCGCACCACGTCCTGGATATCGGGCTGTTCGCGGGCCGCCAGCGTGTCTCCGTCGGTTACCTCCGGGCCCTTGGCCGCCGAACTGTCAATGTCCACGAAGGTTTCGCCCAGGACCCCGGCGGTGCTCAACAAAGTTATCGAGTCTTTGCGCAGATTGAAACGGTATTTGAGGTTGACCTTCATCATGATTTCGACCGGCGTCGTCGGCTTGCCGGCCACGATCCGCATGCTGGTCACGTTGCCGATGTCCACACCCGCCAAACGCACCGGCGCGCCCTCGTGCAAGCCACCGGCATTATCGAAGTACGATCGCAGCGTGATCTTGCGGGTGAACCATCCGCCGGTACTGCTCATCACGAAAATCAGGACCATGAGTGTGGCGCTGGCGAAGAGGACGGTGAGTCCCACGCGGAGCTGCGACCATTTCAGCTGCTTCTGGCTAGGCAAGGTAGTCAGTAAACGACAGGAGCATCATAGCAAACGGCAGCAAATTTCATGATTCCAGATTTGTTGAGGCCGGGAAACGGCACCGCTGGGGACAAAAAACGAAGGCTCCCACTTCCTCGCGTCGGGCGCGAAGAGTGGGAGCTTTTTTCTAGCCAACATCGCCGATTTAGACCGCTGAGTTAGCGACGCTCCTCGCGGGCATTGCGCTTCTGTTCAACTTTCGCCTGCTTCTCCGCTTTCTTCTGAGCCTGCTCCTGCTTCGCGCGGTCATTGAAGCTGGATCTGCCGCCATTTCTGGCCGAGAACTCGCCCGGCCTGGCCGTGGCCGCAATCGCCGGACGCCCGTGATTCTCGGATGCGAACAATTGCCGGTTTCGGCTGGCGGCGTGTTCGTGTTCCGTTTGCGCTGCCAGCGCCGCGGTATGCGGCTCGCGCCCATACGCTTCCTCTTGTCGAGTCGGCCGCGCCATGATTCCACCGGGGCCGTTGAAGGCCACATGCGTGTTATTCACGACGACGGTTCGGCTGTAGACGTTCCTCACATTGGTCACGTTCACGTTGAGCACGGCGCGGTTGTAGAAGAAGGCGCCACCTCTCCACTCGCCGCCAGCAAAACCTACGCCGCCGTAGCCGAAGCCATAGTTAATCCCGCCGTAGAAGCCGACATGCGGTCCCCAATAGCCGGGGTGCCAGCCATACAAGCCGCCCGCGAAGCCCCAGTAGCCGGGGGTCCACAGCATGCCCACCGGCGCAACCACCCATGTGCCGGGAACCCAGTAATAGCCGCCGTCGTCACTCCACGCCCAATACCCCGGGGTCCAGAGATAGCCCGGACCGGGACAGACGGGCTGCGCATACACCGGCAGCGCCGGCGGAGCGATTCGCACGGAGATCCCAATCCCGATTTGCGCAGACGATGCGGTCGAGAGCGACAGCACCGAAACCGACAGCATCAAAACTCCCAATACCAACCCGAATACCAGCCGACGAACGGAACGTTTCATTTTCGTTGCCTTCCCTTTAGCCCGATTATTTTGGCCCAAGACCGGCGGTCTGGCCTAATTACGTTTCGCCCATATAAACCCCGAACCTTTGCGCATGTTGCGGGAGCGGAGAAAGCTATTTTGAATCAGGGAGTTGGTGATGGCTGAGAGCCGATAACTGAAAGCTGGCAGCTAATCTTCGAGAATGACGTGGGCCAGAGCTTGCTCGGAAGTGTGCGTAATCGAGAGAGCGATGTTTTTCGTGCCGAGCTTGGCCGCGATGGCCGCCGCCTGACCGTGAAATTGAATAGTCGGACGCTGCCCTTTCGGGCGCACCACTTCGATATCGCGCCACCGCACGCCGCGACTCCATCCCGTACCCAGCGCCTTCATTCCGGCTTCCTTGGCGGCGAAACGCGCGGCATAGCTTTCAAAGCGGCTGGCTTTACCTTCGCAGTAACCGATTTCGCCGTCGGTGAAGATGCGACGAAGAAAGCGGTCGCCAAACCGCTCGATGCTTTCGCGGATGCGAGGAACTTCGGCGATGTCCACCCCGGTGCCGAGAATCATAGAAGCATTGTTAATTGGTAATTTGTAATTGGCAATTTGGAATTTCGCTCAGCCCCATGCTCGTGCGGGGATGGGCGTCCTCGCGAGCTTGCCCGTTTGCCGAAGCCCCGAGCGAAGCCGAGGGGGAAGTCGAAGGGTCCAAGCCGAGCACAGCTCGGCAGTTGCCTGTGGTCACAGCAACTCTCAGCCTTCTATAGGGAATTCAACGTCTCCACCAGAACGGCGTCCTGCTCTGGGAACACGGTGCGCAGGTCGAGTAACACACGGGCTTCTTCTACGCGGCCGATCACGGGTGGAGTGTTCGCGCGGAGACGGGCGCTTAGCTCGTCGGCGCTGAGGTCGCTGTGGGTCAGAGCGATCAGGCGCGTGGGCAAGACCGCCGATGGAGCGGCGCCGCCGCCGATGACAGATTCACCATCGAGGAGTTCCAGCTTGAAATGCGCGGATTTGACCTGAGCAGACTCAGCCCCGGAAACGATTTTTTCGGCGCGGCGCGCGATCTCGTCTTTCGACAGGCGCATCATGCGCAACACCGGCACGGCGTCATGGTCGCGTTTGACGTAAGCAAGCAGCGTGGCTTCGAGCGCGGCATAGGTGAGTTTGTCCACGCGCAGCGCGCGGAACAGCGAGTTCGAGCGCATGCGCGCGACCAGATCGGCGCGGCCGCTGATCAATCCCGCTTGCGGACCGCCGAGAAGTTTATCGCCGCTGTAGGTGACGATATCGACGCCGGCGCGCAAGCTGTCGAGCACGCCCGGTTCGCCGTTGATTCCTATTGAACGCAGATCGAACAGCGCGCCGCTGCCCAGGTCTTCCATGAGCGGAAGATTGCGACGGCGGGCCAGAGCGACCAGTTCGTCGAGCCCAGGCTGCTCGGTAAAGCCGGTGATTTCGAAGTTCGAACGATGCACGCGGAGCAGGAGGCGCGTCCGGTCGTTGATGGCTCGTTCGTAGTCGGCGATGCGGGTACGGTTGGTGGTGCCGACTTCGCGCAGCGTTGCATTCGACTTCGACATCACGTCGGGGATGCGGAACGAGCCGCCGATTTCGACCAACTCCCCGCGCGAGACGATAACTTCGCCGCCCTCGGCCACCGAATTCAAGGCGAGCAGAACGGCCGCGGCGTTGTTGTTGACCACAATGGTCGAGATGGCGGTCGAGATCGTCTGCTCCGATCCAGGTGGGGACGGTCGCCCTCGGGAGCCTGCCCTGAGCGGAGCCGAAGGGTCCAGCCGAGCGAAGCTCGGCAGTGCATCGTCGAGCAGCTTTTGAAACAGGCGATCGACATGGACGTCGCGCTTTCCACGTTCGCCCGTGGACAAGTCGAACTCGAGATTGGAATACACGCTCGCTGTGGCGCGGACGCGATCAAGCGCGGCCGCAGCCAGCGGCGCGCGTCCCAGATTGGTGTGGAGGATCACGCCGGTGGCGTTGACGAGCGGCAGCAGCGAGTAACCAAGCGACTGGCGGAGTTGACGTTCGACCGCCGCCGACAGGCCGCCGAGCGCAAGGTCCAGCGATTTCTCGTCAAGCTGTCCACCAGCAATTTCCTGGCGAAGGCGCGCGAGCACGACGCGGATACTTTCCGCGACGGCGGGATGACCCTCGCGCTCGATCAGCGCCTGCATGTCGAGCTGGCGGAGAAGTTCGTCCGTCGAAGGCAGTTTCTGAAACAGCGCGGATTTGTTGGCGGTGGACACCGAGGGCGATTATGCCACAAGAGCAGTTGCCAGTTGCCAGTCCCCAGACGCCAGTAGAAAACCCGCAGTCCTGGACGCCAAAATCGAACACCAAGTAAATTGTGGGGGGTTCTGGCAACTGGCAACTGGCTACAACGTGTGCAAGTACGCGAGCAGGTCTTTAATCTGCTCATCGGTCATGACCGGGCTGAAGCCTTCCATCTTGGCCCGTCCATACTTGATGATGTCGGTCATGCGGTCGTCGTTTGCGGGCAGTCCGCTCAGGGAGAGGTACGGGTGTTTGAATACGCCTTTCAGGCTCGGGCCTTTTTTGCCGCGCGACGAGTAGGGTTCGTGGCACCGGTCGCAATAGTTGTCGTAGAGTTTTCTGCCTTCGGCCTGTTGCGGGTTGAGGCCAAGTTCGGCATCGGACTTGCGGCGCTCGACATCGCAGCCGGCAAGCGCAAGAAACGCAAGTATAACCACCGAGACACGGAGGCACAAAGAAATCTGGCTCAAGGAGTTCATGATGATTGCGGCATCGCCTGTGAAGACTCAAAGGTAGGATAATACGGAAGTGATGGGCGTTGTCGTCAAACGCGTTTACGAGGCTGCTGCTCCGTCGGACGGAGTGCGCGTGCTGGTGGATCGTTTGTGGCCGCGCGGTTTGAGGAAAGCAGACGCGGCGGTCAAGTTCTGGCTGCGCGACCTGGCGCCTTCGACCGAGTTGCGGCAGTGGTTCCATGCAAATCCTGAGGCGTGGCACATGTTCCGGAAGCGCTATCTCAAAGAGTTGGCAAACGCGGAGGGTTTCGCGGCCGTGGAAAAGCTGCATCATCTTGCGGAAGGCAAGCGGCAGGTCACGCTGCTGTATGCTTCGCGAAACGAGGAGCATAACAATGCAATTGTGCTGAAGGAATTGCTGGAAGGGATACCTAAGCCTCCGTCGAGCGTGGGCCGCGGCACGCTTGGTCGTGGACGGATTCGGAAGGCGAAGAAGCAGTAGACAGTTCTCCGTTCTCAGTCCACAGAAAAATCCGCAGCGCCTCCGAGCCACGGCAACAATCCATGCTAAGTTTTTTCTGAGAACTGAGAACCTCCTAACCCGCACTATAATTCCCCAGTCATGTCCAGTTCCGACCCCGACAAGAAGATCGCGAAGAAAATCGAAGCCCTGCGCGACAAGATACGGCACCACGAATACCTCTATTACGTGCTGGACGCCCCGGAGATTTCGGACGCCGATTTCGACAAGCTGATGAACGAGCTCAAGCGGCTTGAGGCCGAGCATCCGGAACTCATCACGCCGGACTCGCCGACGCAGCGCGTGGGCGGCAAGCCACGCGAGGGATTCGTGAAGGCGAAGCATTCTTCCCCGATGCTTTCGCTCGACAACGCGTACAGCGAAGAAGAACTGCGCGATTGGGAGCGGCGGGTGCATGAGCTGACCGGGCGGACTGACCTCGAGTACATGTGCGAATTGAAGCTGGATGGAATGTCGCTGGCGCTCGTCTACAGCGATGGGAGCCTCGAACGCGGCATCACGCGCGGGGACGGCAGTGTAGGCGAAGACGTGACCTTGAATGTGCGGACGGTGCGCTCGATCCCGCTGTCAATTTCGAACGACAAGCTGAAGAAGGCTGGCATCCCCGCTGACTTCGAAGTGCGCGGCGAAATGCTGATGCCGCTCGCGGCCTTCCGCAAGATGAATGAAGAGCGCGAGCGGCAGGGACTGCAAGTATTTGCGAATCCGCGCAACTTTACCGCGGGAACGGTGCGGCAACTCGAACCGTCGATTACCGCGCAGCGCCGTATGGACTTCTTCGCTTACTTTCTATTGCGGGACGGCCAAACTTTTTTCGACCGCCAATCGAAAGCGATGGATGCCATGGAGCTGACAGGGTTCAAGGTGAACCCGAACCGCAAGCTGGCGAAAAATCTGGAGGAGGTTTGGAAATTTATTCAGAGCTGGAAGGAGAAGCGCGAATCGCTCCCGTATGAAATTGACGGAATCGTCATCAAAGTCGACCGCACGGCGTGGCAACGGGAGCTGGGCTTCACCGGGAAGGCTCCGCGGTGGGCGATTGCTTACAAGTATGCGGCGCGCGGAGCGGTGACCCAGATCGAAGACATTCTGGTGCAGGTGGGACGCACCGGGAAGCTGACGCCGGTGGCGGCGCTGAAGCCGGTTCCGATTGGCGGAACGACGGTTGCCCGCGCCACGCTGCACAACATGGATGAGATCGAGCGGCTGGGCGTGAAGATCGGCGACTGGGTCGAGGTGGAACGCGGCGGCGATGTGATTCCGAAAGTGGTGAAGGTGGTTGACGACAAAGAGCATCCTCGCGGCCACAAGCAGTTCGAGATGCCCGGGCATTGTCCGGTATGCGGCGGCAATGTGGTGCGCACGCCGGGCGAGGTGGACCATCGCTGCGTGAATGCGAATTGTCCAGCCAAGCTGCAGGGGACGATTCTGCATTTTGCCTCGCGTCATGTAATGGATATCGACGGACTGGGCGAGGTGCTGGTGAATCAGCTCACCGAACGCGGCCTGGTAAAAAATGTTGCCGATCTCTACAAGCTGACGAAAGACAATCTGCTCGAGCTCGAGCGCATGGGCGAGAAGTCGGCGGAGAACGTGCTCGCTGAGATCGAGGCCTCCAAGAAGCTGCCGCTCGAACGCATAATTTATGGCCTCGGGATACGGTTCGTGGGCGAGCGCACCGCGCAGTTTCTCGCCGCACACTTCGGATCGCTCGACGCGATCATGAAGGCGAGTGCGGAGGAACTGGAGGAAGTGAACGAAGTAGGACCGCGAATCGCGGAGAGTATCGTGGAATTTTTTGCCGACGAGCACAATCGCAAACTGGTGAGCGACCTGCGCAAGGCGGGATTGACGTTCTCCGGGCAGAAAAAAGAAAAAGGCACGAAGCTGGCGGGAAAAACTTTTGTGCTGACGGGCACGCTGGCGCGCCACACCCGCGACGAAGCGAAGAAAATGATTGAAGATGCGGGCGGGCGCGTTTCAGGCTCGGTCAGCAAGAAGACGGACTATGTGGTGGCGGGGAGCGATGCAGGATCGAAGCTGGACAAGGCCCGCGAGTTGGGGGTTAGCGTGATCGGGGAAGAGGAGTTAGAACGGCTCATGGGTTAGATCCGCGTGTGGAGGGACGGGCGTTTCGCCTGTCCCCGGGCGCAGCCTGGTCCGCTCCCTCTCCAATCACGTCCTGCTTCACTTCCTTGCGGTCGGCGGCAACACGCCGTTCAGGCGCAGATACATTGCGGCTTCGGCGTAGTGGTCGGCCCAGCTGCTGGCAAGGCGAATTCCGGCCGAGGCGATTGAAGCCTGGTTCCCGAAGAGCTCAACGGTTTCGCCCAGTTTCGAGTCATCCATTTTCGAGAGCGCGTCGGCGCAAAAATCGAACGACGCCTTGAGCCCGGAGACCAGCTTGTCTTTGGCGTCCGTTTCTTTCGCTTCTTCGACCTTGGGAGCGGGGACGTCGGCCACCTTGCTGCAAAACGTGTTATTAGCCGCGATCATGTGGGCGACGAGGTGGCCGAAGGTCATCTGGTCGGGGGTCGGTTTGTAGTTGAATTTGTCGGCAGGCATGGCTTCGACAGCGGCGATGGTGTTTTTCTGGCGGCCGGGCAGGATATCGCGGAGCGCGCTGCTGACGGGGTTTTTGGTTTGCGCGGGTGCGGTTTGTGCAATGGCCGACGCGGCTAGCAACAGCAAGGCCGGGATACCGAGAATCTTCTTCATTGTTATTCTCCTTGTGCGCGGAGAAGCATAGCGCGAGCGGGAGGGTTTGCGCCATAGAGCTAGTCCGGATTTCCTGCGGCCGCAGGCAACTGCCGGGCTTCGCCCGGCTGGACGGGCGAGGGCGCCCGTCCCCACACTTGCTACCTTGCGCTATCCTAACAACATGCACGCTCACGGCGGCCACGGACATTCTCATGGGACGGGGCGGGTACTGCGCGTCTCGTTGGCCGTCACCATGCTTTACGTCGTCCTGCTGGTGGTTGCCGGCATCCGTGCGCACTCGCTGGCGTTGCTTTCCGAGGCGGGACACAACCTGTCCGACTTTCTGGCGCTGCTGCTGTCGCTGTTGGCGGTTTTTCTGGAAGGCCGTCCGCCGAGCGCGACCAAGACTTATGGATACCGGCGCGCGGGCGTGCTGGCGGCGCTGGTGAATGCGCTGTCGCTGGTGGTGGTGTCATTTTTTATTTTCTACGAGGCGGTTCAGCGGATACAGCATCCCGAGCATGTGCGCGCCGGCGTGATGATTTGGGTGGCGGCGGCGGGCGTGGTGATGAACGGCGTAATCGCTCTGCTGCTGTGGCGTTCGGGGCGCGATGTGAACGTCCGCAGCGCGCTGCTGCACGAGGTGGGCGATACGCTCTCGACCGCGGCAGTGATTGTGGGGGGGGTTGCCATCCTGTGGACGGGACAATACTGGATCGACGCGGCACTGTCGTTCGGGATCGGCGCGCTGATTTTGTGGTCGAGCATCGGGATTGTCCGCGAGACCCTGAATATTCTGCTGGAAGGCACTCCGCGCGGAATGAGCCTGGAAGCGGTGGAATCGGCGATGCGGACGATCGCGGGCGTGAGCGATGTGCACGATCTGCACGTGTGGAGCATTGGGTCGGAAAACCACGCGCTCTCGGCGCACGTGAAGATCGCCGACATGGCGACTTCGGAGAGCGACACGATTCTGCGGGAAATCAATGAAAAACTCGGGCAGGGTTTTGGCATCCACCATACGACCATCCAGTTGGAACACGTGGTCTGCGAGACGGCGCATAGCTGCGTGATCGCGGTGCGGGAGGAAGAAGGCGGCGAGCGCGCACATACCGAGCAAGATCATTCCGAACACGATCACGCCCATTGAATGCGGAAGCGTTCATCTGTATCTGCATGAAACATGGCAGGTTACTCGATTTTCCAGCCGCCAGTTACAGGCTTTCGTGATAGTCTGCTAATTGGAGTCGTTCCTCCCTGAGTAACATCCAATGCCTATGCGACGTTGGCGGCAAATTTTACGTTTTTTGGCGGCGGTGCAGCTGCTACCTGCTCTGGAGAGCGGCGAGGAAACCCTCGTCGGCGGTCAGGCGGTGCTGGAAGGCGTGATGATGCGTTCGCCGCATGCCTGGGGCATAGCGGTGCGCCAGCCGTCGGGCAAGATTGTTACGCACAGTGAGCCGCTGGAACGGCCTTCCGAGCAGCATAAGTGGATGGGCTGGCCGGTGGTGCGCGGCGTGATGACGCTGGGGCACGCGATGACGCTCGGATTCCGCGCGCTGAAGTTTTCCGCCAATGCGGCGCTGGATGAGATATCCGCCGATCAGAGCAACGCCAATCAGAGCAACAAAGATCGTGGCAACCAAAATCAGGGCAAGAAGATGGAAATCCCCGGCTGGATGGTGGGAGTGAATATTGCTTTCTCCGTCGCCTTCTTCATCTTCATGTACAAATACCTGCCGCTGCTGGCGACGACGGAACTGAAAAAGGTGAATCCGATTTTCGGGCAGCAGTTCCTGTTTAACCTGGTTGACGGGCTGATCCGGATCGCGATGTTCCTGCTGTTTGTGTGGGGCGTTTCGCTGTGGAAGGACATTCAGCGTGTCTATGAGTACCACGGGGCCGAGCACAAAACGGTATTTGCGTTCGAGAATGGCGATCCACTCGAAACCGCCACGGTGCAGAAGTATTCGACGTATCATCCGCGGTGCGGAACCAGCTTCCTCATAACGGTGATGATCATCTCGATGATTGTGTACATGGCGATTCCCGTGCATACCTTCTGGGCCCGATTCGCCATCCGAATTGCGTTGCTCCCGCTGATTGCGGGCATTTCCTACGAAATCATTCGCTTTGCGGCCAAGCATCGCGGCTCGCTGTTCGCGCTGATGACGGCGCCAGGACTGTGGCTGCAGCGGATCACGACCCAGCCTCCGGATGACAGCGAAGTCGAGTGCGCAATCGTTGCGCTGGATGAAGCGATGAAGCTGGAAAAGCAGCACGGCGGCGAGTTGGTAATTGCGTAGCGGTGCCCACCGCGAACTCTTGTATTCCTCCCCATTCCACCTAAAATCAGAGTAGAGACGCGGCTTGCCGCGTCTCCGCCCGCAGAGTGAGACGGGGCAAGCCCCGTCTCTACGGATAAAACATCATGTTTGAACGACTTGACCAAATCGAAATTCGTTACGACGAGCTGACGCGCGCGCTCTTGTCGCCGGAGATCACCAACGACTCGGCGAAATACCAGAAGACTGCCAAAGCGCATAGCGAAGTCAAAGGAATCGTCGAGAAGTATCGCGAGTACAAGGATCTGAAGCGCGGCATCGCCGAGAGCCGGGCCGTGCTGGTGGATGAAACCGATCCCGAGATGCGGGCCTACGCGGAAGAGGAACTCGCGAAGCTCGACGCGAGGATCGTGACTGTTGAAGAAGAGCTCAAGGTTCTGCTGCTGCCGAAAGATCCGAATGACGAGAAGAACGTGGTTCTTGAAATTCGCGCCGGAACAGGCGGCGATGAGGCCACGTTGTTCGTGGCGGAAATCTTCCGCATGTACAACCGCTATGCCGAGACGCAGAAGTGGAAAGTGGAAGTGCTCTCCACGTCGGAATCGGGCGTGGGCGGGTTGAAGGAAGTGATTGCGCTGATCGAAGGCGACCGGGTCTATTCGCGCCTGAAATACGAAAGCGGTGTGCATCGCGTGCAGCGTGTGCCGGCCACCGAGCAGCAAGGGAGAGTGCACACCTCGGCGATCACGGTGGCGGTGCTGCCGGAAGCGGAAGAAGTGGACGTCAAGATCGAGCCCAAGGACCTGCGCATCGATACGTTCTGTTCGTCGGGGCCGGGCGGGCAGTCGGTGAATACGACGTATTCGGCGGTTCGGATCACGCACATTCCGACGAATACGGTGGTGAGCTGTCAGGATGAGAAGTCGCAGATCAAGAACCGCGAAAAAGGCATGCGCGTGCTGCGCTCGCGGCTCTACGAAGTCGAGATGCAGAAGCAGCAGGACGCGCTGGCGAAAGAACGCAAGCAAATGGTAGGGTCGGGCGACCGCTCGGAGAAAATTCGGACCTACAATTTTCCCCAGAACCGGCTGACGGATCATCGCATCGGCTTCACCATTCACCAGCTCGAACAGGTGATGGACGGAAAGCTGCAACCAATTATCGACGCCCTAACCACGCACTATCAGGCGGAGAAGCTGAAGGGGGAAACGGCGGGTGTGGTGTAAGGCGAAGCTCGTGCGGGGCAGCTCGGCAGATGCCTGCGCTCAAAACAGCTTTGGCCTAGCTGTAGAAACTTGTGCAGCTTTTCAATTCTTCCCTCGTTTGTTTTTCCCGTGTCTCTGTGTCTCCGTGGTGAAATAGGAGCGTGCAACTTCGCCAAGCTCTGAATGCGGCAGTCGAGCGGCTGACTTCCGTGCGAGTTCCTTCCCCGCGTATGAATGCGGAACTCCTCATCATGTTCACGCTCGACTGCGACCGGGCGTATCTCTATGCGCATCCGGAGCGAGAGCTCACCTCCGACGAAATACGGCGGTACGACGCTGCTCTCGCGCGGCGGGCCACCGGCGTTCCCGCGCAGTACATCACGGGGCACCAGGAGTTCTGGGGGCTGGATTTGATCGTGTCGCCGGCGGTGCTGATTCCTCGTCCCGAGACGGAGCATGTAGTGGAGGCGGTGCTGGAGTTGGCAAAACCGGACGGGCGGGATCGCCCGTCCCCGCACGGGCTACGTATCGTCGATGTGGGTACTGGCTCCGGAGCAATTGCGCTTGCTCTGGCCACGGAGCTGCCATCGGCTGAGATTTATGCAACCGACATTTCCCCCGAAGCGATGGAAGTCGCTCGCGCCAATGCGGCGCGGCTTGAACTTACTTCGCGAATCGAGTTTCATCTTGCGGACTTGCTCAGCGGATTGCCGCCCGGTTCATTCGACTTCGTGGTTTCGAATCCTCCCTACGTGGGGGATTCGGAGGAAGAGTCGGTGCAGCTCGAAGTGCGCAAGTTCGAGCCCCGGAATGCGGTGTTTGCGGGGCCGACGGGCGTGGAAGTAATCGAGCGGCTGATTCCGCAGGCGCGCGAGGCGCTCGCTCCAGGCGGATGGCTCGTGTTCGAGATCAGCGGGACGATTGCCGATCGCGTGCGACACCTGCTGTCGAGTTGGGTCGAGGTCGCGATCAGGAACGATCTACAGGGGATCGCCCGGGTGGCGATTGCGAGAAAGGCAACGAGTGGCTAAGCGCGTTGAGTTGTCGCATCTCCCGTAGAGACGCGACTTGCCGCGTCTCCGCCAGCAGTGAGACGGGGCAAGCCCCGTCTCTACAGAAAGTACTAGAACGTTACTCGCACGCCCAGCTGGGCGGCGAACGGAATTCCAACCGTGGTGCCGGGGCCGAAGAAATCTCCCAAAGCGCCCTCGGGTATCTCGAGCTGCTTCAGGCTAGTGATGGGCACGGCGTTTGCCGGGGCGCAAACGCCGGCGGCTGCACCCGGACAAATACTGCTAACAATGGTCTGACCGTTTCCATTTGGCGCCATCTGGCCCTGGGGCACCGGGAGCTGGACGACATTGACCGCGTAATTCGCACCGGAATTGTTGCGGTTGAAAATGTTGAAGAACTCGGCAAACGGGTTGATCTCCCAGCGCTCGCCAATCTTGAACGGACGCGTGACGCGCAGATCCGACTGAAGGTAAGGCGTGCCGCGGAATATGTCGAGGCCGGTATAGGCCGACGTCACGCCGTTGAGCTGAACCCAAATGCGCCCGGTGTTGTTCGCGTTCGTGATGGTGATGGGACGCGCACTCTCGACCTGATTGATGGTGCTCAATTCGAAACCGCCGGGAATGTGCACCGTCCCGGCGAGCACAAAGCGATGGCGAACGTCTTCGCCGGAGGGACCGTAGTCGCCGGGTCCGAAAGCATCCAGCTTTCCAGCATTCGCAAATCCAGGTACGTTCGGTACCTGGCAGACGCCATCCACATAGTCGAAGAGTTCGCCGAGCAGGCATCCCCAGGTCTGCGCCTTGGCGAGCTGGTAGTTCGCGACCAGACTGAAACGGCGCATATTGGTCTGCAAATGCAACATCAGCGCGTTGTAGCTGGAGCGGTTATCAGACTCGAACACGTTGACATTCGGCACAAAAGCTGTCTGATCCGGAATGTCAGAAGCCGGAATCAGCGGCGAGGTTATCGTAGGAGCTACGATAGGAGAAGTAGGGGTGCTGGTGTATGGGAAGGCCCGGTAACCATGATTTCCTTGCTCATGCGTATAGTCGGCGCTAACCAGCCAGTGTTCATTGAAAGCATGCTGCACCCCGCCCGTAATGTGGATCGCATAAGGCGTTTTGTAGTCGGAGCCAATCAGATTTCCGGTCACGCCTGCGCCGCCAATCAGGCAGCCGGGGCCGTTGAGCGCGTAAGTGCCTGGGGACGATCCGGTGAACGTGCAGGTTCCCGTTACCTTATTCGTGTTGTTGACGCCCTGAAATGCCGTCGCCCATCCATTCTGTGCGAGATCGTCATAGTACATGCCAAAGCCGGCGCGAATTACGGTTTTCTCGCTGCTGCCGGGTGAGTAAGCGATCCCGAGACGCGGCGCAATCTGTTTGTGGTAATCGTGGGGCACGCTGGGCACGATCGGAATCTGCAGCGCCTGCAGCGTCCGATACGCGGCGTTGTCGGCCTCGCTTCGTCCCAAGCCGATCATGAGTCCCCAGGTGTTCTGATAGCGCAGGCCATAGTTGACCGTCAGGTGGTGTGAAACGCGCCACGAGTCCTCGGCGTAGAGTCCGAGTCGCTGAACGTTCTGCGAGAAGCTGCCGTCGCCAGCGGGAGTGTAGGTGCAAGTGATGCCCGTGGTCGCTGGAGGGAGCGGGGCAGGCGGCCCGGGATTGCACTGCGCAGTTGGGGGAACGTAATAAAACTGCGATGGGTTCGCGACATAGTAGTCAGGATTGGACGGATACTTGATGATCTGCTCCGCCGTGGACGCAAACGCGCCACCCAGCACCGGTTCGTGAATAAAGTCGACTCCGAACTTGAGCGCGTGACTACCCGCAACGTGGCTGACGTCATAGCGAACTTGGTATTTGTCCTGATTGCGCAGGTCGGGGAAAAGAGTGATGGGAGTGGCGAACTGGTTGTCACCGAAAGTTTCGAATCCGGAAATCGTCAGCGCCGTGGAGCTGAAGGGAAACGCCAGCGCGAAGCCCAGATCCGAGTTGCGCGTCTGGGTAAGGTGCAACAGGCTGGCGCCGAGGACCAGATTGCCGAGCCAAGTCGGACTGAACGTATAAGTATTGCTGATCACCGCGTTCCAGTAGTTGTTGTGGGTGGTCAATCCGGTGGAGGGCAGCGTGCCCTGCTCTACCAGCGCGTTATGCGTAAGGTAGGTGTCTCCGGAGATACGTAGAAACCACTGCGACTTCGAAGACTCGGCCCAGTCAAACCGCACCGAGCCAAGGTAATCGCGGAAGGGAATGGGAAAAGTGGCGGGGACGGCGATGGAAGGGACACCGGAAATCAGGCCGTCCGCAGCCAACTGCGCCAGCGCATCGAACTGTTGGGTGCTGGCCGGGCTGTAGGCGATGCTGGCATTCTCATGCACGTGCTCGAACGAAGTAAAGAACCATACTTTATTTTTTGCGATCGGCCCGCCAAGCGTGCCCACGTAATTTTGCCGGGAGAACGGCTGCTTGGGATTGTGCACGCAAACTCCGCCGGTGCATGTCTCCGCTGGGTTCTCAATTGGGAAGCGGGCGTTGAGCGCCGCCGCGCGCTCGTAGAAAGCCCCGTCGCCGTGCCAATCGTTGGTGCCGTGCTTGGTGGTGATCACGACGGACCCGGCAGTGGTCCAGCCGGTGTCGGCGTCTTCATTCGAGGTGCGCACGGCAAATTCCTGTATGCCGTCGGGCGAGAAATTTTGCAGGAAGCCGCCGATCCAGTCGTCGGAGTTGTCGGCGCCGTCCACCGACAGTTCATTGTTCAAGCCGGAGCTTCCGCCGGTGGAGACGGCGGTGATACGCGCCTTGGTGGGATCGGAAGGCTCGACGGGCTCAGTTCCAGGCACGAGATAAGCGATGTTGGCGAAGCTGCGTGCGGGGAGCGGAAGCGTTTCCAGGTCCCGGCTGCCGACTACGCCCTCGTGCACAGCACTCGCCGTGTCAATCGACTGGGTCGTGATCGAGGAAGCCTGCGCCTGCACGTTGACCGTCTCGCGCGCGTTTTCCGGTTTGAGCGTAACGGCAATGTCGCGCACCACGCTGACCGCGACGCCCACATCGGCAGTAGCCTGGGCAAAACCTTTGGCCGTCACCGTAACGCGATAGGAATCGGGCAGCAGGCCCTCAATGCGGAATTCTCCGCGATCGTTTGTCGTTGCCTCGCGGGTCATGGAAGATCCGTTTGACTCCACGATGACTCGCGCACCCGCCACTCGCGCGGCACTCGCGTCCTGAACCTCTCCACGAAGCGTTCCGTTCGGGTTTTGCGCGCGCAGGAGCGAGGGTAGAAAAAAGAACATCAAAAGGAAGACAAACGGGAGAGTAGCGACGCCTATCAGCGAATTCGATCTGCGCATTTCTCTGCGCATTTCGTAGAGTGGAAGTCTGCCGAGCATTAGAAACGAGTTTATTTCGTGGCCACCGCGGGTAGTATCTCTTCAACGTCTATCTTGGTGGGGTAGTTTCCCGTATAGCAGGCGGAGCAGTAAGTGGTTTTTTCCCCGTCCGCGCAAGCTTTCTTAAGACCTTCCAGCGAGAGATAGGCGAGCGAGTCGGCGACGATATATTCACGAATCTCCTCGATCGTCTTGTTGGCACCGATGAGTTCTTTTTTTGAAGGCGTATCGACTCCATAGAAGCAGGGCGAAATCGTCGGCGGACAGGAAATCCGCATGTGGACTTCCTTCGCGCCCGCGCTACGAATCATGCGGACGATCTTCTTGCTGGTGGTGCCCCGCACAATCGAGTCGTCAATCAGAATTACTCGCTTGCCCTCGATCAGGCTGTGAACGGCGTTCAGTTTCAGCTTCACGCCAAAGTCGCGGACCGATTGTTGCGGCTCGATAAAAGTGCGTCCGATGTAGTGATTGCGGATGAGGGCAAGACGAAACGGGATGCCGCTTTCGGCGGCGTATCCGATGGCCGCGGTATTGCCGGAATCAGGGACGGGAACGACGATATCGGCGTCCACCGGGGCTTCGCGCGCCAGCTGGCGCCCCATGGCGTCGCGGCTTTGATCGACCGAGCGGCCAAACACCAGGCTGTCGGGACGCGAAAAATAAACGTGTTCAAAGATGCAGCTCGAAAGCGCTGGAGACGGGGAGTAAAAACGCGAGCTGATGCCTTCTGGCCCCACGATAACGAGTTCGCCAGGTTTGACGTCGCGTTCGTAAGTGGCGCCGAGCAAATCAAAAGCGCAGGTTTCGGAAGCAAAGACGACCGTGTCTTTTTTCTCGCTGGTTAGAGCCGGAATGCGTCCCATGGCCAGTGGGCGGAATCCGCGTGGATCGCGGGCGGCGAAGATACGGTCGCGGCTGAGCATGACCAGCGAAAAAGCGCCTTCCACGCGGCGCAGGGCGTCGGCGATCGCATCCGGCAGCGTCTGCTCGCGGGAGAGCGCAATCAGGTGAACCAGCACTTCCGTATCGCTGTTGGTTTGGAAGATCGAGCCCTGGCCCTCCAGCTTGGCGCGAATCGCGTGAGCGTTGACCAGGTTGCCGTTATGAGCAATCGCGATCGTGCCCTTGTTCGATTGCACCATGATGGGCTGGGCGTTGAGCAAGGCTGAATCGCCGGCGGTCGAATAGCGGGTGTGGCCGATGGCGAGAACGCCGCGCAGAGAACTCAGCACTTCATGGCTGAAAATATCGGCGACCAGACCCATGGCCTTGTGCTGGCGCAGCCGCTCGCCGTCCGAGGTGACGATGCCCGCCGATTCCTGTCCGCGATGCTGGAGGGCATGCAGTCCAAGATAGGCGAGCTTCTCCGCCTCGGGATGGGCGTGGATGGCGACCACGCCGCATTCATCACGAAATTTGTCAGAAGTCAGCATTTAGTCAATTCAACCTAACTCACGTAGGGACGGCCGCCCCCGGCCGTCCCTACGCAAGCCTGTCAGTCCGCAGCGGCAGAACTTGGTTCTCCCCGCAACGCCTTTTCCAGCCCGCCTTCATATGCCTCGCGCAACTCCGCAACGCTCGCGGAAATTACCGACTCACCATTCACCACGATCTCAACCCGATCCGACCCTGTTTCGCCCAGCACATCCGCGAAGACGCCATACTCCTCCGCTATCTGTTCGATTCGCGGCAGGTGGATTGGGTCACAGCTTATTACGACGCGGCTGGCATCTTCTCCGAACAGTACGAACTCAAGCGCGACTTGCTGCCTGGGCAATCTGACGCTCAGGCCTACTCCGCCTGGCAGTGCCGACTCCACCAGCGCCACGGCTAACCCGCCATCGGAACAGTCGTGCGCGGACTCTATCAGCCCCGCCCGGATGATGGACACCAGAGCGCGTTGCAGCGTGGCTTCTTTCTCGATATCCAGCTCGGGCGGATAGCCCCACACAGCTCCGAGAATTTCTTTCGCGTACTCGGACGACCCAAACTCCAACTCAGCGTCGATGGCGTCGCCAGCTTCATTGGCACGCAGCAGGACGATCTTTTTTATGACCTCGTAACCGGACTCGCCACCGCTCGACGCAAAGTGCATCTTCGCCGTCTTGTGCACGTCTTCGAGAATTCCCACCACTCCGATCACGGGAGTCGGATAAATCCCCTCGCCGAGAGTTTCGTTGTAGAAGCTCACATTGCCGCCGGTAATCGGTGTATCAAGCTCCTCGCAGGCTTTGGTGATGCCGTCAATCACCTGCGAAAACTGCCACATGATGTGCGGCTTTTCGGGATTGCCGAAGTTGAGGCAGTTGGTGGCGCCGATCGGAGTCGCTCCGGCGCACGCCACTTTGCGCGCCGCTTCGGCGACCGCGTGCATGGCGCCGAGACGAGGATCGAGATAGCACCAGCGCCCGTTGCCATCGAGCGCCATGGCCAGTCCACGATTGGAGCCCTTGATGCGGATGACGCCAGCATCGCCCGCTCCGGGCGCTTCGACCGTATTGGTCTGCACCATGTGGTCATACTGCTGCCACACCCAACGCTTCGAGCAAATATTAGGGCTGGCCAGTAAACCCTTGAGCTGGGCTGAGAAGTCTCCACTTTCGGCGAGGTTGATGTGCTCCGGCATTTCGCGCTCGACCGGCGGTTCCCAGCGCGCGAGCGGACGTTTGTACACCGGTGCGTTATCGGTGAGGGCGGCGTTCGGAATTTCAGCAACGACTTTGCCGTGTTCAAGTACGCGCATCTTCCCATCGGAGGTGACCCGGCCGATTTCCACCGCATCCAGTCCCCACTTCTGGAAGACGTGGAAGACTTCTTCTTCGCGGCCTTTCTGCGCGACCAGCAGCATGCGCTCCTGCGACTCGCTGAGCATGATCTCGTAAGGAGTCATTCCGGTTTCGCGTTGTGGCACGCGGTCCAGTTCGATTTCGACTCCAGTGCCCCCACGTGCGCCCATCTCGCAGGTCGAGCAAGTCAGCCCGGCCGCGCCCATATCTTGTATTCCAACGATCGCGCCCGTTTGCATAGCTTCCAGACAGGCTTCGAGCAGCAGCTTTTCGAGGAATGGATCTCCGACTTGAACGTTGGGGCGCTTGGCTTCCGACCCTTCGCTGAACTCCTCGCTCGCCATGGTGGCGCCGTGGATGCCATCGCGTCCGGTCTTGGAGCCGACATAAATTACTGGATTCCCCTCGCCCGCCGCGCGTCCGTAAAAAATCTGGTCGCGGCGGACTAGGCCGAGAGCGAAGGCGTTCACCAGCGGATTGCCGGAGTAACAAGGCTCGAACTTCACCTCGCCACCGAGGTTGGGGACGCCGAAACAGTTGCCGTAAGAAGCGATGCCAGAGACCACGCCTTCCATGACGGGGTGATTCTTGTGAATCTCTGCCTGTGTAGCGACGGCCGCCCTCGGCCGTCCCGCCGAGCGCAGTTCGGCTTGAATCGGCCCAAACCGCAGCGAGTCCATCACTGCAACCGGCCGCGCGCCCATGGTGAAAATGTCGCGCAAAATTCCGCCGACGCCGGTGGCCGCTCCCTGGAATGGTTCGATAAACGACGGGTGATTGTGCGACTCGATCTTGAACGCGCAGGCCCAGCCGTCACCGATGTCCACGATGCCGGCATTCTCGCCCGGCCCCTGCACCACCAGCTTGCTGCGCGTGGGTAAACGCCTCAGGTGAACGCGCGACGACTTATAAGAGCAGTGCTCGCTCCACATCACGCTAAAAATGCCGAGCTCGGTCCGCGTGGGCTCGCGTCCGCCGAGCAGCTGCTTGATTTTGTCGAATTCTTCCGGAGTCAGGCCATGCTCCCGGATTATCTCCGGCGTAACGGCAATAGGAATGATCGCAGAGGTTGTGGTCATCGGGGAATCTTTATTGTCGCATCTCCACCCGCTTTTCGCATGTCGAATTCGCGAATGGCTTCCATAAAATTTGATCGCTGAGCCGACTATACTGGCTCCGATGAAGTCCGTCATCGTCGGCACCGCCGGACATATCGATCACGGCAAGACGGCGCTGGTGAAAGCCCTGACCGGCATCGATGCCGACCGCCTCGAAGAAGAAAAACGGCGCGGCATCACCATTGACATAGGGTTTGCCCACCTCGAACTTCCCGCGCCCGATGGCAGCAGGATTCGACTGGGTTTCGTCGATGTCCCCGGTCACGAGCGCTTTGTGCGCAACATGCTGGCGGGCGTGGGCGGCATCGACCTGGTGCTGCTCGTAATCGCCGCCGATGAAGGCATCAAGCCGCAGACTCGCGAACACTTCGATATCTGCCGCCTGCTTGCCATCCGCCGCGGCATCACCGTGCTCACAAAATCCGATGCGGTGGATGCGGAGACGCTCGGAGTGGTACGACTGGAAGTGGAAGATTATGTGCGCGGATCTTTTCTCGATCCGGCAAGTTCGCCAATGGTCGCGGTGAGTTCGTTGACGGGCGCGGGGCTGGATGAGTTGAAATCCGCGCTTGCTCAAGTCGCCTCCGAAGTTACGGCGAAAGACGCGGCGGCGCTGGCTCGCCTTCCCATCGATCGCGTCTTCACCATGAAGGGCTTCGGCACGGTCGTCACCGGCACTCTGGTCGCCGGGACGATCCGCAAGGAAGAAGAACTCGAAGTGTTTCCCGCCGGGAAGCGGGTGCGAGTGCGAGGCGTGCAGGTGCATGGCGCTCCAGCGCAAGCCGCCGTCGCTGGACAGCGCACCGCATTGAACCTCGCAGGACTTTCTACCGAAGACCTGGCGCGCGGGATGACGCTCGCGACCGGGGACACTTTTCATTCCACGTCGCGAGTCGATGCGCTGCTTTCGCTTCTTCCCTCGGCAAAGCCGCTCAAGGACGGCGCCCGTGTGCACTTTCACGCCTACACCACGGAAACGATCGCAGAAACGCGCCTGTATGGAGCCAAACAGCATGGAACGAAACAACTGAAGCCAGGGGACGAAGCGTATGCGCAATTAAGATTCGCGGAACCCATGCTGCTTCTGCCCGGAGATCGCTTCATCGTGCGGCAGTTTTCACCGGTAGCGACCATTGGTGGAGGCATTGTGCTCGATGCATCGCCCGCGACTCGCAAGCAGCGCGTAGAAGATGCGACCGCATTTCTCAATACCATGCGCGATGGTTCTCCGGAACAAATGCTGGCAGCACGCGTGGCGCGGCGGCGAGCAATCGGTCTGCGCCTGGATGACGTACCCGGAGAAATGAACATCCGGCGGGAAGAAGCCGCGAAACTGGCCGCACTGGCCGGATTGGTGTGGTGCAGTCAGGCGCTCGTGGCGCCGGCGGCGTATGCGGAAGCAAAGGCCGATGCGCTTCAGTCCCTCAAGAAATTTCATGATGCGAACCCTCTTGTCGCCGGGATGAGCAAAGAAGAGCTGCGCGATCGGGTCAACCTGGGCCCAGAGGTCTTCTACAGCGTGCTGGAAAAATTGGCGGAAGAAAAAAAACTCGAAGTCGCAGGCGAACTCGTCCACCTGCCCGGCCGCGGCGTGGTCATGAAAGACGAAGAAGCCGAGTCCAAGAAGATCATCGAACAGGCGTTTGCTTCCGCAGGGCTGAAAGTTCCGTCGCTGAAAGAAGTTCTGGCGGGTCTGAAGGTAGATAAAATCCGCGCCCAGAAGATTGTCACTCTGCTCTTGCGCGACAAAGTTCTAATCAAGATCTCCGAGGAGCTTGTCTTCCACCAGAGCGCGCTCATGGATCTTCGCCACAAGATCGCCGTTCTCAAAAATACTGCGCCGAAAATTGATGTCGCCCGCTTCAAGGATATGACAGGCGTCAGCCGCAAGTATGCGATTCCACTGCTCGAGTATCTGGATCGCGAGCGGGTAACGCGGCGAGTGGGAGACGAGCGGGTGATTCTGTAAATCGCTCGTGGAGGGACGGGCGCCCTCGCCCGTCCAAGCCGAGCTCGGCCTCGCCGCCAATTGACACCAACCGTGACCAACGCCCATCCACCCCCGAAAAGGCTACAATAACCGCGTGAACGCCCCCGTTCCGCCGAAGCCGGTTGCTGACAACGAGCATCAGGGCGACAAGCATCAGCACCGCCATTCCATCTACGCCGCCGAAGCCACCGGATTGCTTCTCATGGCGGTTCTGCTGCTCGTTCTGACCATCATCCGCTACTGGCGGTACATCCCTTGGAGTGCGCGCTGAAGTTGCCAAAAGTGGCGAGGTTGCCGAAGTTAGGCCGTGAGCCGCTGGTCGTAGTCGTGCTTGGTCCCACGGCGAGTGGGAAAACCGCTCTGGCGCTGGCGATCGCCCGCCGCTTCCACGGAGAAATTGTTAACTGTGACTCGGTTGCGATGTACCGCGAATTTGAAATCGGTACGGCCAAGCCCAGTGCGGCCGAGCGCGCGGAAGTTCCGCATCACCTGCTCGATTGCGTGGATCCGCTCGCCGACGTTAGCGCGGGAGAATATGCGCGACAGGCGCGGCAGGTTCTGCGCAAGATAGTTCTGCGCGAGACAGCTCTAAGCGAAAACGAGCAGCGCAGACACTTGCCTATCGTCAGCGGAGGAACCGGACTCTATCTTCGTGCTTTGCTCGAAGGACTTTTTCCTGGCCCGCAGCGCTCCGAAGAACTGCGCAACAAACTGCGCCGCCTCGCCGAGGAGCGTGGGTCGGAGCACTTGCATCGCATCCTGCGGCGGCTCGACTCTTCGGCAGCCAATCGCATTCACGCCAATGATGTTCCCAAGCTGATCCGCGCAATCGAGGTGTGTCTCGCCTCGCGCCGGCCCATCACCGAACTTTGGCAGCAGGGACGCGAGCCGCTGCACGGTTTTCGCATTCTGCGTCTCGGACTCAATCCCGAGCGCAAGGCTCTCTACGCGCGCATCAACCAGCGGGCCGCGAAGATGTTTGACGAAGGCCTGGTCGCCGAGACGGAAAGGCTTCTCGCAAAATATGGCGACCAAGCGCGCCCGCTCGCGTCGCTCGGATACAAGCAGGCGGTGCAGTTTTTGCGCGGCGAACTAGATCGAGAATCGGCGCTCAGTGCGGCGCAGCAGGCGCATCGTAACTATGCCAAGCGCCAGATCACATGGTTCCGGCGGGAACCGGACGTGCATTGGCTGGCCGGGCTTGGCGACGACCCAGCCATCCAAGAGGAAGCCATCGCCACCATCGAACAGCAAATTTGAGAGAGTTCGTGAGCGATTACTCAACTGCGAAGTGGCCGTCACGCGTTCCTGCGACGGCGAGGACGTTGCCGTCCGTTTTTGCTATTGTCAATTGCATGCTCCGACATTTGCTGTTGATGATGATTCTGCTAGCTGCGGCGCTTTGCTTTGCTAGAGACAAGAGCAAAGACCGCTTTCTGCAGCCCGGTCCCATCCATGTCGACAGAGCCGGACAGAAATGGGTCGATAAAACGTTGCGCAAGATGTCGCCTGAAGACAAAGTCGGACAACTCTTCGCGATCCCGGTGAAGGTGCAATTCCTGAACGACGCCGACCCCATCTGGATTCAACTGCGCGACAACCTCCGCAAATATCACATCGGATCGTTGGTCATGACCGTCCCGGTGGATGGTCCCGTTCTGCTCAAGAGCCAGCCCTATGTTGCCGCCGAACTGCTCAACCGGCTGCAAAAGTCATCCAAGCTGCCCCTCATTGTCGCGGCAGACTTCGAGCGCGGCGTGTCCATGCGCCTGAATGGCACCACTGTTTTTCCCCATGCGATGGCTTTTGGAGCTGCTGGCAAAACGGAAAATGCCGAAGCTTTTGGACGCATCACCGCGCTGGAGGCGAGGGCCATCGGAGTGCACTGGAATTTCTTCCCCGTTGCCGACGTGAATTCCAACCCTGCGAATCCCATCATCAACACGCGCTCGTTCGGAGAAGACCCGAAACAGGTGGGCGATTTCGTGGCGGCGTACATCCGGGGCGCTCACGAAGGCAGCATGTTGACCACGGCCAAACACTTTCCCGGACATGGCGACACCGCTGCCGATTCTCATCTCGGCCTCGCTCAAGTCACTGGCGACCGGGCGCGGCTTGAGGCGGTTGAGTTGCCGCCGTTCCGGCGCGCGATCGAGGCGGGCGTGGATGCCGTGATGGTGGCGCACGTAACCGCTCCTGCCCTCGACCCCGAGCCCAACCGCGTGGCCACAACTTCAAAGGCGATTGTGACCGGACTCCTCAAAGAAGACATGGGATTCAAAGGGACCGTCGTGACCGACGCCCTTGACATGGCAGGGTTGACGCGCCTGTACGCGAAGGATATCGGCCGGGCAGCGGTCGAATCCTTCAAAGCCGGCAATGATGTGCTGATCATTCCAGCCGATCTCGATGCCAGCTACCGCTCGGTGCTGAAAGCGGTGCGTAGCGGCGAAATCAGTCCTCCGCAGCTCGATCAATCCGTACGTAAGATTTTGGAACTAAAGGCTTCCCTCGGATTGAACAAGGCGCGGCTCGTGGACCCCGTTCAACTCTCCAGCCAGATTGCGAAACCGGAGAATCTGGCCGTCGGCCAGCGCATTGCCGACGAAGCCATTACCCTCATCCGCGACAACGGCAAAGTGATCCCGCTGCAGTCTTTTGGAACTCCGGCAGCCGCGCTTCCGTATCAATCAGTAGCCGAGGTGAGCAACCGCCTGGTCGTGGTGATTTTCTCCGACGACCTGCGCACCGACTCCGGACGTATGCTCGAACGTCAAATCCTAGCTCGCGTGCCAGACGCCCGCGTGATCTACGTCGATGCGCGCTCGGCCCCCGGCATGAAGGCGCCCGTTGTCGAAGCAGTGGAAGCGGCGGAGCACGTGATCGCTGCGGTGTACGTGGTTCCGACCGCGGGCAAGGCCACGCGCGCCGCCGGAGGAGGTTTGAAGAATACGGTTGCCATGGACGCCGCCACGGGATCATTACTCACCGCGATCCTCGATCGCGCCGCCAGCCGCACCGTCGTACTCGCCATGGGCAATCCTTATGTGGTGCAGGATTTCCCCGCTATCCAGAATTATGTGTGCGCGTTCTCCAATGCAAGCGTGTCGGAAGCAGCGGCCGTAAAGGCGATCTTCGGCGAGATCCCGATCAGCGGCCATCTGCCAGTTACGATTCCAGGCATCGCATCCCGAGGCGAGGGTCTCGAACGCCCCGCCTGGCCAATCTCAGGTCAACCGAGCTCAGGAGGTTCCTCCCATGTTCAACCGTAAAATGGTCAGCCGTGAAATGTTCAGCCGTAGCGTGATCGCAAAATTGTCCCTGGGCCCGTTGTTTGCCGCCCTCTGCGTGCTTCCCGCTTGCAGCATCAGTGGGAACGACAAGAAGAATGGCGAGGCGCACGTTGATATCAAGTCGCCCGTAGGCGATCTGCACGTCAGCGAGCAAGCCGACATTCGCGACGCCGGACTGACGCTTTATCCCGGCGCCAAGCCGGCCCCGAAAGACAACAGCGACGACAAGAAGAGCGCCAATGTGAACCTTTCGCTGCCGGGATTCTCGTTGAAAGTGGTGGCGGCGGAGTTCATCTCTGATGACGCTCCCGACAAAATCATTGCCTACTACAACAAAGAGCTGCCGAAATATGGCAAGCCCATCCAGTGCCACGGCGGCTGGAACTCAGGCCACGGAAACTACTCAGACAAGGATGAATTGTCCAAGCCCGTTTCGTGCGAGAGCAGCGGCGGCGGAGACTCGGTGGAGCTAAAGGTTGGAACCGAGGGGAACCAGCACCTCGTTTCCGTTAAGCCCAACGGCCATGGAACCCGCTTCGCCCTGGTTTATGTGCGCATGCACACGGGCAAGGACGACACAATTTGATCGGGGTGTTGAGTCATTGGGTGATCGGGCAGGGAAAGACGTTTCCAATGATTCGATGATTCAATCACTCAATGATTCAATGACCCGACGCCTTGCTCTCCGGTTCGTTGTGCGCTAATTTCAAAGACGTGGAGCATCCTTGCCAACAATGTGGAACCACGGTCGAAGACGGACGGCCGTTTTGTCCGCAATGCCGTGCTCCTCAAATCCACGTGCAGGTTGCGGCCCCGGATGCTGAAATTGCTGGGGGCTTGAATCCAGCGCTGGACGAGCTTTCTCAGGAGATTCCCGTAGAGACGCGGCTTGCCTCGTCTCAAACGCGACAAGTTTCGTCGGGAAGCACGATGGACCGGAGAATTGCCGTTCGTGCCGCGCTCCAGGCCGGCGTGCTCGGCGTGTTCATCGGAATGATCCCCTTTCTCGGCATCGTGCTGACCGGGGCACTGGCTGTCTTTTTCTACCGTCGCGAAAATGGATTCGCACTTCCTGCCGCTCTCGGGTCGCGTCTTGGGGGAGCGGCGGGAGTCGTCGTCTTCGCCATCAACGCGCTGCTGATCACCATCCGGATTTTTGTTTTTCATGCCCAGCAGGAATACACCGATTACATCCTGAAAATCGCTCAGAGGTTCGGAGCAAACGCGGCCGACCCTGACATTCAAGCCGGCATCCACAACCTGTTCACCCCGACGGGGCTGGCGATCACCCTCTTTTTTGGAATGATTTTCACCGTGGTGCTCGCCTCGGTTGGCGGCGCGCTGGCCTCGCTGTTCTCGCGGCCTCGCAACACCCGCGTGTAATTTAATCACTACCGGCGCGGGTTTCAGGCTCGGCCTTGCTCTCATCTTTCTGCACGCGTATGATGCAGCGTTTATGAATTCACGCGTGCCAGGGCGTCCCGTCGAGATCCAGCAGAAAGCGCAGCTCATGTCGGCATCCGAGGTGGAGCGCACCTTGATCCGGCTGGCGCATGAGATTCTTGAGAAGAACAATGGCGTCGAAGATCTGGCGCTGGTCGGCATCCGCCGCCGTGGAGTTCCGCTGGCGGAGCGGCTGGCGAAAATTATTCAGCGCATCGAAAAGAAACCGGTACTGCTCGGCACGCTCGACATTACCCTCTATCGCGACGATCTTTCCACCCTCGGCTCCAAGCCGGTGGTGCAGAAAAGCGAGATGGAAATTCCCATCACGGGTAAGTCGGTGGTGCTGGTTGACGACGTGCTCTACACCGGCCGCACCACTCGTGCCGCCATGGACGCGCTGTTTCGCGCCGGCCGTCCCCGGCGCTTGCAGTTGTGCGTACTGATTGATCGCGGTCATCGCGAGTTGCCGATTGAAGCCGCGTTCATCGGACGAACGGTGCAGACAACGGAAAATCAGATTATTGAGGTCAAACTCCACGAGGTCGATGACGCGGAGAAAGTCCTGCTGATGGAAAAGCAGCAGGTCAATTTGTAATTTCCAATTTGTAATTTGTAATTGAGATGCGCGGTTCTTAAATCACAAATTACAAATTGGAAATCACAAATTGACTATGAATCCAGCGCGCGGTTCCCTGCTCGGCATCGAGCACCTGGAAGCAGCCGAGATCCTGAGACTTTTGAAGTTTGCCCGGCGCATGAATCCGGACAAGCCGCGGCCCCTGCTCAAGGGCAAGCGAGTGCTTTTGCTTTTCTACGAGGCTTCCACCCGCACGCGGAGCTCGTTTGAAATCGCGGCCAAATCAATGGGCGCTCACACCGTCCTCATCCAGGCGATCGGTTCCAGTATCGAGAAAGGCGAATCGCTGCTTGACACGGGATACACGGTGCGCGCCGTCGGCGCCGACATCATCGTCATCCGCCACCCCAGCGCCGGCGCTCCCTACGTGATGGCGCAGCACATCGACGTGCCCGTCATTAACGCCGGAGATGGATTGCACGAGCATCCCTCGCAAGCGCTGCTCGATGCTTACACCATTCTGCGCAACAAGAAAACTTTCAAAGGTCTGCAGGTCGCGATTGTCGGCGACATTTTTCACAGTCGTGTGGCGCGGTCGGCGTGCCACCTGCTGAGCAAATTCGGCGTGAAGATTATTCTTTGCGGTCCGCCGGAACTGGCGCCCGACATTGCCACTACCCTCGCGCCCGGCGTGCGCGTGACCCGCCACATTGAAGACGCCTTACGCGGCACCGATGTGGTCATGCTGCTGCGCGTGCAGACAGAGCGCCTCTCCGGGATGAAGATCGACCTTCCGGAATACATCGCGCGCTACCAGATGACCCCGGCCCGGTTGAAGATGGCGAAGAAGGATGCCATCGTAATGCATCCCGGCCCGATTATTCGTGGCCTGGAACTGACCAGCGAAGTCGCCGACGGCGCCCAGGCGCGCATCCTGGAAGAAGTGCATAACGGCGTACCCACCCGCATGGCGATTCTGGCGCGAGCGATGGGAAAGATGCGATGACGAGCGCAGAAAAAAATCGACGCAGTCCGCAGATTGCCAGTCTGCTGATCAAAGGCGGCCACCTCATCGATCCGGCGGCTCGCATCGACGCGCCCATGGACGTGCTGCTGAAAGATGGCCGTGTCGCCGAAGTTGCTCCTCCCCACAAGATCAAGGGCAGCGTGCACGAGAAAACTGAGAAATTCGATGCCCGCGGACTCATCGTCGCGCCCGGCTTCATTGATCTGCACGCGCACTTGCGCGAGCCCGGACAGGCTTATAAAGAGACGATTGCGACGGGGACGGCTGCTGCCGCTGCTGGCGGCTTCACTTCTGTCTGCACCATGCCCAACACGGTTCCAGTGGTTGATTCAGTCGAGTGGATCGAGTGGCTTCGTCAGCCCGAACGCGGCGCGGTCGTCAATGTGTTTGTCGTCGCTGCCGCGACCCGATCGAGTAAGGGCGTCACGCTCACCGACTTCCGCGCGCTGCAATCCGCCGGAGCCATCGCGGTCACCGACGATGGCAAGCCCATCCTTGAGGACGCCCTTATGCGCGAGGCCCTGGTTCTGGGCGGGGAGCTGAATTTCCCGGTCGTGCAACATGCCGAAGACACTCGCATGACCGAGAATTGCTCCATGAACGCGGGCGCGCGTTCATTCCGTCTCGGATTGCGCGGCATGACCGCGGCTGCCGAAGCCTCGATTGTCGAGCGTGACGTCCAACTCGCGATGCACATTCCCAATGCCCGGCTGCACGTCGCACATCTTTCTACGGCGGACGCGCTAAAGAGCGTGCGCCGGGGCAAGCGCGCCAAAGCCCGCGTCACGTTCGAAGTTACGCCGCACCATTTCACGCTGACTGACGAAGACATGCGCGACTACGACAGCAATTACAAGATGAATCCTCCGCTGCGCTCGGCCTCCGATCGCGAAGCCATCCTGGCCGCGCTCGCCGACGGTACGGTGGACGCTATCGCCACCGATCACGCTCCCCATGCCGCCCATGAAAAGGAGATGGAATTCGAGGGCGCCGCGTTCGGCATCACCGGACTTGAAACTGCGCTCGCGCTCGCGATCACCAGGCTGCATCGCGAGAAGCGCATCCCTCTTGCCCGCATCGTGGAACTCTTCACTGCCGGTCCGGCTCGCTGTTTCGATCTTCGCGGCCGCGGGTCCCTTGTCCGCGGCTCGGTCGCCGACGTTACTGTTTTCGATCCGAAAAAGAAGTGGACCTTCGACGCCGCCAAGTCCCGCTCGAAATCGAAGAACACCCCCTTCGATGGATGGCAGCTGACGGGAAAAGTAGTCGCGACAATTGTCGGAGGGAAGATTGTGTACTCCACTTGAATCATTGTGGGGACGAGCGACCTCGCCCGTCCAAGCCGAGCGCACCTCAACCGCCACAACTCCTCCGGTGCTACAATCTCGGGCCATGAAGCGCGTACTGTTCCTCTTCCTGCTGATTCCATTCCTGGCCGCGCAGACCGCGACTGAAGTCGAGATCACCTCTGAACCCTCGCACCACCTTGCCCTTGAAAACGAATACATTCGCGCCTTCAAGGTCGAGGTTGCGCCCCATGCTTCGACGCTCATGCATCGCCATCGCCACGACTACTTCTCCGTCGCGCTCGGCGATACTCACATTTCCAACGAAGTCGAGGGCAAGCCGCCCGTGGAGGTCAAGCTCAACGACGGCGACACGCGGTTTACGGCGGGAAACTTTGCCCACATCGCCAGGAATCTCTCCGACCAGCCTTTTCGCAACGTAACGATTGAATTGCTGCAGGATGAAAAACTGCGGCAGACGCTGACCGCTTTGCCGGAGGGAGACGGCCAAAAGACGTTCCCGGGCGGCCGCAGCAAACTTCTTTTCGTGAAGGATGGAGCGCGCGTCTCCGAAGTCAACCTCGAGCCAGGCGCTGCGGTGCCCAGCCAATCTTTCGGTGGTCCGCAACTGCTGGTCGCGATCAGCGATCTCGATATTCGCAGCGACCTCAGATTTGTGACTCCCGTGCCGGTAAAACTAAGATCCGGCGACATCCAATGGTTGACGGGAGGCTACGACCCCATCTTGACGAATGTGGGAAAGAGCCCGGCGAGGTTCGTGACGGTGGAATTCTAGCTTTCGACTGAGCTAGGCGCTCTTGATCAGCGGATTTCCCGGGGAAACCAAACCGACACGATGCAGCTTTGCAGTGAGACGGTCTTTGTCATTGGAAGCAGAAGCAGCGGCGAGGCGCTTGCGCAACTTCGCGATTTTTTCTGCGCGGGTGCGGCGCCGGCGAATTTCCGGGCGACGGCTGGGTGCGGACATAAAGTTCTCCTGGGTGTTCAGTGAAGTGATCGGGTGAAATCACGAGTCAGATATACGGTCGGTGCCGTTGGACTCGTGCCGAACTTCGATTATAGGGTTGATCGGGACCGCTGGCAAAGAATGCGACTATGAACTATTGATAAAATGATAAAAGTAGTTTGTGGCAGCCGGACCTGTAAGCCGAATTCTGTCTGCCGTTTCCGGCAGGACGGTCATTCCTCTGGGCCACGCATTACTGCGAGGCTCAAGCGACCTACCCGGAGGTGGTGGCGCGCCGAGCCGGCACGCACCCGGCCGAAACCGGATTCCCTCCCTATTTGGTCTTGCTCCGTGTGGGGTTTGCCCTGCCCGCCGCATTACTGCGTCGGCGGTGCGCTCTTACCGCACCTTTTCACCCTTACCTGAGCCTTGCGGCCCCGGCGGTGTATTTTCTGTGGCACTTTCCGTCCAACCGGCTTGAGCCGGCCGTCCCGGACGTTATCCGGCACACTGCTCTGCGGAGTTCGGACTTTCCTCTGTCTTGCGACAGCGACCGTCCGGTCCGGCTGCCAACAGAATCATTATATTCGATGGCCTCCGTGACGCGAGTTCTCAGGTCTCAGGAGTTCAAGGCCCGGACTGTTAAACTGATAACGCAAAGAGCCGGGACAAGACGTCCATAGCCTGAGACCTGAGACCTAACACCCGAGACCTGACCCCTGATCTCATGAACATTTCCGAAGCTATCAAGATCGCGTTCCTGTCGCTGTGGGCGAACAAGCTGCGCTCCGCGCTCACCTTGCTCGGTGTGGTGATCGGAGTTGCCGCCGTGATTGCCGTGGTCACCTTCGTCAACGGCATTAATGGCTACGTGGCGACGAAGATTTTCAATCTCGGCGCCGACGTTTTTATCGTCTTCAAAGTTTCACCCGTCGTCACCAACATCGATAAATTTCTCGAGGGCGAGAAGCGCAAAAATTTGACCCTGGAGGACTACCAAGCCGTCCTCGAAGCCTGCAAGCATTGCGAATGGGTGGGAGCTTCGCAACTTAACACGAGCGGACATGTTAAGTACAACGAACAGTCCATCAGCGATACGCTTGTCCGCGGCATGACGCCCTCCATGGTGCCGATTCTCTATATCGACCTCACCGCCGGACGCATGATCAACGATGTGGATGTGAGGAACAATTCCCCCGTCGTCGTTGTCGGACCGGACATCGTGGATAACCTGATGCCCGGCATGGATCCCATTAACAAGGAGATTCGTGTCGACGGCTGGGTCTATCGTGTGATCGGCGTCGGCAAACGCAAAGGCAAGACGCTCGGCCAGAGCATGGATAACTATGCGCTCATGCCGATCACCGCGTTTCAGAAGCAGAATGGCTCCCATGAAAGTATCCGCATCTCGGGCAAGGCCGCTGCCAGCGGCGCCGGATTCGAGGAAGCCATGGACGAAACGCGCGCCATCTTGCGCGCTCGCCGTCACGTGCACCCCGGCGACGACGACAATTTCGACATGGAGACCAACGACAGCCTGCTGGGTATCTGGTCGAACTTCAGCGGCACGTTCTTTTACGCCATGATCGGAATCGCCGCCATCTCCCTGGTGGTCGGCGGCATCGTGATCATGAACATCATGCTGGTTTCAGTGACGGAACGAACGCGGGAGATCGGAATCCGCAAGGCGATGGGAGCGCGCCGCAGCGACATCCTGCTGCAGTTTCTGATCGAGTCGCTCACCTTGGCTCTGCTCGGCGGCGCGATCGGCGTGCTGTTCGGCATTTCCATCGCCAAGGGCGTCACGCTCGCCATCGGCATGCCCTCAACCATCAAACTTTGGGCAGTAGCGGCAGGAGTGCTGGTGGCGGCGAGCGTTGGTATTTTTTTCGGCGTGTATCCCGCGCGCCGCGCGGCCGTGCTGGACCCAATCGCTGCGCTGCGATTTGAGACCTAACGAGTTTCTTGATTTGTCATCCCGAGCGAAGCGAGGGATCTGCAGTTTTCTCGGCGCACTCTGCGTCTCGGCGGTGAAAAGGCTTTCAGGCAATGCTGCTCAAAGGCGAACTCGGCGAAGGCCTGAACATGGCGGTGGACACGATCCGCAGCAATAAAATGCGGTCGTCGCTGACCGTGCTTGGCATCGTGATTGGGGTTGCCGTCGTCATCGGGATTTCGTCGATCGTGCGCGGCCTGAACGATAACGTAAGCCAGGTCATCACCAGCCTGGGTTCGAACATCATCTTCGCTTTCCACATGGAGCCATTCACCTTTGGGCGTCCGACGGAAGAGATGCGCACGCGCAAGGAACTGACCTACGATGACGGCATGGCGATGCAGGATCTGCCGCACGTGAAAGCGGTCACCGTCATGGTGCAGTATGCCCGGCCGGAACTCGGCACCGGCACCTACACCGTTAAATACAAAGACCGCAAGGCCAAGCAAACCATTCTGGAAGGCGATACCAGTTCCTACAAGGATGTCATTGACGTTGCCCTCGACTCCGGCCGCTGGTTCAGCGATATCGACGAAGAGCGCCGCAGCCCAGTGATTATTATCGGCCACGACACAGCGGGGGAGCTTTTCCCGAATGAGGAGGCGCTGGGCAAAGAGTTGAACATTGAGGGTCAGGTTTTTACCGTGATCGGAGTGGCGAAACTTCGCAAGAGCGTGTTCGGCGGAGGAAAGAATCCCGATGACAACATAGTTTTCTTCCCTTTGACCACGTTCCGCAAGCTGCACCCCGAACTGAAGCAGTACTGGATCAGCGTCAAGGCCACCTCGCACGCCGACATGCCCAAAGCCATGGACGAAATGCGCGAGTTGCTGCGCCGCCGCCGCAAGGTCCCGCCCGAAAAGCCGGATAACTTCGCCATCTTTACCCAGGACTCGATTTCCGACGTGTGGAATCAGATCACCGGTATGATCTTCATCTTCATGTTTGCGGTTTCGAGTGTCGGCTTGATCGTGGGCGGTGTGGGCGTGATGAACATCATGCTGGTTTCGGTGACCGAGCGCACGCGCGAAATCGGAGTGCGCAAGGCCATGGGAGCCCGCAAGCGCGACATCCTAGTGCAATTCACGCTCGAAGCGGTCATGCTCACGGCCGTCGGCGGAGTGATCGGGCTCTTGCTGGGCGCCCTTATCACCGCCATCGTCCCGGTTGCGTTCCCATCGCTTCCGGCCACCATGTCGGTGGATTGGTCGATCTTCGCCTTCGTCGCCTCGGCCGCGGTAGGACTCATCTTCGGCATCTATCCCGCGTGGAAAGCGGCCAACCTCGATCCCATCGAGTCGCTGCGCTACGAGTAACATGCTACCGATGCCGCTGCCGCCACTAACCGCAAGGGTCCTACTCGAAACTCTGGCCGCGATTGGAACTGCCTGCTGTCTGTGTTTTTATTTCCTGTCCGCGCTCTCGCTGGCGAGTTTCCTCAGCGACAGGCGCAAGAAACTCAGTCAGGCTCCGCTGCCAGAAAGCCAGCTACCTCCACTTTCCATCCTCAAGCCCTTGAAAGGTGTCGATCCCGAAATCTGGGAGAGCTTTTGCAGTCACTGCGAACAGGAGTATCCGGAATTTCAAATTCAAATTCAAATGATCTTCGGGGTCAGCGATCCCGCGGATCCCGCCATCGAGGTGGTGCGCAAGCTGCAGTCAAAATATCCCAACCGTGAGATTGAGCTAATCGTGTGCGACCGCGTTCTGGGACCAAATATCAAGGTCAGCAATCTCGTGCAGATGTTGCCCGCGGCCCGCCACGAACTTCTCCTGGTGAATGACAGCGACATCCGCGTCCCTCCAGATTATTTGCGCAAGGTGATCACGCCGCTCGCGGACGCTTCGGTGGGGCTGGTGACTTGCCTCTACCGCGCTGTCGCCAGTCCGACCCTCGGCTCGCGCCTCGAAGCGTTGGGCATCAGCACCGACTTTGTACCCGGCGTTTTGAGCGCAAGGTTTCTAGAGAAAGGATTGCACTTTGGATTGGGCTCAACGCTGGCGTTTCGCCGTCGTGATCTCCAAGCCATCGGCGGCTTCGAAGCATTACTCGACTATCTCGCCGACGACTATGAACTCGGCCGGCGCATCGCCGCAACCGGAAAGCGAGTCGAACTCAGCGCCACGACCGTCACCACATTTCTACCGGCCTACACCCTGCGGCAGTTTTTCCGCCATCAACTACGCTGGTCGCGGACCATTCGGGACGCACGTCGCTGGGGATACGCCGGACTGCTCTTCACCTTCGGCCTGCCCTGGGCATTGGTGACGCTGCTAGTCGCCCAAGGGGCTGCGTGGGCATGGGCACTATTCGCGCTGACGTTCGCTGCGCGGCTGGCCGTCGGGTTCGCTGCCGCGGAGGTCGTGCTCCACGACCGACAAGCGCTCAGCAACATTTTCTTGCTCCCACTGCGAGACCTGATCGCGCCACTCATTTGGGCCGCAGGTTTTCTGGGCAACCGCATCCACTGGCGAGGCGATGTCTTCGATCTGAAGGATGGCCGCCTGACTATCGTGAAGCCGGCGCCGTCGGTCGATTGGAAAAAATAGTCTTGCCTCCCCGCCGCGCGACCACATAGCTCGCCAATCCGCGCAATGCCGCCGGATCATCCTCTTCGGCCCACAAAAAAACGCGCTGCGGACCATTCCACATTTCGACGAACGATGCCTGCGTCTCAAAAACCCGCGGCGCTCCCGGAAACTGCGTGCCATACCACATGTTTCCTCCCGGCGCGTGCAAACTGTGCAACGGGATCCCGGTGTAGAAATTCAATGAGGACGCATTTTCGTACAGCCCGCTCACTACGATCTGATCGCCCGGCCGGTATTGCTCACGAATCGCCATCGCCAGATCCTTCGACGAAAGAATCGGAGAAAAGATGCCGAACGCAATCCGCACGCACGCCAGCAGAACCACCATCATCGCCACCAGCGCAACGTTTCCCGCTCCCGCCCGCGCTCGGCGACGCAGAATCCAGTTGGCCACCGTTCCCAACAGAAATGCGAGTGAAAAGCCGAACAACGGCACGCGGAATGCCCCCATCGCCTGCGGCGTCAAATCCAGAAAGTGCCCGAACGAGAGCGCATAGTCCTGGGGATTTTTCCGCAGCAAGTCCGACAGATCCGTGCCCGCAGCCGGCGCCTTCGAGAAAAAGAGCAACGCAAAGCCAACCACCGCGATGACGACGCCAGCCGCCAGCAACACTGCCGACGAAATCCGTCCCTCGTGCCGTTCGCTGCTATCAGCAGGAGAAGTTCTTTCCCGTTGCAGCCATCCGCCCACCAGCAATGCCATCCCCGGAATCGCCGGGATGGTGTAGTATTCCTGCCGCGTCGAGAGGCTGAAGAAGCCCACGATCACCAGGTTCCACAAGAAAAACAATAAATACGCGCGCTGGCGCCGCGACATTTGCGCGTGGAACTCGCGCCACCGCCGCGGCACTTTTTCCAGCGACTGCGGAAGAAACACAGTCCACGGAATAAGCCACAAAACCAGTAACGCCCAGAACAGCAGCAACGGAACCGTGTCGTAGTCGCGCGGAATACGCTTGTTCAAAAAGCGCAGGATGTGCTCATTGACGAAGTAGAACCACAGAAATCCACGCACCTGCCCCTGCGCCGGATTTCGCAGCGCCGCCAGAATGTGCCAAGGCGCAGCGATGGCGAAAAACACCAGCCCGCTCGAAACCAGACGCAGCTTCAGCAAATGCCGCAAATTCCCCGTCAGCAGCAGATAAAGCCCGATCGCTCCTGCCGGAAATACCAGTCCGATCAGTCCCTTGGTAAGCACGTTGAGCGCGCACACTGCGGCCAATCCCCAACAGGTCCAGCGCGCCGGCTTCGGCTGGTCGAACTTCGTTTGCTCCAGCTTCTGTTGTTCCAACGACACCAGAAAAAGCCAGAACGTCAGCGTCAGCCACAGACCCACCGCCACGTCCGGAATCAGAAAGCGTGTAAAAAGATACGGCCCGAGCGCGGTCCCGAGCACTAACCCGGAATCGAATCCGCCCTCGCTGCCCAAAGCCCAGCGTCCCAGACCGTAGGTGGAGAGAATCATCGCCAGCACGCCCAGCATGAGCGGCAAACGCGTGCTCCACTCGCTGACGCCGAACAGCGTGTAGCTCGTCGCCACGCCCCAATACATCAATGGAGCTTTTTCCAGATAGCGGACGCCGTTGACATAGAGAGTGACCCAGTCATGCCGCAGCAGCATCTCGCGCGCCGCCTCGGCATGCACCGTGTCCGCATCATCGAGCAAGGCGGGCCGCGAGAGCCCCACCATGTAGATGACCGCCCACAACCCAATCAACACCAGCACGCAGATCCGCCAGTCCGAAAGCAGACGGTTCGGACGGGTCGTTGTGGGGGGTATCGTTGCCGGATGGGTCACTGCCGGGTGGATCGCCGTCTCAATTGTCGGCGGTTCGAGATTGCGCGTAGCGCCAGAATTCATCGCGGAAGATTCATTATACGAGAGTAAGATCGGCTTCAGTCCGCGGCGACCCCGCGGGAAACACGGCCACCCGCCACTTGACGGTAAATCTCAAGGATTCTCGACACCGAATTCGTCCAGGAAAATCGCTGCGCTTGATCATAGCCACGTCGTTTCATCCGCTCGCGCAGCGCCGGATCAAGCAGCGCTCGCTGCAATGCTCGCCGAATTTCAAACACGTTTTCCGGATTCACCAGCAACGCCGCGTTCCCCACAACTTCCGGCAGGCTCGAAGTGTTCGAAGTGACCACCGGAGTTCCATGGGCCATGGCTTCCAGTGGCGGCAATCCAAATCCCTCGTAGAGCGATGGAAACACAAAAACCTTGGCTACATCGTAAAAAATGCGCAGCACTTCGATGGGCACGAATCCCAGGAAACGCACGTCGTTCTGCACGCCGCTGCGCACCACCGTGCGCCGCAGCCGCGGATGGCTCGAAAGATCGTCCCCGATGATGATGAGCTTCAGATCCGGGTACTGCTGCTCTTTCTGCAGTTCGCTCTTCAGCGCCGAAAACGCTTCGATGATGCGCACCACATTCTTGTGCGGCCGAATGGCGCCCGCGTACAGAATGAACGGATAGTTCACCAGATAGCGCTGGGCGATCAATTCACAATCCGCTTCGGTGGCATGGCCGTGCAGAAAACGCTCGTCAATCGCGTTGTACACTACCTCGATGCGCGCATCCGGAATGGCCAGGAGCTTTTCGATTTCGTTCCTGGTGAATTGCGACACCGCGATCACCCGCGCCGCCTTGCGCAACACGCGCCGCGTCAGATAAAAGTGCAGGCTGCGCCGCAAGCTGGAAAGGTCGCGCGATCCATACATATGCTCCAACAGGTCGTGCACAGTCAGAATATAAGGACAACCGAGCCCGCGCGGAATCCAGAACAGGTTCGGAATGTGAACCACGTCGCACCCCAGGCGCCGCACGATCGCCCGGAAATCGAGAGTCCCTTTCAGCGTGTCATCACGCCCGGCCAGCGCCACCGTGTGGAAGTTCGCCGGCAGCGCCCCACATTCCGCCACCTTGTCCGGCGATCCGATGAGGAAGTACTTGCTGTCCGGGTCCAGGCGCGCCAGCGTGCGCACCACATTCCGGATGTAGGTGCCAATGCCGAATTCCGTCATGCGACGGATGTCGATGGCTACTTTCACGAATGGAATTTAACCACAGAGGGTGCAGGGAACACAGGGAAATCGCCAGATTTTTGTCATCCTGAGCGAAGCGAAGGACCTATGCATTTGCTCGTGGCGCTGGAATGCGTAGGTCCTTCGCTTCGCTCAGGATGACAACTCGGAAGATGATGACAATTCGGAAGATGACAATTCAAAAAATGTTAGGCCCTGACTTCCGCCTGCGCCCGCGCCCGGCGCTCGAAATACAGCGGGAATTCCTCGGCCATCCCCAGCACCTGCTTGCGGATTTTGGCCAGCACGGCGGCGTCCGTCCGATGATTGAGCGCCTCGGCGATCCAGTGCGAAATCTGCCGCATCTCCGCCTCTTTCATGCCGCGCGTAGTCACCGCCGGAGTGCCGATGCGAATGCCGCTCGGCTTCATCGGAGGATTCGTATCAAACGGAATCGCGTTCTTGTTGACCGTAATGCCGGCTTCACCGAGAGCTTTCTCCGCCTCGCTTCCCAGCATGCCCTTCGCGAACACGTCCACCAGCATGAGGTGCGTGTCCGTTCCACCGGAGACGATGCGATAGCCATCGGCCGCCAGCGTCTCGGCCATCACCTTCGCGTTGGCCACGATCTGCCGCGCGTAGTCGCGGAAGCTCGGTTGCGATGCCTCGAGGAAGCACACCGCCTTGGCGGCAATAATGTGCACCAGCGGTCCTCCCTGCATTCCGGGGAAGACCGTCTTATCAATCGCCGCCGCAAATTCCTGCTTGCTCAGAATCATGCCCGAGCGCGGCCCGCGCAGCGTCTTGTGCGTGGTCGAAGTTACGATCTGCGCGTGCGGTACCGGCGATGGATGCGCTCCTCCCGCCACCAGTCCCGCGAAGTGCGCCATATCCACCAGATAGAGTGCGCCAACCTTGTCCGCAATCTGACGCATGCGGACGAAATCAATGATCCGCGGATAAGCGCTGCCGCCGCCAATAATCAGCTTCGGGCGCGCCTCGGTGGCGATCCTCTCCAGGTCGTCGTAATCAATCGTCTCGGTTTCCCTGGTCACGCCGTAAGGAACGATCTTGTAGGTCTTGCCCGAGAAATTCAGAGGATGTCCATGCGTGAGGTGCCCGCCGTGGGCCAGATTCAAACCAAGAACCGTATCCCCGGGCTGCAGCACCGCCGCGTAAGCGGCTTGATTGGCCTGAGATCCCGAGTGCGGCTGCACGTTCGCATGCTCCGCGCCAAAAAGTTTCTTGACCCGTTCGCGCGCTAGACTCTCCACCACGTCGGTAAACTCGCATCCGCCGTAATACCGCTTGCCGGGATAGCCTTCCGCATACTTGTTGGTGAACACGGACCCGGCGGCCTCAAGCACCGCCTCGCTGACAAAGTTCTCCGAAGCGATCAGTTCCAGCCCTTCATGCTGGCGGCGAACTTCGTTGTCGATAGCGTTCGAAATCTCCGGATCAACTTCATAGAGCGGGCGCGACATGTCAGAATTTTTCATAGTTGGGCACCGAATCCTATTTTACCCGGATGCCGCCGCAAGTGTAGCGCGGACACTCCTGTCCGCGAAAGGTTCTAGCGAGCGATTCTCCTGCTCCATGGCGACGGACATCGCCACTCAAGCCAAAAGCGACGGGTGGCCCACTAAAGCCCGCTTTTGGCTTGAGTGGGGCGGTTCGACGGCTGGACAAAGTCTTCCCGCCTCGCGTTCGCGTTTTCGTGCCGTCCATTCCGACTCGATCTCGACCCGTCCCTCACAGCCGGTTGCGTAGTGGCGAAAACTGCTCCACTCCCAGTCCTCCGGACGTTCGCACAAACCCAGCCTTCACCGGATTGCGATGAATATAGCGCAGCTTTTCCACAAACTGCGGGTAATTTCGAATGTTGAAGTCGTAGTACCTCTTCTGCCAGAAATGATCGGGTGCCCCACTCAAGCCTGGTTTTGGCTTGAGTGGGAGTTTCCCAATCAAACGCCGCGATACTCCTTGCTTCAACGACTTCAGCGCATCGGCCAGCGTATCCCGCTGTGGTTCGCTGAGCACGGGTGGCCCATTCAAGCCGTCTTTTGGCTTGAGTGGGGCAGTTCGACCGCTGGACGTATCCCGCTGTGGTTCGCTAAGCAGCAGATGAACATGCTCCGGCATGACGACGTACCCATAGACCTGAAGCCTGAAGCTGCGCCGCACCCGCTCCAAAGCTAACTCGAAGATTCGCCGGCTCGCGTCCGAGGTAAACAGAGGACGGCGATGGTAGCAGCAGAAAGTGACGAAATGACTCTGCCCGCTGTGGGTTCTAACTCCCGCGATTGCTCGGGCACACGAGGCGTTCCCAAATTGGGAAGTCAGCCAGTCTTCGCAACCCATTCTTCCGTAATAATCCTTGACTTCCAGCTCGCAGCGCTGCAATAGTAGAAGTTGATTGGGGCAGTTTCGAAGAGTGTCCGTCGAAAGCCGACGCACCTCGAAACTGCCCCAAACTATTTTCGGAGGCCTTTGCCAAGCTAAGTTGAGGCGTTTAGCGGGCGTGAGCGAAGCGGGAGCCCGCTGCCGAAATCCTGAGCGAAGCGAACGGATCTCGTAAGTCCTTATCCCGGAATATTTTGCGAAATGGCCCTTTAGACTCAAAGATTTGGAAGGAATTTTCCCCTAAATCCATGATTCTAAAAGGTCGGTAAATAAAAAAATTCAGGAGGCCGATGAAAGGATCCCTGCATCTGTCCAAGCTAAGTCCTTATTTATGAATACTTTGATACTTAAGTCACCTATAATGAATACTTTGGCAGGGTGGCTTGGCTAAAGTAATGATTCTAAACCACATGCTAAGGGGGTGGGGGGTAGGGGGGGTGGGGGGTACCCCAAAGCGGAGATGGTGAAATACCCCGCAGGGGGGAGCACTACTACCTTGTGATCGGGATATCCCACGCGACGGCGGCCTCGACCTTCCATCGTCCTGCCTGATGTGAGCGGTGTTGAACAGACGCGTCAGATCGCGGCCTGATAGCTTTGCGTTGCGTGGTTCTCAAGGTTATGACCCGTAGCAAGCCACATTGTCGCTCCCAGAGGCGCTATGACATTCACACTCAAGACCCTATTGTGTTTCGTTGCAAACGCGGCGATTCTTCTTGGCACATCCACCTCGATCGCAGCCAACCGCCCGGTTCCGTCAGTTCGGTCAGTCGGGCCCACAGAGATCGAAATGCAGGTCCTTCTCGATCGAGCCGACTTCTCGCCGGGTGAGATCGACGGGAAGGGCGGGAAGAACAGCCGCGAGGCCCTGGCGGCGTTCCAGGCCGCGCGCGGGCTTGCTCCAGGCGCGCGGAGCCGCAAGGCGCTGCTCAAGGCGCTCGGCGCCGGTGTGGTGAAACCGATCGTGTCCTATACGATCACCGCAGAAGACGCGGCGGGGCCGTTTCTCGAGAAGATTCCGGAAGATGCGACGGAGCAGTCGAAACTGCCGGGCCTTTACTACACATCTGTGTTGGAAGAGCTCGGCGCGAGATTCCACTCGGCGCCGGCCCTGCTCAAGCGCCTGAACCCCCGCGCCCGTTTCATCGCGGGAGAGCACATCCGTGTCCCCAACGTGTTGGGCGCCGAACAAGCGACGCGGGCCCAGACTGGGGCCGTCAAGATCGTTGTCTCGAAGAAGGCATCAGTCCTGAGGGTGTATGACCGGGAAGGCCAGGTGATCTTTTATGCCCCGGTGACGAGCGGCAGCGAGCACGACCCGCTCCCGTTCGGGAATTGGGTGATCACTGACGTGGTGCGAAATCCAACCTACAACTACAACCCCGACTTGTTCTGGGACGCCGATCAAGCAAATGCCAAGGTTAAGATCGCAGCGGGCCCAAACAATCCGGTGGGTGTCGTCTGGATGGGGATCAACGTACCGCACTATGGCATACACGGCACGCCTGAAGCGGCGGAGATCGGCCATTCCCAGTCTCACGGGTGCGTGCGGATGACAAACTGGGACGCCACCAGGGTCGCCGACCTGGTTCGAGATGGGACGCCAGTCGTGTTCGAGGAATAAGAAAGCGAAGCTCCGCCCGCTCAGGGATCGTCGAACGTGGCGGCCGCAGCGGGTAGTAGGTTTCTCGCCGGCGCGATTGCTATTTCGCCCGCTTCACCGCGTCTACCAGGCCAGGATATGGGTTAACGGCCTTCCCTTTCCACCACAACCTGTCCGGCCCCAACTCGTGGATTTCAAAATGCAAGTGCGGCGTGCGCGCATCCGCATTTCCCGTCGATCCCACAAAACCGATGACGTCCCCACGCTCGACCCGCATTCCCTCGCGCAACCCTTTCTCGTACCCGTCCAAGTGCGCGTAGTAATAGCAATAGACTCCCGCTTCATCGAACTGGTATATCGTGTTGCCGCCCGGTATGCTGAGGAATAGTTTGCGGATGGTTCCAGATACCACGGCATGCACGGGTGTCCCTCTCGGCTCCATAATATCGATCGCCTCATGCCGATGTCCGTTGTGAACTTCTTCGAAGGTGTCCCGTAGATCCGCGAGGGCAAGTCCGCTGATGGGCGGAGTCATCTCGAGAATGGAAGAGGGCGCGCCAACAGCAAGAAACACCGGGAAAAGCACGGCAATACAAACGCAGAGCCTCAAGCCTATTCCTTCAGAATGACCGGTGTGCCGCGTCGAACATGTGCGATAGATCATCCACATCCCAGTCCGTCATCCGGATGCACCCGGCCGATTCGTCGTGTCGGATATGCTCCGGATCCGGCATCCCATGGATTCCATAAGATCGCCACTACACCGACAACCGCTGGACCGCCCATTTATGAGACGTATAGATGAGTCCTAGTCAAATGCCGTCCGCAGAAAACTGACCAGCTGCCAGCCATCCATGTATTTGTACGGCGTCTCTCCCATGGTGTAATGCCCGCAGGGCAGCACGACGACTTTGTGATCCAGTTTGTGCTTCTCGAATTGCTCGACCACCTGCTTGGAAAATTCCGGCAGAAACGTCATGTCGTACTTCGCATAAATAATGAGCGAGCGGCGCGGCCAGCGAGAAAACTTATCGAAGTAGACGATTGGACTGGCGGCGCGCCACACCTGCCGCAGATTCTCCAAGTCGATGGCCGTTTCCAGTCCCTCGTGGATGTGGCGCGTGGACTGCCCGTGCCACACCACGTCGGCAAAATAAGTCGAGGCGTGATTGAAGGCAGCCACCTGAATCCGCGGATCGTGCGCGGTGGCGATAAACGCATAGCACGATCCGAGACTCGTCCCGACGATCCCCAGCCGGTTGTAACCCTGCGCTTCCAGCCAGTCGAGACAACACCGCACATCGATCACGCCCTGGCGCACCGAATCGAGCGTGCGTCCAATGTTGGCGGAAACGGCATAGTCGGCGCGGTCGATCTCCGCCGGACGGCGAATGTCGTGATACGGCATGCTCAGCCGCAGCACGGCAATTCCCATCCAGTTCAGCACCCGGCAGAGGCTGTTGTAGGAAAGCGCATCGGAATTCCAGTGCGGCAAGAGGACTACCGCCCGGCGTCCGCGTGCCGGAAACCAGCGCGCGTTCACCAGATTGTTCTCGGGGAAAGGAGTGACCACCGGCGAGGTGAAGCGCAGAAACTCCGCATGCGTGCCACGAACTTTTTCTTCGAGCCGCGGGTCGGGCGCTTCGCGGGTGCTGAACACCTGAACCTCGCGGCGCTCCAACCGAAAATCCGCCGGTTTCTGGTAAGAGTAAAAGTCGTCGCTCGCCCGAATGATGCGATCGTTGAAACGTGAGAAATATTCCAGTAGATCCCGTGAGCCCGGTCCCGAAGCCTGTCCCGAGCGCTGCCCAGAAGGGCCGCCGTTGCGGCTGGGCCAGCTCTCGGTCCAATCCAGCCCCCAGTCCAGCGGACGCACCACGCGGTTATTGTCCACCGACGTGAGCCGGGTCTCCCAGTCATACATCCATTGAGCGTAGCGAGAAGACATCTCTTCTAGAAATACAACAACAGGGTTCAGATTGACGAATCCGGTCAGTTCAATGGCAGGATTGCGCACCCAGCGGTCAGTGAGCAGCATTCAGCCGCGAGCACCCGACCGATGAAGTCGTCCTTTGCCGCGAAGGATCCGGAGAAGCCAAAGAGCTAAGAGCCAACAGCTAACAGCTAAGAGCTGCTGTAAACTCTCGGCACTCTCTGCGACAAGCCGCACAGAATTTCGTAGGGCACGCTTTCGCACCAACGCGCCAGTTCTACAGCGTCCACGCTCTTGCCGCTGCCTGCGCCGACGCCTCGTCCGATTAAGATGACTTCATCTCCCACCGCGATACCACGAATGTGGCCGACATCCACGATCGTCAGGTCCATCGAGACGCGTCCCACCACCGGCGCGTATTCGCCGCGCACGATCACCCGCGCGCGATTCGACAGCAGCCGCGGATACCCATCCGCGTAACCGACGGGCAGCACCGCGATGCGGCTCCGCGCTTTGGTCACGTAGGTGCCCATGTAGCCGACCGCTTGTCCCGCCGCGACTTCCTTCACCGTCAGCACTCGCGTCTTCCACGAAAGCACCGGACGCAGCGGCAGCAGAGAAACCGCCGCGGGCCCGCCGGCACGCGTGAAGGCGAGCGAATATCCGTAGAGCGCGATACCCGGACGCACCATGGTCTTCCAAGTCTCGGGCCGCGCGCTCATGGCGGCGGAATTTCCCATGTGAACCAGCGCAGGCCGGAGCCCGTAATTCCGCAAGACCGCAAGTCCCTCTTCAAAGCACTTCATCTGGCGCACCGCGTCTTCGGCGTCGAGCACTTCCGCCGACGCGAAGTGTGTACTCACTCCTTCCAGACTCAGGTGCTCGCACGCGGATAACATCTCGCACAAATGCGGCAGCGCCTCTTGTGACGCGCCAAGACGGTTCATACCGGTATCGACTTTCAGATGCACGGGCAAAACACTATGCCGTTTTCGCGCCGCTCGTTCGAGCAACTCAATATGCCACGGTTCCCAGATCGTGGGAGTGAGATTCTGGGCGACGATCCCATCCTCCTCGCCCTTCCAGATTCCTGTCATCAGCAGGATGCGGGCCTTGGCGCCGGCGCCGCGCAGCGCCAGGCCTTCCGCGGCATCGGTCACTCCCAGCCACTCGGCGCCCTCGGATTCGAGCGCGCGCGCGCACTCCACCGCGCCGTGGCCGTAACCGTCGGCTTTGACCACGGCACAAATCGTGACGCTTTCGCCGATATGGTTCTGTACTGCATGAAAATTTTCTCCCAGCGCTGTCAGAGAAACTTCCGCCCAAGTCCGGCCGTCGAGAATCAGCGAGCGGCGGTCGGGCAGTTGCGGCAAATCGGGATGCGACGAGTTCACGTAGCCGATTATAGCGACCGCGCCGCGCTGTTAACTGCCGCAAAAAAGACCGCGTCTGCACGCGGTCTTAAGAAGTAACGCCTTCAGAAGCAAATAACTTGGAACAAAAACGATCCGAGCGGTGTCGCTATTGCTTCGGCGGAGTGGTTGCCGGCGGCTTGCTCGCGGGCGCAGCCGGTTTGGTGGTCGCCGGTTTCACGGGCTTGGTAGGCGTGCTGCCCGCGGCCGGAGCCGGCACACCGGATTGAGCGTTGTAGGTTTCCACGATCGGCTGCGTGATGTCCACCGCCGGTCCATACCAGATCACCGGTCCGCGAGGCCACTGCTGGGACGTATCTAGGATCATGCCATAGCCGTTTTCGCTCGCGTACTTGACGATGAGTGGAGCCATCTTGGTGAGGATTTTATTTCCGATCTCGCCCTGCTGATTCTGGAAATCTTCCTGCGCGTCCTGCGTAGAGCGATCGAAGCTCTTCTGCTTCGTCTCGATTTGCTTCATCAGCTTGTCACGCGATTCCTCATTCAACTTATCTTGCTGGGCATTGAGCTGCTTCTTGAGGCTGTCGATTTCGTCGGCCGAGCTCTTCAGTTCGTTCTGCTTGGGTTCAAACTTCTTGGCGAGCGCGTCGAAATCGCGCCGTCCTTCGTTGGAAGCGAAGATCGCCTGTTCGATGTTGATGGTGCCGACTTTGGTGCCAGTAGCCTTGGCCACCGCAGCCGCAGCCGCGGAGGGAGAGTCAGGTGTGTTGGCAGCCGCAGCCGCGGGAGCGCCGGCAGCCGGGTTGGCTTGGGCCAGAGCGAAGAGGGAGAGGCCGAACACTACGGCCAGGGTGACGCGCGCAAACTTCTTAATCATTGGATCCTTTGAACTCCTTCGGATTTTTCGGAAAATGCTGGAAGCTTCCAGCTCGCTGGGCTCAACGAAACTGATCGCAACCCAAGCCTGTCAGTCATATACCTGAAACCTGACCCGAAACCTGAAACCGGCGCAACGAGCGCGCAAAGCGCACGACGCCCGGCCTCTTCACGCATAATGCAAGCGTGGTGATCAGGATGTGGACATTCTAAATTATACGGAGCGTACCGGAACAGCGTCAAATGATCGTCGCTGATCTGCCGCCGCTCTTGTCAATTGGATGCGCCGCGAGCGGGCAGCCGTCAGATCTCAGTTGTCAGTCACAACCGACTTGTCCCTCAATAATGAAACCTGTAGCGCAGTTGGATATAGATTTCGCGCGGCAGGTTCCAGTGGAATCCGCCGAAGGTCAGGCTATTGTCGTACTCAACGCGGTGGTTGGTTACGTTTAACGCGGTGAGCGACGCGGTGAAGCGTTCGCGGAAATCCTTGCCGAGCGACAGATCGAAGGTGGTGTGCTGCGGGAGGTAGTTGCCCGGATATGGCTGGCCGGGGAAACCGTTGCTGAAGCCGGAGCCGTAGTAGACGTTGGTGGAGGCATAGGAGCGCCAGGGAAGGCTGACGTCGCCGCCCACGTTGAGCGTGTTGCGCTGGTCGTGGTCGAGCGGGCAAAGGTAAATGCCGGGCGGACAGACATTGGTGAAATTCGTGAGCCCTCCGGTGATGACGCCACCCCCCTCGGCAATCTGGTTGGAGTAGGCGAGGTGAACCTGGGCGCGGTGCGCGATGCGGGGAGAGCGCAGGGTAAGTTCCCATCCGCGAATCAAGGCCCTGGTATCGGTAAGGGGAAAGAAGATGTTGGAGGCTCCGATGTTGTTGTGGTCGAGAAAATTGGCGGCATCGGTCTTGAAGTTATCGGCATCGAGGACCCATCCGCGGTAGGGAATAGTGACGCCGAACTGATGTTCTTCGTCGCGCTCACCGTGGAGAGGGATGAATCCACAGTCACTGTTCTTGCACAGCTGAATGAGCGGACCGGAAACGGTTTCGATGGGTGGCGCTTGATAGTAGTGTCCGTAAAAGGCGCGGAAGGTCCAACGCAGGCGAGGAATGGTAACGGTGGCACCGAAGCGCGGGCTGATGGCGGATTCGTCGACTGGCTGCGTGGTCGAAGTTGCCGCAAAGTTGCCCTCGGAGAATCGCGTGGGTCGCATGCCAGCGGAGAGCGTCAGCCAGGAAAAGGGTTTGAATTTGTCGTCGATGTAGAAGGTCTCGAGATTGGCGGTGGGGTGTTCGGTGTCCGGCGAGGTCAAGCCAGGGATAGCGTCAAAGAGTTGGTTATCGCTCTGGTAGAAGCTGAGGAATCCAACTTGCACGTCGTTTTTTTTGTAGTTGGCGGCGATAGTGGTCTGGCCTCCGGCGTAGGTGGAGCTGCGATTTTCCGTGGTGGCGATGGGATAGTCGTTAGGATTGCTGGCGTAGTCGCCGCTGTTGTAGTGGTAGAAAGGCGAAACCGTGGTCATGAGATGCGAGTTGAACGTGTGGACCCAGGTGAAAAGGACGCCGGCATCGGTCTCGTGTTGGCCGTCGCGCAGGCCGATGCTGGGGTATTGCGGGGTGTAGTTGTTGGCCGGGATCGATCCGTTCTCGATGTCGTTGGGGAAAGGATCGTACGGGATTTGGAAATAGTCGCGGCGGACTGACGTCATCAGGCGAAGCTGGTTCGATGGATTGAGGTTGAAGATAAAAGATCCGAAGCCGCCGACGCCGTTGACGGCATCGTGTACGACCCGGGGAACCGGCGGCTGCAAGCCGAGATTGCTGCGGTTGGCGTTGACGCTGGCGTAATACGCGAAGCGCTCGGTATGGCTGCCGAAGCTTAGGGCATCGTTGGTCTGGTAGAAGTTGCCCGCGCTTAGGACGAGTTCAGCCTGACGGTTGCGCTCGAATCCGGTGCGGGGCACGACGTTGAAGACGCCGTAGGTGCGGTCTCCGAATTCGGCGCCATAGCTGCCGCGATCGGCCTCGACATAATCCATGTCTTTGGGATCGAATTGCGCGCCGAGATTTTGCGCGATGGCGGTGTTGACAATGGGGATGCCGTCGAGCAGCCAGGTGGTCTGGTGGCCGCCGCGCATGTGGAGCATATCGTGGGTGACGTAGGCTCCGGGGACGTAGTCGGTGATCATGGCTATGCTGTTGGTGCGGTCGGCTCCGGGAGTGCGCTCGATGTCGGCCCGGCTGATGAGCGTGGTCGGAGTGAAGCTGTCGGTGGCGACGACCGCGGGCGAGGCGGAGACGGTGACTCTTTCATTCGCCGAGGCCACTTGCAATAAAAAGTGAACGACCGGCACAGTTCCCGAGATGACGGTGACGTCTTGCGTCGTTTGCGCGAAGCCTTGACTGGCGACGCTGACCGAGTAATCGCCGAGCGGCACGGCGTTGAACTGGAATTCGCCGGTCGCGCCGGTGGTGACGCTTTTTGCCCAGTCCGACGATTTGGCTTTGAGCATCACCATCGCGTCTTGAATGGGGCGATGCTGCGGGTCGTGCACGACGCCGCGGACGGCGCCGTAGACATTGGCGAACGCGGCCGGGGTCATCAACAGCAAAGCGGCGAATGTTAATAGCTTAGGGCAAGTCATGTGTTTGATCCGTAAAACCGGGTTCGGCTTTGTTGTAGCGCTCGTGTGGGGACGAGCGCCTCGCCCGTCCAAGCCGAGCGCAGCTCGGCAGTTGCCTGTGGTCAGAGCAACTCTGGTTTCGCTAAAGCGATGACTCTAATGGAGCTTGCCAGGGTTGCCGCTCTTCAGGGCTTGGTAAAGAAGTTAACTGCGCGGAGGGGCGCGGGCGGAATCGAGTCCGGAGATATCGCTGGACTGAAGGAGCGCGCTTGGTGACGGGCGCGCCGGTTCGATCAGGAAATCTAAACAGAACAGCAGACTGGAAGCGGGCTGCGCCCACTCGGAGGTGGTTGCGCCGCAGCAGCAATGGTTTTGGCAGCAGGTGCCGTTATTGGCAGGTTGAAATGACGTTTCAGACGATTCGGGCTGGGGCGGCTGCGACCCTGCCATCGCATGATGGCATGGCATCGCAGGCTGCACCGAATGCACGGACGTCGACTGGCGCATGCAGTGCATGGCTTCCGGCTGCACAGCACAGGCCATCGCCAGCGGCTCGTAGGCCGGGGCGAGCATAACTAGCAGCAGAAATCTTGCGGTCCAGCGTGAAGCTCCCCACATTTGCGGAACAGCATAGCAGGAACCAGTTGCCAGTTGCCAGTACCCAGTTGCCAGGGGCAGCGGTTTGCTGGCAACTGGGTACTGGCAACTGGCAACTGCTGTACCATTTCTCCGTGCCTGGTCTGGCTGAGCGGTTGTTGAAGACAATTCGGGAGCAGGAGTCGATTCGGGCAGGGGATCGCCTGGCGGCGGCGGTTTCAGGTGGGGCGGATTCTGTGGCTTTGCTTTACTTGTTGCTGGAGTTGCGAGCCGAGTTGGGAATCGTGCTGTCGGTTGCGCATGTCAATCACAAGCTGCGCGGAGAAGAGGCGGACGAGGACGAGCGCTTTGTTGCGCAGTTGGCGAAACAGAACGGGCTCGAACTGCATGTCTGCGAGGCGCCGGTTGAAAGGAGCCATAGTTCCGCCATCGATTCCGAAATTGGTTCTAGCATCGGTTCCGGCATCGAGGCGGCCGCGCGTGAACTGCGCTACGGTTTTTTTCGTCAGCTCGCGCGAGAAGGTCGCGTTACGAAAATTGCGACGGCGCACACGCTCGACGATCAGGCGGAGACGGTGCTGTTGCGCATCTTTCGCGGCACGGGCATCCGGGGACTTTCAGGCATTCATCCGCGGATTATTTTCGAGGAGCAGGGACACGCATTTGGCGAGTTGATACGGCCGCTGCTGGGCTATCGGCGCTCTGCATTGCAGGAATTTCTGCTCGAGCGCGGCCAGAGCTGGCGGGAGGATTCGTCGAATCGCGATATTGCCTTCCTTCGTAATCGCGTGCGGCATCGGTTGCTGCCGATGATCGGGAAAGAATTTGGCGAGGCAGCGATCGAACACATGGGTGAGCTGGCGGAAATCGCGCGGGCTGAAGAGGAGCACTGGGAGCGCGTGCATCCGGAGATCGTGCCGCCTCAGACGCGGCCAGCCGCGTCTCTACAGATTCGGCCGCTGCTGGCGCTTCCGCTGGCGGCGCAGCGGCGGCTGGTGCGCGGATGGCTGGAAACGAACGCGCCCGATTTGGGTATCTCGTTCCGGCTGATCGAAGAGGCTCTGGAGTTGGCGCGAGGACCGGTAGGCAGGAAACTGGAGCTGCCGGGCGGCCGGAATCTTCTCCGGCGGAATCTTCAACGTGGACGGCGACGTGGGCGGCAGGAGCTTTTGTTGGAACTGGAACCTTTCGGCGCCCCGGGCGAAGCGCGGCATCGACAACTGGCGGATTATGAGTACGCTCTAGCGGTGCCGGGCGCGGTGCAGGTTCCTGAACTGGGCTCTCGAATGGAAGCTCGAGTGGTGGATGCGGGTGGCGTTCCGGAGGATGAGCGCGGGCAGATGCTGGATCTGGGGCGCATGCCGAAGGAAGTTCTGATCCGTAACTGGCGCGCGGGAGATCGTTTCTGGCCGGCGCATACAGCAGCGGCAAAGAAGGTGAAGGAGCTGTTGAGCGACCGGCATGCGACCGGAGCGGAGAAAAAGCTCTGGCCGGTTGCGGTCGCGGAAGGCTGCGGCCTCGTCTGGATGCGAGGGTTCGCGGTTCCGGCGGCTTTTCGGGCGCCGGCTGGGGCTGCAAAGGCGATTTGGATTCGGGAGATTGCGGGCATGATGTAACATGCCATTGGATGAATGTTTCGCCGCATGCCGGGTTGCGCCAGGTGATCTCGGCCGACCAGATTCAGAAAAGAGTCCGCGAACTGGGACGTCAGATTTCCGACGACTATCGCGGCCAGACTGTGATCGCGCTGGGGATTCTGGAAAACAGCTTCCTGTTCATGGCCGACCTAGTGCGGGCAATCGATGTGCCCATCATCTGCGCGTTTATCAAGCCGAGCTACAAGCAAAGCAAGCAAGGCGAATCCCCGTTGTTGGAGATTTTTTTCAGCCACGCACTGGCGATTGCCGGCAAGCATGTGCTGCTGATCGAGGGGTTGGTGCACTCGGGAGTCACCAGCGAATTCCTGATGAACGACCTGCGGGGGCGGGGCGCGGCTTCGGTGAAACTGGTTACGCTGCTCGATCGCCAGTCGGCGCGCCGGGTGCCGCTGCAGCCGGACTATTTCGGATTTCTGGTGGATGACACGTTTCTTTGCGGCTATGGATTGGGTAGTCCGGAGCAGACGGGGCGAAACCTGCCGTATGTAGCGGCGACCACCTGAGGCACCCGCTGGTGTCGAGCTTCGCTTGACAGGGCAGGTCCTGAACAAAATCGAAGGAAGGCGTTCGCCCCTGCATGGGATGTCGGTGTCCCCGTGACTTCTGTACTCTGGCTTTACCTCTCCGTTTTCCTCTGAAAAGGTCTAAAATGAAAAGGCGGGCTTTCCCCCAATCGAATTTCCGCCTCCGGCATCTAATATGAAGCTAAAGAGGCGGCGACTTTCTTTGATAGGGATGGTTGCACTTTAGGAGTTTTGAGTGAATTCTACGATTAAGACGGTACTTTTCTGGGCGGTCATTGTGGTCTCGGCCTTCCTGCTCTGGCAGGTGGTGAAAACTGGGAGCAATGCCCAGAAAGAAAAAGAAATCGGCTTTTCTGAATTTCTGTCGGACGTGGATCAGGGCAATGTCCACGACGTCATGTTCATCGGCCAGGAAGTGAAAGGGAAGTTTAAGAACGACTCGCCCTTTCATACGATTGTGCCGGCGAACTATCCGGATATGTACAAGAAGTTGACGGAAAAGAATGTTCCGTACAGCTTCAAGGACATCAGCAACGGCACCTGGCCAAGCTGGATTCTGAATCTGGCGCCGCTGGTTCTGCTGGGCGCGCTCTGGTTCTTCATGATCCGGCAGATGCAGACGGGCGGAAACAAGGCGCTGTCGTTCGGCAAGAGCCGGGCGCGGCTGCTCTCCATGCAGCAGAAAAAAATCACGTTCAAAGACGTGGCGGGCGTGGATGAGGCCAAGGAAGAACTGCGCGAAATTATCGAGTTCTTGCGCGAAGCGCAGAAGTTCCAGAAACTTGGCGGACGCATTCCGAAGGGCGTGCTGCTGGTTGGACCTCCGGGAACGGGCAAGACCTTGCTGGCGCGCGCAGTCGCGGGCGAAGCGAATGTTCCGTTCTTCTCCATCTCCGGCTCCGACTTTGTGGAAATGTTCGTGGGCGTGGGCGCAAGCCGCGTGCGCGACCTGTTCGAACAGGGCAAGAAAAACGCTCCCTGCATCATCTTCATCGACGAAATTGACGCCGTCGGACGTCACCGCGGCGCTGGGCTCGGCGGTGGACACGATGAGCGCGAGCAGACTCTGAATCAACTGCTGGTGGAAATGGACGGCTTCGAATCGAACGAAGGTGTGATTCTGATGGCGGCGACGAACCGTCCCGATGTGCTAGATCCCGCGCTGCTCCGGCCCGGCCGTTTCGACCGGCGCGTGGTGGTGAATCGTCCCGACGTTCGCGGACGGGAAGAAATTCTGCGCGTACACACCCGCAAAATTCCTCTGGCGGACGATGTGGATTTGTCCGTGCTCGCTCGCGGCACACCGGGATTCTCCGGCGCCGACCTGGCTAACATGGTGAACGAAGCGGCATTGGCTGCGGCCCGGCAGAATCGCAAGGCTGTCCTGATGTACGACTTCGAAGTGGCGAAAGATAAAGTGCTGATGGGCGTGGAACGCAAGTCGCTTCTGCTCTCCGATGAAGAGAAGAAGAACACCGCCTACCACGAGGCCGGACACGCGCTGGTGGCAGCCATGCTGCCGCACTCCGATCCGGTGCACAAGGTCACCATCATTCCGCGCGGCATGGCGCTGGGGTTGACCATGCAGTTGCCGACCGACGATCGCCACAACTACTACAAGAACTACCTCGACACGCAGATCGCCATCCTGATGGGCGGGCGCATCGCGGAAGAGCTTTTCCTCGGCCAGATGTCGACCGGCGCGGGCAACGACATTGAGCGAGCCACGGAACTGGCGCGCAAGATGGTTTGCGAGTGGGGCATGAGCGACCTGGGGCCGCTGACCTTCGGCAAGAAAGAAGAGCAGATTTTCCTGGGACGCGAAATCGCGCAACACCGCGACTACAGCGAAGCCACCGCCATCCAGATTGACGAAGAAGTCAAGAAGGTGGTGAGCATGGGGTACGCGACGGCGAAGGGGATCCTCTCGGAGAATCGCGAGACGCTGATCCGGATCGCGAAAGCGCTGATCGAACGCGAAGTGCTGGACGCCACCGAAATCAAGATGCTGGTCGAGGGGCAGGAACTGCCGCCGATCAAGCCGCTCCCGGCGAAAACCGACGACGGCGTGCAGCAGGTGATCAAGCCGGAGCGGGCTCCCGCCAAAGGCGGCGAGCGGCCGGCTACGGCGTAAAAGCAGTAGCCAGTGGTCAGTAAATAGTTTTCAAATGGGCGGCCAAATCGGCCCCCCTTATCTTTTGCGCTAGGCGCTAGCGCGACCGCGTTAAAATCTGCCGTTCTTCTCTGACCACTGACCACTGAACTTTTGGCGTGCGATACTTGTATGCATTGTGAATCTGACTCTCAATTCGAAAGTTGCTCTCATCACCGGCGGATCGCGCGGGATTGGCGCGGCGACGGTGCGGATGTTTGTGGCCGCGGGCGCGAAAGTTGTCTTCAATTATCAAGCGGCGAAGGCGCAGGCCGACAATCTGGTGCGGGAATGTGGCGAAGGAAACTGTCGCGCGGCGCACAGCGATCTCTCGACCACGGAGGCGGCGCAGCGACTTGTATCGGCAGCAATCTCGGCCTTCGGACGCCTCGACATTCTGGTCGCGAATCACGGCATTTGGCCACCAGAGGATGCGCCCATTGATCGCATGCCCGACGAACAATGGCATCGCACCATCGCGGTGAATCTCGACAGCGTCTTCTCGCTCGTCAAGCATTCGGTGGCACAGATGAAAAAACAGGGCGGCGCGTCATCGGGAGGGGCGGCCGGCCACATCGTGCTGGTCAGTTCGACGGCCGGCCAGCGCGGCGAAGCTTTCCACTGTGACTATGCGGCCAGCAAAGGCGCGCTGATCAGCATGGTGAAAGGACTTTCGACGGAACTGGCGCGCGACCGCATCTACATCAATTCGGTGGCGCCGGGGTGGGTGGATACCGATATGGCGGCGTCCGCGCTAAGTGATCCGCCGACGCGCGAAAAGATTTTTCACGCCATCCCGCTGGGGCGCGTGGGAACGCCGGACGAGATCGCGGGGCCGATTCTGTTCCTGTGCACGCCCTATGCCGGATTTATCACGGGCGAGGTTTTTAACGTGAATGGCGGCGCGGTGCTGGTGGGATAGGGAGCCATGAAGAATCTTGAGTTTTACTTCGTCGTCGCCTTGATTCTGGCGCCGGCTATAACATTTGCACAGGGGCAAGTCGGTGGCTCGGCGGGCGACCATCCAGGCGGCGCGCCTGAGATGCTACGGTCTACGTCGGGGCTTGCCCGAATCTCCCCGGGGGTTGCACAACGCCTCCTGGTCAAGAAAGTTGAGCCGCAATACCCTGAAGATGCTCGGCGCGCCCACATTGAAGGGCAGGTCGTTCTAAGAGCCATCATCGACAAGAACGGCAACGTCGAGAGTGCCGCTCTGATCCAGGGCCATCCCCTGCTCGCCCAGGCCGCGCTTGAAGCGGTCAAGAAATGGAAATACAAGCCTTACGTGCTCAACGGTCACGCCACGGCGGTTGAAACGCAAATTGCCGTGATTTTCGTCCAATTGTCGGGGCACTAACGTCCAGGGGATGAGTGGTGTGGACGACGGACGAATGCGTCCGTCGCTACGTGTTCCTCGGACAGCTAAAATGGTTTGGGGGGCTTCTAACCCAAGAGAATCATGAAACATTTCCTAATGGTCTTGCTGCTGTGCGCGGTGGGCGGTGCCCAAACCGCTCCAACGCCCGCTCCCTCGCAACCCGCCGTCAACCTGAACGACTCCGACAATGCCCGCCAGGCGCGGGCGGTTCTGGAGAAGACGATCGAGGCACTGGGCGGGCAACCGTACCTCACGTACGAAAACCGGCGTGAGGAAGGCCGCTATTATCCGCTCTATCACGGGCGCACTGAGAGCACCGGGATTCCCTACAGATACTATGTCGAGTATCCGGACAGGGACCGTTTCGAAGTTCTCCGCTTGAAAGACATTCATATCATCCCAGGGCAAATCGACATCGGCGGCGTCAAGTCCAATGAGATCGATATTGTCCTGATTCACAACGGCGACAAAGGATACGAGGTCACGTACAAGGGAACGGCGGCGCAGGATAAGCTGGATTTGGAGAACTATCTTCGCCGCCGGCAGCATTCGCTCGAATGGGTGTTCCGCAAGTGGATACGCGATCCGAAAGTGGCTCTGTTCTACGATGGTCCGGCGGTGGTGAATGGGAAGATAACCGAAGGGGTCACGCTGCTCAACAGCCAGAACGACTCGGTGAGCGTTTTCCTGGACCAGAATTCGCACTATCCGATCAAGATCAGTTATTCGTGGCGCGATCCGAAGGACAAGCAGAAAAACGTGGAAGATGAGGTGTACGACAGTTACAAACTGGTGCAGGGAATCTGGACCGCCCACTCCATTACCCGTTATTTCAATGGAGAAACTTCGCAACAGCGGTTCATCAACGCTGCGAGCTACAACCTGAAGCTGCCGGATTCGATGTTCGAAGCAGCGGTGACGTATGATCCCACCGCACCGCTCAAGAAACGGTGAGACGGTTGGCAAAAGTGGGTCGAAGTCTCACATAAGTACCTGAAAACAGGCCCAAGTCCTTCCCTGGATACCCCCAAACATCTACAACTGCCTGAACAAGTTAGCCCGTACCATGGCTGCACTAGCCACGGAGTGTGGCTATTTTGCCACATACGAAAAGCCACCCATCACTGTAAGCTAATACACAATAAAAGACTTACGCCGTCTCCCGTTGACACATGAACAAACAATTCGTGGTGCGGTGACCTGCACCGGAGTGGGTCTCCACAGTGGCGCCCCGGTCAGCCTGCGTATTCTGCCCGCGCCTGCCGGAACGGGAATCGTCTTCCACCGCACTGACCTCGACAGCTTCGCGATCGAAGCCAGCGGACGCAACGTGGCCCGCGTCAGTTACGCCACCAGCCTTATGAAGAAGGGGGTGCTCATCTCCACCACCGAGCATCTGCTCTCGGCGTTTATCGGCGTCGGCATCGACAATGCCATCGTCGAACTGGACAATCTGGAGCTGCCCATTCTGGATGGCAGCGCCCGTCCATTTGTCGAAATGATTCAAAAGGCCGGGATTCGGCGGCAGCGCAAGGCGCGCACTTATCTCCGGATCGTGCGGGAGATCGAGTTGCGCGAGGGCGATAAATTCATTGCTGTGTATCCGGCAAACGTCTATTCGGTTTCGTATTCGATCAACTTTCCTCACCCACTCATTGGCAAGCAGAGCTTTTGCGTACGGCTGACGAATGGCAGCTATCTGAAAGAGATTGCTCCGGCGCGCACTTTTGGATTTCTACATGAAGCCGATGCCATGCGGCAGCAAGGACTGATTCGGGGCGCGTCAACCGAGAATGCTATCGTGATGAATCGCGACGAAGTGCTGAACCCGCCGTTGCGTTTTCAAGACGAGTTCGTACGCCACAAAGTTCTCGACCTGATCGGTGATCTGGCCTTGATTGGGAAACAGATACTGGGTTCGGTGGTGGCCGACCGCGCCGGCCACGCCATGCATACCGCGCTCGTGTCGCGAATTTTGCGCGACCGGTCCTATTGGGAAGAAACCGTGCTGGAAGATGAACCTGCCGCGCCCGCGCTCGCGTCGGCGGTTAGTCTTAGCCTCTAACGCCGTGTCCCGAAAGCCCGCACATCAAGACCTTCCCCCCTGCGGTTAGGTCTCAGGTCTCAGAACTTTGTTCTCCTGAGACTTTGGACCGAACACCTGAGACCTGTGCTATTTCGCGTTCTGCCAGCAGGCGCTGCAATTCGGCTACTGCTTCCGCGCGCAGGCGGTCGGCAAAAGCATTCGCGCTCTCGCGGTGCTCGGCGCCGAGCGGGGATAACCGCACATGCAAGTAGGGCTGGTCCTCATCCAGGCGGCGCAGCAACCTCTGAGTTCTGGCGATTCTTTCTTCCAATGTGATCATGGCTGGGAACTGAGACGCGGCAAGCCGCGTCTCTACAGTGTCACAGCCGTGGCAGGATGCAAGTTACAAGCTGGATGCCGGGTGCGAAAGCTGAGAGATCGGTTAGGGAAGCACAGCGCAGCCTTATAGTCGCCCGCGCATTTCGGCTTGCAAGCGGTCGGACAGCCATTTTTCAAGCTGATACTGTGAGCTCTGTGGAATCTCGACGAAGCGGATGCCGGCGTGGCCGGTTCCGTCGGCCCAGGCGACTTGACCTTTCAGTTCGAGCGAAATGTTAACACCGGGGAGCGTAAAGCGAAACTGCGCCTGGGCGTCCTTAGGCAACTTGCCGAGGATGCGGATGGCCATGCCTCCCTCACTCAGGTTGGTCGTCGTGGCGGTCACTTCCTGGTTGTGCGGAAGGCTGATTCGCACTGGCATATCCACCGGATGGCGGTAGTACCGGCGCTGTTCCCGCACCATGAAATTGAGAGCCGCGTTAAAACAGCGCGAGGCATGCAGCGGGGTTAGCGGCTTCTGCAGAACGAAGTTCGCTCCGGACTGAAAGGCCTCCTGGGTGGTCGTCTTTCCATTCACGACAGCAAAGGCTACGGCCTTGGCATTGCTTTGGGTCTTCCGGAGGACCCTCAGGAGATCAAAGCCGTTCCGCAGGTCGTCGCAGTCGATGATGACCGCATCGAACTTGCGCTTCGCCAGCAGATCGTTGCCGGCCTGGAACTCTGGGCAAACATCGAGATTGACCGAGATCTTCTCCAGTGCCGGACGCACCACGCCGAGCAAATCGGCGTCCCGGCTGACGAGAAGAGATTCCAGATTCATAGCCTTTTCGATACTAGCGGCAGCCGAGAAGTTAAGAAAGTAACGTAGGTACCGGGCGAAAGTACAAGGCAAAGAGGGTTCCTCCGTCATCCGGGAAAATTCGCGACGTTGGTCAGTTTTTGCTGGATTCTAGCGCCGTTCACCGCGAAACTAGCCTGTGCGCGAAACCGCTTATCTGTCGCTGGGATCGAACCTGGGAGATCGTGCGGCCAACCTGCGCACGGCGGTCGCACAATTGGATGTGGCGGGCCGGTTGCTGGCGGTCTCCGCATTGTATGAAACCCAACCGGTAGAGGTCCCTGACCAGCCGTGGTTTCTGAACTGCGTGGCCGCGATTGAAACCGATAAGACGCCGAGAGAACTGCTCAAGCTGGCCTTGCAGGTCGAAGCGGGGATGGGACGTCTCCGCATGCGCGAGAAAGGCGCACGCAAGATTGATATCGACGTAGTGCTGTTTGGGGATCGCGTGGTGGATGAGCCGGGCTTGAAGATTCCGCATCCGGCAATGCACCAGCGGCGGTTTGTTCTGGAACCGTTGGTCGAGATCGCTCCGGAAGTGCGCCATCCCGAACTCGGGAAAACGGCGCGAGAACTTCTGGCGGCGTTGGCTGGCGGGCAGATGGTCCGCCGACTCTGAGAGCATCCCCTGCTCATGGAGGGACGGCCGCCCTCGGCCGTCCGCCTTTCCCCTGTGCCCTCCTGGGACCTCTGTGGTAGAGATTTTTTTTGACCTTAACCACAGGCTCCTATGGAATGACGATCCGGCTGCCTGCCTCTTCTGGCCCCGCGATGACCGACTGTTTTTCGGGGAACTGCGCCAAGAGGAAATCGACGAACGCCCGCGACTTCGGCCTGCCGGACGTGCGTCCCAAGCCCATGCGCAAGAGGAAAACCAGCGCCTTCAATACGTCGGAATCCCGCAACCGCGCGTGGCCGGGCATATCGCCAACGTGTTGCTGCTCGGCCTGGCGAAATTCCCTGACCATGGTCTCAACTTCGCGAACGATGTTTTGGTGCGCCAGGTTGGCGGTCTGCGGCTCGTAGATGAGGCTGGAGTTCACCAGTGTTTGGTAGCTCTTCGCGAGCGAACTGACGGCCGCGATCAGATCACGGTCCATGAGCGGACGATCGGCGAGCGAAAGATCAGCGCGGGCGCTCTTGGCCAGTGCGAAGCTAAGTCCCAGGATCAGTTCCTCGCGTTCGTAGAGAAACTGCTCGGCAATCTCAATCTCGGGAAACCAGGCCTCACGATCAGGCGGACCCTGCCGTTCATCGTGAGCGTGCGCCGTCGCGTGCTCACGCGCCTGTTGTCGTGCCTGCAAAAGATAAGGACAGTCGCTCGGACAATCAAGCGTCACCTCACGCTGCTCGCCGCAGCACCGCGGGCAGATTCTCCCGTGCACGGCCGGGCAGAACCGTTTTTCTTTCCGTTCTTCACAGATCGCACAACTCACTCGCAATGCCTCAGCTTTGATTATTTCACCACAGAGTCACAGGGACCGAGAGAAAACCAACTTCTTTCTCATTCTCCCGGGGAGCCACAGATCAAAAATCAGAGCCGTTGCTCCTCTCTGTGCCTCTGTGGTGAAAATACTGTCTCGGCGGTTCCAAACTGCACCGTTCCTGATGCAAATTGGAAAAGCTAATCGTTGCTATAACCGATTTCTATTTGTCTGGTTTCGCCGGACGCGATAGCCTATCTAGTTATCCCCGTCAATTTCATTTTAGGGCTGCGCCCGAATAAGGAGAGGCATGTCAACTGAACTGCGGAATTTTCTAGCGATCCCCTACGACGAACTGGAAGAGATGAATCTGAAGGCGAAGAAGCAACGCCTGGACCGCGTGGCTCCTAGCAAAATTCAGGAAGAGCGGCTGAAGTACCTGACGGACGAGTCGCGCATCAAGGCCGTGACCGTGCTGTTCAGCGACCTGGAAGGCCGTCTGCACATGCTGGACTATGACAAGAAATTCCTGCTGAAGAGCTACGACAACCTGACCTTTGACGGTTCGTCGATTCGCGGCTTCACCGCGCAGCGGGAAAGCGATCTGCGTTTAGGCATTGACTGGGCTGCCTTCTACTGGGGACCGGCGGATGTGTTCGGGCCCGGCAAGGTGCTCGTCTTTGGCGAGGTCATTGATAAAGACGGCAAGCCCTACACTGCGGACATCCGCAGCATGCTGAAGCTGTTTGCCAACGGATTGCACAAAAAGCACGGCTACACCCTCAACGCCGCCAATGAGATCGAGGGCTTCCTGTTCCAGGGGCCAGACGCCGAGCGCATCTACCACGAGACGGCCCAGTTCGAGTACGTCAATACGGGCGGCTATTACCACTCGTTGCCGGGCGATCCGCTCCGCACCTTTATCGATACGACCGCGGAAGTGCAGCGATCGATGGGATTCCAGAACGAAAAGGATCACCCCGAGGTCGCGCCCTCGCAGTTCGAAATCAACTACGGCTATGCCGAAGTGGTGGCCGCCGCCGACCATATCCAGCTCTACAAGCTGATCTGCCGCCAGGTCGCGCGCAACATGGGCTTGACCGCCTGCTTCCTGCCGAAGCCGGTGGTAGGCGTCAACGGCAGCGGCATGCACACCAATGTCTCCGTCAGCCAGAACGGCAAGAACCTGTTCTGGGATCCCAAGGGCGAGGAGAAGCTCAGCAAGCTAGGATATGAGTTTCTGGACCGTGTTCTCACTCACGGCAACGACCTCTGCCTGGTGTTCAATTCCAGCGTCAACGCCTATCGCCGCCTCGATCCGCACTTCGAGGCGCCGAACCAGCTCCGAGCCTCGGCCGTGGACCGCGGCGCCATGGTCCGCATCCCGATCGGCAACGAGCGCAGCATGCGCCTCGAGGTGCGCGCCGTCGCTCCCGACGCCAATCCCTATCTGGTGATGTATTCCATTTTCAAGACTGGATTGGAAGGCGAGACGGCCAAGATCAAGAACCTTCGCGAGGCTGAACGCTACCTGCCCGACAACATCTATACGGCGATCGACAACTTCCGCAAAGCCGAATGGACAACCAAACTCCTCGGGGAAGACGTGAAAGGCCGCTACGCCGACCTGAAGCAGGCATCGGCCGACCGCTGTCCGCGCCTGTTGGGCACGATTGTCAAGCCCTCCGAAGTGCAGTTCCACCACGAGGTGTACAACCAGTTCCTGTGGAATCTGTTCTAGAGAAACTCTGACTAAGTGAGTATGGAAAAATGGACGTCTGGCGCCGCCTACGACCAGTGGATGGGGCGCTGGAGCCGCTTGCTGGCGGATGAGTTCTTGAACTGGCTGAGTTTGCCCTCGAATTTGCGCTGGCTGGACGTGTGCTGCGGAGGCGGAGTCCTTACAGAAGCCATTGTCGACCGCTTCGCGCCCGCTCGGGTTGCGGGCGTGGATGCATCTGCCCAGCAAATTGGATTTGCTCACGAGCATCACAATGGTCCTGCGGTCAGCTTCGAAATCGGGGATGCGATGGATCTTCCTTTCGATGAAGCCAGCTTCGATGCTATCGTCTGCGGTCTGGGGTTGAATTACCTTCCGGAGCCTGAACGTGCGCTGCTGGAAATGCGCCGCGTTGCGGTTCCTGGGGGCGTCATCGCAATCTACGTTTGGGACTACGCGGGGGGAGCACGGTTCCTGCGCGAGTTCTGGGATGCGGCGGCAGCCACCGACCGCGAAGCGTTGGCATACGATCAGGGCCGCCGCTTCCCGCTGTGCAATCCGGAGGCGCTACGAAAGCTCTTTGAGCGCGCTTGCGTGGAGCAAGTGAGGGTGCGTGCGCTCGACATCACCACACGGTTCACGAGTTTCCATGACTACTGGCAACCATTCCTGACGGGACAAGGTTCTGCTCCCAACTATCTTGCGACCCGCGATGAACTTACCCAAAACGCTATTCGCAAGCGGCTGCGTGATTCGCTGCCCACCGATGCCGAGGGTGTAATTGAGCTGCCCGCCCGTGCCTGGGCGGTTTGCGGGCGGCGGGGCTGAATGTACTACGCTAAGGCGGCCCGTTTAGGTTGGTTCTGATGGCTCGTGTGGGGACGGACGCATTCGTCCGTCCCGGGCGAGCGCAGTTCGGCTCTTCTTGCTCCGAAGGAACCTGCCGGTCATTACCCTTTCGGGGACTATGGCCCGCGGCTCCCACTTGCGATAATTGTAGTTTCCGATGGAACTCACACTTTTTGACGAGCGCTGGCTCCCCAAATCAGTTCTTTGCCTGCGCGATTACAGCCTGAATAAATTCCTGCACGATCTGGTTGCAGGGATCACGGTAGGACTGGTGGCGCTGCCGCTGGCGATGGCGTTTGCCATCGCGTCCGGCCTAACGCCCCAAGCCGGAATCTACTGCGCCATAGTCACCGGCTTTCTGATCTCCGCGCTCGGCGGCTCGACGACCCAGATCGGTGGCCCGACCGGAGCCTTTGTAGTCGTCATCTCCGGTATTGTCGCCCTTCACGGCGTCGATGGCTTGTTCATGTGCACGGTGATGGCCGGAGTCATTCTCGTCGTCATGGGGCTCACCGGCATGGGCGCTGCCGTGAAGTACATTCCGCGGCCCATCGTCATCGGTTTTACCAACGGCATTGCCATCCTCATCGCCAGCACGCAGGTGAAAGATTTCTTCGGTCTAAAGCTGGAAAAAGTTCCCGGCGTCTTCTGGGCGCGCATGGAAGCACTGGCACAGAATTTTCATACCTTCTCGTTCGAAGCCACCGCGCTGGCCGCCGGTACCATCGTCATCATCCTTGCTTGTCGCGCGGTTTCCAACCGCATCCCCGGCGCGATTGTGGCTCTGGTGCTGGGCACGCTGGCAGTGTGGATTTTCAAACTGCCGGTCGCAACCATCGGCTCGCGTTTCAATGGAATTCCAAGCGGAATGCCGCATTTGCACATTCCCGTGTTTCGTCCCGATTTGATTCACACACTTCTGGGTCCGGCATTAACGGTTGCCATGCTGGGCGCGATCGAGTCGCTGATGTCGGCGGTGGTGGCGGATCGGATGACCAACAGCAGCAATATAAATGACCGGCACAACCCAAATGTCGAGCTCGTGGCGCAGGGCGTCGCCAATGTGGTTTCGCCCATGTTTGGCGGCCTGCCGGCGACCGGCGCCATTGCCCGTACCGCGACCAACATTCGTGCCGGAGCAAAAACACCGGTAGCGGGCATGATTCACGCTCTGACTCTGTTGGCGATTCTGCTCTTTGCTTCGAAGTTGGTGAGTTTTGTTCCGATGGCCGTGCTGGCGGGAATCCTGATGGTGGTGAGCTACAACATGGGCGAGTGGCGCGAGATTCCGTCGCTGCTCAGCCTCACCAAAACCGACGTCAGCGTGTGGCTGGTTACGTTCGCCCTGACGGTCTTCGCCGATCTGACGGTTGCCGTGGAGGCCGGCATGATCCTGGCAGCGCTGCTGTTCATTAGCCGCGTGGCTGCCACTACCACCGTTTCGCAGGTCACCGACGACTACGTTGAAGATGGACGGGTGCACATTTTACAGGATAAGGACATCCCGTATTACGCGACCATCTTTCGCATTCACGGGCCGTTTCTGTTCGGCGCAACCGACAAGATTGACGTGGTGACGGAAAACATTCACGAGCTTCCGCCGGTCGTGATCCTGCGCCTGCGAAACATGACCGCGCTTGACGCCACCGGACTCTTCGCGCTGGAAGAAGTCGCGCGAACTCTGAAAGCAAGCGGCCGCGAGTTGATTCTTTGCGGCGCCAGGGAGCAGCCCTTGCGGCTGATCCAGCAGACGGAGTTTGAGGAGTTGGTCGGTCCTGAGAACATTTGTGACAACGTGCAGGACGCCCTGAACCGCGCCGAAGAGGCCTTCGAAAGGCTGCAACCGGTAGGGAAGGCGACCACGGCAAGGTAGGCCGCTGGTTTTGGGAAGGGCATGGCTTCAGCTATGCCGTTAGAACCTGCTACACAAGCGGCTTCAGCCGCTGAGGGCCGTTGCGGTCGCGCATCGCAACCTTCTAGCGCATAGCCACCGCATTCGTAAGATTGGCATTCAGATAGCGGCTCATGGCCAAATCAATAATTGCGCCGATCATCTCCGTGTAGGAAAGTCCGGAGGCCTTCGCAGCCATGGCAAATTCCTGCCGGCTCGCCAGCCACGGATTCGGATTCGCTTCGATCACATAGACATCGCCGTTCGGTGCCAGCCGCATATCGATGCGTCCATAGTCGCGCAACTTCAGCGCCCGGTACGCGGCCAGCGCTGTATCGGACAGCCGCTTCATCGTCTCTTCGTCCAGATTCTCCGCGATCCCCGATTTGGTCAGCTTGTAGGCTTCGGTATTTTTCTCGAACTTCACATCGTAGCTGGCGATTTTTGGCGTGCCTTCGGGCAGGCGTGACAGATCGAGCTCCACCATCGGCAAAACCTGCGCCCGTTCGTAGTTGCCCAGAATTCCAGCGTAAATTTCGCGCCCCTCGATGTATTCCTCAATCAGCGCTGGCGAATCGAATTCATCCTGAATGTACTCGATGCGCTCCATCATCTCTTTGACGTTTTTCACGACCGAGCCGGCATCGATGCCGATCGATCCATCCTCCCACGACGGTTTGACGATGAGCGGGAAAGAAATATCGTGGGCATGTTCAATTCGTCCGCGATAGGCAGTGGCAAAAAACGGAGTCTTGATGCCATGAAACGCGAATATCTTCTTGGCGATCGCTTTGTCCTGGGCAAGAATAATGGCATGCGGACCGGCGCCCGTGTAGCGCAATCCCAGCAGGTCGACATAGGCGACCACGTTCATTTCCTTGGTGTCGTCGCCGTCGAAAGACTCGGTGAGGTTGAAAAGAAGGTCGGCATCGCAACGCGAGAGCGAGTGCAGCGACTGCGGGCGCCCGTCGAGTTCAAAGTAGGAAGGCTCGTGCCCCAGCTTCTGTAGCGCTTCGAAGATTTCCTCGCGATCCGTCTTCTCTTTCTTCACCTTCTTCACTTTCTTGCGAGGCTTGCGAGCAGGCGCTTCATCTTCCTTCGCCGCCGCCGCCACCGGATCTTCATTCCACAAGTCGTACAGCAGCGCGATTTTCAGTTTTGCTCCGACCATCAAGTCTCCTCGGAAATCATCCGCTGGTGGAGCGCCGGGCGTCCCCGCCCGGCCGCCGAACTGCCGCGGACGGGCGAGACGCCCGTCCCTCCACTTCTAAGGCTGAATAAATTTCCCTTTCGTCACATAAGTCATCACCAGCGCGGTGACATAGGCCGTGACTTCCGCCAGATGTTCCGCGCTGCGCGTCTTGTCGGCGCGCAAGTCGAGTTCACCCGCGCGCTTTTCGATCGTGTCCACCAAAGTCTTGATCAACGGACGCTGCGCGCCCGTCCACTGCGCAACCTTGTCGATCACCGCTTTGCGATGCTGATGCAGAAATTCGTGTGCCGGCAGCGCCGTCTTCCGCCGCTTGGATACGGGAAAGATGTCGCGCAAATCCGTGTCCGGCGTAAGCTCAGTGACCGCAACTTCTTCCCGGCCGTTCTGGTGATAGAACTCAGCAACTGTAGTTTCCATGTCATCGACCGTGATGTCGGTCTGTCCACGCCGCCGCGCAGGGTCGCTCTTCCCCAACTTGCGCGCCAGGCGGTTCAGGTATCGCAGCTTCTCCATCGCGCCCCAGCCGCGATACCGCTTGCGCCAGTTCGAGCGCGGCGTCAGCCACACTGCAAAGGTCTCGGCAAAATCTTCATCCGGATGCTTCTGCGCATACCATCCCGGCAAATGCCGCACATAGTCACGGGAGAACGGCGCCGGCCGGTAATTGTCGTGATACGGGCGTCGAAACGGACCGAAGATCTGCTTCCACTCCGGCCTATTGTGCAGCTTGTAAGCGTAGGTAAACGCGTGTCCCGCTTCATGCCGCAGGTACATCATGATTTCGCGAGCATCCTCAAGGTCATGCGTTTCCTTTTCCAGTTGCGCCAAAGCCGCATGAGCCAAATAAAACGGAATCCCGATAATCGGCTCGCCCGACGGACATCCCCACTCGTCGGTCAAGTAACAATCCGGACGAAACTTAGTCAGCCCCTTGGCGTCCAGCTCGCGATAGAGCTGTTCGACAAACCGCTCCACCGGAGACCCAGCAAGCGTAAGCCCCAGCTCGCGAATCGGCCGGCTCAAAAGCTCCTGGTACGCGGGCGGTTCAGTTTTTGCGATGTCGATGTTATGCACAAACGCTCGCTAACAAACAGTCTGCAACCGCGCAAGCACACACGGGGAGGGACAGTGTCACTACGATTAACAGTAATCGAAAGCGGGGTGATTTAGAAGTGACTGCGGTAATGCGACGGGGCGGGAACGAAACCGTCGGTGCGAGGAGACTCGTACCGCATACCTTTGCCGCGTCAAGGTAACTGACCCTAGAAAAGCAAGAGCGGGAAATCTGGCGAATCACCATTTCGGGCGTCATTTGCTTGACGCCAAATTCATGCCAACGATGTTAGACTCCGCCTCACATGAGGCAACCGACGATGCCGAAAGGGTACGTGAGAGTTTTCCAGTACGGCTCGAACATGAAATCCTGCGAGACTGAACAGTCGTGAGGCGCCTAACAGGTTGCGGAAAAACTCGATTTGAAGATTTGAAGCGGACGGAGTACCCCGAAACTCTCTTGTTTCCACAGCACAACCTGATAAGAAGAAAGCATGCGTGGAAAAGACGAGCAGCAGTTGGATGTGT